>Ga0255347_1003838_pt1 | contig 18976 bp, 15 predicted proteins | sample wastewater_treat_2_FD_192479 | JGI IMG/M metagenome (GOLD analysis project Ga0255347, IMG submission 192479) | Wastewater microbial communities from Lulu Island WWTP, Vancouver, Canada - plant24 | ecosystem: Engineered > WWTP > Wastewater > Unclassified | place: Canada: Vancouver, British...
TATGCCGTCAACTATGATATTATAAAAGACCATGCTCCCCTCCGGGTCGGGACTGATCCCTGAAGTTGCGGTATCGGTAAATTCGAGCACAAGGTTGTAGTCTTCGTTAACCGGCAGCGATCCCGCAGGGCCGTACTGGTAGATATTCCTGCCGTCAACTACGTCGCAGACCTCGGTCTGGTCATTGCTCCCCACGAGCACAAGCCTGTCGTCAACCACGGAGCGCACAAAAAGTTCCCCCTGGAGCATAAGAGGGATGCTAATGCCATTGTAAATAATTTCACTGCCGCGCAGTATAAAGACAGCGCCCCGCACAATGCCGAAATCGCACACACGGTCAACAGTATCCACAGTGCCTCCGTCGGGGTTAAGCCTTACAAGTTCGCTGCCGCCCCTATCCGAAATATCTGCCGGCTTTCTGAAGAGCGTGTAGATTATTTTTTCTGAAACAATGAACCGGTCCACGGCGTATGACTGATGAAGAAGCTGGAACTCAAAACCTTCAGCGCCTGACGGGGAGTAGAAACCCGCTGTGTATCCCTGGTCATCGTGCCGTATATAGTACACGCCCGAATCCGCGGCATAAATCGCAGTGACATCGCCGCCGAGGTCAAGCTCTTCGGGGTCTGTTCCCGCGACATGGACTATTCTAGCGTTCCTGAGAATATAGATCTCATCGTCGGCGGCATGAACTGAATCGTTCGCAAAGACCGTGCCATTAATGAACACTGAAAGAACCAGGGAAATTAAAATAATTGCCCTCTTCCTGTTGCGGAATGACATGTTTCCCCCTGCAGCAGTTATATTCAGAACTGCGCCGCGGCAGAAGCCGCAGCGCAGTTTGACGGATATCAGTTATATGTCTCGGAGCCGAGATATGTTACGGGAGGTTCATCCATGAGCCAGCGCAGTGTGTTTTTAAGCCTCATGAGCTGCACGAATATATCGTGTTCCGAGCGGTCATTTGGCGCGTGCATGGGGCTCTTCCAGTAGAAGGCGAGCCATTCCTGATTGCCCGAGAGTGAAGCCCTTGCCGCCAGGTCCATGAAAAGCGCGAGATCGAGCACTATGGGCGCTGCAAGAATGGAATCCCTGCAGAGAAAGTTCACCTTGATCTGCATGGGGTATCCTAACCATCCGAATATGTCTATGTTGTCCCAACCCTCTTTGTTGTCACCGCGGGGCGGATAATAGTTAATCGTAACCTTGTGATAGAAGTCTTTGTAGAGTTCAGGGTAATCATCGGGCTGGAGAATCTGCTCGAGCACTGAAAGTTTGCTCACCTCTTTGGTTTTGAATGATTCTGGGTCATCAAGAACTTCACCGTCCCTGTTGCCGAGTATATTGGTTGAGTACCATCCCCTCATGCCGAGCATCCTTGATTTGAGGCCGGGCGCGAGCAGGGTCTTCATGAATGTCTGGCCGGTCTTGAAGTCCTTTCCACCCATGGGTACATTTCTTTTGTCTGCGAGTTCCCAGAGCGCCGGTATGTCATTGCATAGATTGGGCGCGCCGTTCGCGTACGGTATGCCAAGATCCATCGCAGCGTAGGCATAGATCATGCTGGGCGCTATTTTCGGGTGGCTTGATTTAAGCGCCTTCTCAAAATTCTCAAGTGTATCGTGTACGCCGGGTATCATCTCCTGGTAGATTTCGGTACTGCCGCACCATATCATCACAAGCCTTGAAAGCTTTTTTTCCTCTTTAAACCTGAGTATATCATCCTTTACCATCTGCGCAAGATCCCAGTACGACGGAGCCTCTTTTACCCAGGTGCCGTGAAGATTCTTGACAAAATTCTTATTGAACACAGCCTTCCAGGGCTTTATCTTTGACATTTCATCTTTAACCGCCTCAAGGTCATCACCCGAAAGCACCTGCGCATTCTTCGCGGACTGATAGACCGTATCCTCGAATATGTCCCATCCGCCGAATTCAAGGTCGCCCGGACCGGCAAGCGGAACAAAATCCTTGATAAAAACCTCTTTGGCATCATCACCCCGTCCTACCCTGAGTTTACCCATCTGCGTGAGGGAACCTATGGGCAGCCTTAGTCCCTTGCTTACGAGTATTGATCCGGCTATGAATGTTGTACTTACAGCTCCAAGGCCTGGTATAAGCACGCCAAGTTTACCCTCTGGACTTTTTATATCGGATTTTTTTGAACTCACGTCGCGGCTCCTTGATTATATTTGTAAAAAAAATAGCGGTTTTATGCTGCGCTGTCAAATTGAAAAGCCGGTATGCTTAAACTCGCGGTAAAAAGCTCTATCCCGGAATAACCATTCTGCCGGCAGATCATTAATACAAAAATAAAATGACCCGGTTTAGTCAAGAATTTTAAAATAATTCCTCTGCGGAGACTTTTCTTTTCACTGAACTTGCTTGACAAAATAAAATTCCGGTTTTGTTATACTCTAAAGACGACTGGTTTTACGCATTTATCCAGCCATTTCAACCGATCATTCTGCCGGCCTTACAACACAATAAGGCCTGAAAGACCGGGCAGACTGAGATTTTAACATACCGGGAGCAAGCAATATGAGCAGCGAAAAAGCTAAATTAGACTGGTCAAACCTTACATTCGGCTATCTTAAAACCGATTTCAACATAAGGTACTATTACAAAAAGGGGAAGTGGTCAAAGGGGGAACTGACTCCGGACGAAAATCTGAACCTTCACATAGCCGCGCCCTGCCTTCATTACGGCCAGGAATGCTTTGAGGGGATGAAGGCATTTGAAACAAAAAACGGCAAAACTGTGGTATTCAGGCCGGAAGAGAACTGGAAAAGGCTTCAGAAAACATCCGAAAGAATATCCATTCCTTCAATGCCTAAAAAAATGTTTGTTGACGCCGTAAAAAAAGTTGTCGCGGCAAACAGAAAATTCGTTCCCCCCTACGGAACAGGCGCGAGCCTTTACCTGCGGCCGCTTGTTATAGGCACCGGCGCGCGTGTGGGACTGGGGCCTGCAGATGAATATACATTCCTGATTTTTGTCACACCAGTCGGCCCCTACTACAAGGGCGGAATACAGCCCGTAAAGGCGATTATAGCTACAGAGTTTGACCGCGCCGCGCCTGACGGAGTGGGCGACTGCAAGGTCGGGGGTAATTACGCCGCGGGGCTTGCCGCGGCAAGATTCGGCCATGACAGGGGCTACCCGGTTGTTCTTCACCTTGACCCGAAAGAGAAAAGGTTTATAGACGAGTTCAGCACCTCAAACTTTATAGGCATAAAGGGTAACTCTTATGTAACACCAAAATCGAAGAGCATTCTGCCCAGCATAACAAACGACAGCCTTTCAATAATCGCGAAGGACCTTGGAATGAAAGTTGAAAGGCGCCCCATAGACGTTGCCGAGCTTCCTGAATTCAGCGAGATAGGAGCAGTGGGAACAGCGGCTGTTGTTACGCCTGTTACAATGATTCACTACAAGGGTAAAAACCTGAAGTTCGGGTCAGAGAAAGAGGCAGGGCCCGTAATAACAAAGCTCTACAATACGCTTACGGGCATTCAGTACGGCGATATAAAAGACACGCATAAATGGCTTGTTGAAGTTAAGTAAAAGGGGCAGACTCAACTGTCACACCAGCCCCCTGAGGCGCCATGGACTCAGCAGACATCTCAGAGCTTCACGGTGAGCACGTCGCCTTTGCGGGCAAATTGAGTTCTGTTTCCCGGGATCTGCCCTGACCAGAGCTCGATGCTCTCCAGGACATGCTGCGCGAAAAGGCCCGTAAGGACTTCAGGAACAAATCTGCGGCGCCTGAGCAGATTGCCGCCCACCACAAGCTCCTGAGTGTTATCTGAATATAATGGAAAAATTTCGACAGATTCGGGATAAAGCGATTTTCCCGTTTTTATGTACCGCACCCTGACGATCATGCTGTAAAGTCTGCCGTTAAACTTAATGTGTCTTTTAGAAACAGTGCCCATAGCGTAATTGCCCAGCGAGTAGAAGATGAAGCCCCGGCCGTACTTTTCGACCCCCTGCGCCACGTGCGGATGATGCCCCAGTACAAGATCAGCTCCCGCGTCTATAAGGCCGCGGTAATTGTTAACCACATCGGCTGACGGCACATGGCGGAACTCTTCGCCATGGTGAACCGAAACAATTTTAAGCTGCGCGCCCTCGGCCAGCGCAAGATCATCTGTTCCCCTTTTAAGGCTGTAATCGTTGCAGAATCTGCCCGGACGGTTATAGCGCGCCGTGTAGGCAAAAAATGCCACTCTGACATTGTTTATAACTGCCACGGAAAACTTTACGGCTTCGTGCGGTGTGCGCCCAAGTCCCGCGTACATAATGTTTTTATGAACGGGTTCAGATTTTTTTTTATCCAGAAGGTCAAGGGTGTTTTGTACGCCGGCAACTCCGCAGTCAAAGGAATGATTATTGGCCAGGCTGAAGCAGTTGAATCCGGCCCAGAGCAGGTTGTCAAGGTCTGACGGGTAATTGGCAAAAACAATCCCCCCCTTCTCGATATACCTTTTGTCATCCATAAATGGCCCCTCGATATTCACAAAGGAGAGATCGCCGCTGCTTATAAGATCCCTGGTTGGAGCATAGATTTCACGCCCCAGGGCAATGAATTCATCAAGATAGCCTTCGTTAATCGGGTGGACAGTATCGCCCGCAGCAACCACGGTGAAAAAACGCTGCCGGTCATAATCTGCCGACGAGACACAGCCTGTGAGAGCAAGCAGAACAATAAGAAACACTGGTAAATAATATTTCACTGATAATCCTTAAGGAAAAGATAAACCGGGAATTTAATCCCGGTCTGTAATAACTGAAGTGGATAGTTGATCTATTCCGAAGTTGTAACTAGCCTTGCCTGGCGCGCCAGGTATTCAACAAGCATCTGTTCAGTAATAACACCCTGTGAAACAAGTATGATCCCTATAAGACCGCCCTCGGCGGCCTGCACCTCAAGGGCCCTGTCAAGCTGTTCCTGCGTAATAACTTTGTTCTCTACGAGCATTTCGCCCAGCTTCGGTTTTGCCATCAAAAACCTCCGGCATTCTGCATTTTGTTGTTATATCAGTAATTATTTTTGAAAATACCCTATACAAAAGATTGTTATAACACCGCCTGCGGCGTTGGGATAACCAGGCATTTTATTATGTAAACGATCAAAAATTGATTATCATATATATATAAAATAATATAATTATCACTAAAAGCAAGCCCTAAATATTTTTTTAAAGCAGTTTTGACACTGCCCGTTTCCACAACGCTGCCTGCTTTTCACGTTCAGCAGTATTCATTACGGGCTCGAACCTGCGGCTTATCCGGTTTTCGAACGAAATTTCTTCTATAGTCGGGTAAAAACCTGATGATATGCCGGTCAGATAGGCTGCTCCAAGCGCTGTCGATTCCCTGATCTCGGGCAGAAGTACCGGAACCCCCAGTATGTCGGCCTGAAACTGCATAAGGAACCTGTTGTCCGTGGCGCCGCCGTCAACACGCAGCTCTTCGATGCGCTTGCCCGTGTCCTGTTCCATCGCGTGAATAACATCCATTGACTGAAATGCAATAGACTTGAGCGCGGCGCGGACTATCTGTTCGCGCGAGGTGTCGCGGGTCAGCCCGAATATGGCGCCGCGGGCGTCCATGTCCCAGTAAGGGGCGCCAAGGCCGACAAAGGCGGGGACAAAGACAACCTCGTCGTCGCGGTCAACCACAGAAGAGGCCATACCCTCGGACTCGGCCGTGCTGTCAAAAAATTTCATGTAGTCGCGAAGCCACTGCATTACAGCCCCGCCTATGAAGACCGAGCCTTCAAGCGCGTAAACCGGGTTCCCTTTGCTGTCGGGAGTGAGCGTGGTAATCAGGCCGTTCCGGGATATAATGTATTCAGGGCCGTTGTTGAGCAGCATAAAACAGCCGGTGCCGTAGGTGTTCTTTGTGCTGCCGGGAGATACGCAGGACTGCCCCACCATGGCAGCCTGCTGGTCGCCGGCTATGCCGCCGATCTCTATGCCGTCGGGCAGAAAGCCGCAGCCCGATGTGGTTCCGAAGTTGAAGGCTGATGGATAGACCCTGGGAAGTATATTAACAGGTATGTTAAGGATCTCGCAGAGTTCGGGTGACCACCTTTTCTCTTTTATGTCGAATATGAGCGTGCGCGAAGCATTGGTGTAGTCAGTGGCGTGGGATTTGCCGCCGGTAAGATTCCAGAGTATCCAGGTATCGATTGTTCCGAAGCACAGACTCCCTTTTTTCGCAAGCTGGCGGGCGTCCATAACATTGTCGAACATCCACTTGATCTTGGTCCCCGAAAAATAGGCGTCCAGAACAAGGCCGGTCTGCTCCCTGAACTTTGCCTCGTACCCCCTCTCTTTAAGCTGATTGCATATATCAGTTGTCCGCCTGCACTGCCACACGATTGCCCTGTGTATCGGTTTGCCTGTCCCGGCGTCCCAGAGTATGGATGTTTCGCGCTGATTTGTTATTCCGATGGAGACCGCAGATGCGGGGTCAAGACCACCTTTTTTTATGGCATCGGGTATAAGCTCGCGGATTGAATTCCAGATTTCAATACCGTCATGTTCGACCCAGCCCGGTTTTGGAAAGTACTGTGTGAATTCTCTGTACGCGCTTGATATGACCCTGCCCTTTTTATCAAAGCAGAATACCCTGTTACCGGTAGTACCCAGATCTATGGAGATTATGTATTTTTTGTCTGGCATAAGATTCCTCCGTGAGGATTGATTACAGAAATAATCTTATACAGAACGCTCGCGATGTCAAATAATAAAGTCCTCATCATTAATTGATATGATATTTCTTTCTTCTTCAATAAGCCCATATAGTTTATACACAAGCTCATCGATCTTTTTGCCGCTGCCGCTTTTGCAGCGCGGCAGTCGCGATGAGGTGCCAGTTTATACAGGATGGTATAAAATAATACCCGGTTTTATAATTCCGGGGATATGCCCGGTTATCCATGCAGGGTAATATATACGCGGTATCTCATACCACACGGCTGAGGCTCTTTCTTTTACGGAAAAAGAAAGTGCACAAAGACGGATCACAGTTTCGGCCTCCTGCCGGTGATCCCCATTAGCGCATCCATGCGCGTCAGCGCCGCTGCTCAATCGCCGCAGGGCTCCAACCCCTCGCCGGAGCGGGCTCACTTTCAGCAACATATATTTATTACTGTTAAACAATTCTTTGGCTCATACACTTGTGGACATTGTTGCTGTCACCTGAACTTCTACAGGCGCGTTATCGGCTGTTGCGTCTTTTAATCTTTTCCCCAGTTCTCTATCTTCAGTCCTTCTACTCTTTCAAATTCCTTTATATTATTTGTAACAAGAATCAATTTTTTTGATTTTGCCTGCCCTGCAATTAATAAATCCATTGGACCAATTATCCTGCCTTTCTTTTCTAAATCTGTCTTAATCATTCCAAATTCGGCAGCATCAGCGTCATCAAAAGGTAAAATATTAAAGATTGATAAAAACTCAATCAAAGCTATTTTATTCTTTTCTGGAAATTGACTTTTCGCAACTCCATATTCTAATTCAGCAATTGTTATTGATGAAACATAAATATCTTTCTTCGATTTTGTTTTTAATGTCTTTAATACATCAACCGGTTTCTTCTTAATGACATAAATACAGATATTCGTATCGAGCAAATACATCAGAAATCTTCTCTTTTTTGATTTCTGCCCTGATTGCGGCCTTCATTCATAAAATCATCTGTAAAATTATTCAATCCATGAAGAAACACTTCCCAGGATTTATCGTGAGGAAGAAGAATTACGGCATCTCCCACTTTTTGAATAAATACCTCATTGCCGGAAAATTGAAATTCCTTAGGCAAGCGGACAGCCTGACTTCTGCCATTTATAAAAAGTTTTGCCCTTTGCATAATATTTACCTCTCAAATACAGTATATATCATGATATATATTTTGTCAAACTATAAAAACGCAATTGAAGATAACATTTTGCAAAAATTTGGGTGAAGCGAAGCAGAAGCATATAGCTGCTGTTGCGCGACGTGCCACAACCTGAACAAGCAAACAGCGAGTTAAGCGCACCGCTTTGTTATTCAAACCCGGCTTTCGCGGAGAGCGCGGGAATTAAGTTCCTTCCATAAATTACTTTACTTTTATCTTTTTATTTATTAACTTGATTCTTTCCAAAAAACTCCCCCGTGCCCTGGCCAAAAAGGGGAGCGCTGTATGACTTGCAATTTTTTAAAATCGCCGGTGGTACGATCATGCTGGAATCGGTATTCAAAAACAAAAAGACCATCTTTATCGCAGAGATAGGCCTTAACCACAATGGCCGCTTTGCCCAGGCTTATGAAATGATAATGCGCGCGGCTGACGCGGGCGCGGACGCGGTCAAGTTCCAGACATTCGACCCTGAACTTATGAATTCGCCATACACCAGGTCGCTCCTTGAAAATGGGGACACAGGCTTTACCGACAGAAGTATTATTGACTTTCTGTCGAAGTTCACCCTTGAAAAAGATGAATTCCTGAAACTTAAAGAGAGGGCGACTACCAGCGGCGTTGAATTCTTTTCCGCGCCCTTTGACGCCGGTTCAGTGGACCTTCTTGAATATACAGAGGTCAGACTCTACAAGGTCGCCTCGTCAGAGGTAACAAACATTCCGCTGCTAAGAAGGATCGCGCTTACGCGTAAACCGGTTATAATGTCAACGGGCATGTCTTCTGAAGATGAAATAGCAGCCGCGGTTAAAACGCTTAAAGACGGAGGCTGTCCTGAAATCTGCCTGCTGCACTGTGTTTCGCTCTACCCCATGCGTCCCGACGAGGCGAACCTGCTGCGCATAGTTACTCTGCGCGAAAGGTTCGGGCTGAATACGGGCCTGTCGGATCACAGTAGCGGCCATGAAACAGTTACGGCGGCTGCCATACTCGGCGCGCGCCTGTTTGAAAAACATTTCAAACTGGGGGATGAGCATGAGTGCCCTGACGCGGCGGTTTCGCTTACACCTGAAGCGTTTAAGGAGATGGTCGAAAAAGTTAATGAAGCAATTTCGATGACCGGGGACGGAATGATTACCTGCGGCGAAAGGGAATCGCTCACTGCGCGCGCGGCTAAACGGAGCATTTTTGCCGCTGCCGATATAGCACGGGGAGAGATCATTGATGAAAAGTCTCTGGTACTCCTGCGTCCCGGCACGGGGATCAGCGCGTCGATGTTTTATTCGGTAACCGGGAAAAAGGCTTTACGGGACATACCCGCAGGCGCACCTATTAAACCTGAAGATTTTGAATAACGGAGAATCGCCATGAATAGAATCATTCCACTGCTGCTGCCCCTTTTACTCATTCTTAATTGCAGCACATGGTACCAGCTTACTAAAAAAGAGAGCAAATACTACACAGAAGAGGAAAAGCTGATACTCGAGGCCACAACAGCAGCCATTGACTTCGGGTACGGCTTTGATCCATCCCTTAAACTGGACTATGTTTACAAGGCCGGAATCTTCAGCGAAAAAGAAATTGCCGATAAAAATAAAAAGATGCTTGAAGTGCTGCGCAAGATTGAGAAAGAAAAGGTTGTTGCCTTCTACGAAAAAATGTTCAGGCTTAAAGAAATAATCACATGGAAGATGAATAACGCGCAGAAAGACAGGGAATGGGATGATTACACCCTTATAAGCAAATATATTCTTCCGGACACGGAAAAATACGTTGAAATGCTTGAGAAAAACGTCATTCTGATCGATCAGAATTATAAGAAAACAATTGAGGAGCGGAAGGGGGAGATCAAAAAACAGGTTGAATCCCGGCATTAGGCCCCCCGAATCGATATAGTGAAAAGGATATTTGATTTGTTGCAAAACCCTGTCTCACACGCGCAGAAAAGCTCCCGCGGGGAGCTTTTCCAGGGGTTCCGCTCCCTAACTCTATTTAAGAAAAAACAGTTTAAAGCAAGTCTGATTTTATCTTTTTCCCTGACAGCGGCCATAATGATGCCTGCCGCATCTGAACAGGCAGACGGATTTTACGTTCTGTGCTACCACGCAATCAAGGAAAGAAAGGATCCCTATTCCCTTTCGCCCGATACCTTCAGAAAAAATATTGAACAGCTTCAGCAGAATGGATTTACCTTTATAACATTTGACGATGCAAAAAGCGGCCGCGTACGGGGGGTAAAGAATGTCCTCGTGACCATTGACGACGGACACGAGAGCGTATGGGATGCATACTTTACGATTATGAAACCGGCCGGGATCAAACCTGTCCTGGGCATATACCCCGCGATAATCGGGAAAAGAAAGTACGCCATGACCTGGGAGCAGCTTAAAACACTGAGGGACGAAGGATGCTACATCGCCGCGCACGGGTATAATCACATGTACCTTTCCAGTAAATATTACAAAGAGAACATTGTGCAGTTCAAAAAAGAGATATATCTCTCGAAAAAGGTGCTTGAACAGAAACTAAACATTACAGTTGACACGATGATCTACCCGTTCGGGGTACACAGCAACGAGTCCCTAACCATGCTCAAAGACGCAGGGTATAAATACGGTTTTACCCTGGATCAGAAAAGGGCCGCGGTTCCTATTAGTGACGGGTTTCACATTCCCCGGTACATGATGACCAAGCCTGCACACAAAGGTATAATCGCGCGTTTTATAAAAAATACCGGCAGCGCTGAAGTTTCTGCCGTAGCGGTATCATCATCTGACCGGCAGCCTGAAATCATTCAGCCTGATAAAGAGAGGGTTACAATAAAAAATTATCCGGCCAGGCTTAAAAAACTTGTTATAAACGATATTATATTCATGCCCGAGAATAAAACAACCGTGACAAAAAAACAGCATAAAAAAGCATCAAACACTATTAAGCCTCTGTCAAAAAATTCAAAAAAAGGAGACGTGAAAGATAAAAAAATAAAATACTTCCCCGCCAGTAAGAACAAAAAAATGACGGGCGAAGAGAATAAAATCCGCGATAAAAAACAATCCTATCTTCGCGACATGAAGCAGTTCTACATTGACCTGCTGCAAAAGAGCAGCAATTTTATCTTTTCACTAAAGCAGACAGCCCTAACAAAACTTGAACAAGTAAAACAGAAAACCGCTGAACTTTTCAGCTAAAAAGCCCATCTTTAACAACTCTTTCGCCTCTTTTCCTTGACAACTTCGCATTAATGGTATTAATTACAGATACTATTATTTCAGGCGATCTTCATTTGAAGTATGTCTGTATTAAATATCTATGCTGGTTCTGTCATTTCGAACGCATGTGAGAAATCTCTGTATCACAGCAATTTTCTGACACACCCGTACGTTATACGAATTATACTGTTCATGAGATTTCTCATCCTGAGCTATGAAGCGGATTCGGCATATTTAAGCCATTTTCAAGAGACCGCTCTGATAAAATTCTGCAATTTCACGCCTTACAATGGAGGAATATATGCTGCTGGGAATAGATGTGGGAGGTACACACACGGACGCGGTTCTGGTCGGCGATGAAGGTGTCCTTAAATCATTTAAGACAAGAACAGACCGCGGCAACCTGCTCGGTTCGGTCACAGCCGCCCTTGCGGAGGTTACATCGGGCTTTGATGTAAAAAAAATTACCAACATAAATCTTTCGACAACCCTTTCAACGAACGCCATTGTCGAACAGAAACTTGAAAAGACCGGGCTCTTTATTTCGTCAGGGCCCGGCATAAACCCGGAGAATTTCCTTATGGGGGACTGCACATTCGTGATTCCCGGGTCTATTGACCACCGCGGCACAGAGACACAGAAACTTGACATGAAGACGGTTGCGAAGGGACTCTCTGAATGCAAAGCGAAGGGTGTGCGGGTTTATGCTGCTGTGTCAAAGTTCTCCACAAGAAACAAAGACCACGAAGAACAGATGAAATCCGCGGCAGAGGGTCAGTCCGACTTTATCACGCAGGGTTACAGGCTGTCAAGCCAGCTCAGTTTCCCGCGCAGAGTTGCAACTGCTTACTACAATTCGGCGGTCTGGAGAATTTACAACAACTTTACAGACGCGGTAATGAAGACTGTCTCGCAGAGCGGTATCAACGCTCCGGTAAATATTCTCAAGGCTGACGGCGGGACCATGCCGGTACAGGTATCGCGTGAAACCCCGGTCGAATCGATACTCTCGGGGCCCGCGGCAAGCATCATGGGTATTATTGCGCTCTGCAACATTGAACACGATTCTGTAATACTCGACATTGGCGGAACAACAACAGACATCGCCATATTTGCTTCGGGGGCGCCCCTTATTGAACGCGAAGGAATTAGACTTGGCGGCAGCCCCACGCTTGTCCGTTCGCTGCAGAACAGGTCAATAGGAATTGGCGGGGACTCGGTACTTGCAGTCACAGAGGGCAGGGTCACGGCAGGGCCTGAAAGAAAGGGGCCATGCATGGCAGAAGGAGGCGATGTCCCGGCGCTTATTGACGCGCTGAATTTTCTGGGCACATCGAACTTTGGCGATACGGCAAAATCGAACGACGGCATAAAGCGGCTGGCGGCATCGGCAAAAATGAAACCTGAACTTCTTGCGAAGCAGGCGCTTGAATACGCGGTGGCAGCAATACGCAGTGGCATTGACTCTATGCTTGAAGAGATAAACAGCAAGCCTGTCTATACAATACACGAAATGCTTGAGGGTAAAAAAATTGCACCCCAAAAAATTTATATTATCGGGGGCCCCGCTCATGCCGTGGCAAAGGCAATGGCAGGGGTATCCGAAATTACAGTCCCGGAATACTTTGAAGTCGCGAACGCCATAGGCGCGGCGCTGGCGCGCACTACTTTCCAGACCGAACTCTTCAGCGACACGAGCAAGGGTATAATGACCATGCCTAACTTAGGCATTGAAAAGCGCGTTGACCGCAGGTACAGCGTTGAGGACGCAAAGCATGACGCTCTTGAACACACGCGCAAGTTCATGGAAAAAACGGGTTACGACACATCTGTGCGCCCCGAACTGGTTGAGGTCTCGGCGTTCAGGATGCTGAGCGGCTATTCATCTTCAGGGTGCGATATACGGGTTAAGTGCCAGGTAAAACCCGGACTCATAAAAAACCTTCACGCAAAGGCTAAAGGAGGTGCGAAATGATTAAAGCTAAAAAAAGTATGGGACTTATATTCTTCCCGGCGTTTGACTGGGCGATATCGCCCACGCACCCCGAGCGCGAGGAGAGGCTTCTGTACACACAGGACCAACTGCTTGAGGAAGGGATATTTGACATTGAGGGGATCACCGAGTTCAAGCCCGACATCGCGACCGAAGAGGATATAATGAGGCTGCACTTCTGTTTCCCGGATGTGGCATCTGTTACGACCGAGTCGCACATGATCTCTGCCGGGGGCGCTCTGCGTGCCGCAAGGGCCGTAATGGACGGAGAGGTTAAGAGCGCCTTTGCCCTGGTCAGGCCCCCGGGACATCATGCGATGAAATGCGTTCACGGCAACAGGGGTTTCTGCAACATAAACAATGAAGCGGTCATGATAGAGTACATACGCGAAAAGTACGGGAAACGGAAGATCGCAATTGTGGACACAGACTGCCACCACGGGGATGGGACTCAGGACATCTACTGGCATGACCCTGATGTGCTCTTCATATCACTTCATCAGGATGGGCGCACGCTCTACCCCGGATCAGGGCACCTGCCCGAGCTGGGCGGGCCTAACGCGCGCGGCAAAACGATAAACATACCCCTGCCGCCTAACACCTCAGAGGAGGGATTCATCTACACCATGGACAGCATGGTTCTGCCCATACTTGAACACTTTAAACCTGAAGTCATAATAAACTCGGCGGGCCAGGACAACCACTACACTGACCCCATCACTAACATGAACTTCACTGCGCACGGATACGCGCTGCTTAACGAAAAACTGAATCCGCACATAGCGGTACTCGAAGGGGGCTACTCGGTGCAGGGCGCTCTTCCGTACGTGAACTTAGGGATAGTTCTGGCCATGGCCGGCATAGACTACTCGCACGTAAAGGAACCTGACTACGACCTTAACTACGACCCCCAGGCTTATGACAACACCGCGTACATAAAAAAACTGAGCGAACTTGTGCTTGCCAATTACTTCAAACCCGCGCCTGACAATGAGAGGCCTCCCACAGGCCAGTACTACACGCGCCGCAAAAACATCTACTACGACACCGATGGCATCCGGGAGAGCCAGAAGGAACACGTCATGATGTGCAACGACTGCCGCGGAGTAATCATGATCGAATCATCGTCATCGGTTAACTCATCAAGCGTGGGCATCGAGATACCGATATTCGGCTGCAAAAGATGCCATAGCGAAGGGTACAGGCTGCTGCAGGAGGCCAGGGGATCGAAAAATTTTGTTACAGTACAGTTCATCGACAGGGTAAATCGAGTATACGAAAGGTACGGCAAATAAAAATCAAGCCCGCTTAAACGGAAAAGTATAATGAATATAGGGCCGTATCTCAAGCAGCTCAGACTGGACAAGGGTTACACGCTTAACGAAGTTGCAGCAATGGTCGAGATCTCCGCAAGCTTTCTGTCGCAGATCGAAAACATGAAGCTGTCGCCTTCACTCGACTCCCTTCAAAAACTGCTCAACTTTTACGCGGTCAACCTTTCTGATTTTTTCAGGCAGGTCGAGCAGCGCAGGGTAATCATTGTCAGAAGCGAAGAAACCAGAGCCTTCGATGTATCAGGAGGCGCGATAAGACTGACTCTGCTTGCCTCAAAGCTGCAGAATAATTCACTTGAGACATTCATTGTAAAGTTTTTAAAAAATAGCGCTTCGATTAACACGGCTGTTCTTCCGAAAGAGGTCAACGGAGAAAGAATAATCTACATCCTGAAGGGGAGCCTTCTAATAAGCCTTGACAACGAAACCGCTGTTACGCTTACAGAGGGTGATTCGGTCAACTACAAATCACATGTCCCCTGCAGCATAATCGCGGCCGGAGACGAGGCTGAGCTCCTGATATCAGGCATGCCACCCCTTATAATTGCAGATTATAACAATCAGTAACACAGGCGCAGTGACAGGGCCGGCACTTCTCTTTTAAAAATAGTACCAGATACTCCTGTAGTCCGAAACATCCTCCCCGGCCTTTTTAAGTTTTGAAAGATAATCAAGCAGGGGAACATCTTCGCCCACATAAGTTCTCTGGTCTGCGATCTTCTTCTCCCAGGGATGAAATTCATAGACGCGCGCGCCGTTAGCCCTGATTGAAATAAGATCCCTGTTCTGCCAGGCATTCAGGTTGTTCTTGCCAAGTCCGGGCACGTTATAAACAGGTTCATCGGTACGGACAAGACCGGGCATAAGCCGCGCTTCCTCTTTCTACTCCTGAAGCATCCGCGCTATTGGAACACGGTAATCGGCAGTCTCAAGTTTTCCCTTGGGATAAAACGAATAATAAGGGTCAACCCCGCACAGCCTTATGAGGCTCCGCAGTCTTACCGCTTCAAACCTCCTTGAAATAAAAAACGTAAATACAAGCTGGTTATACACCGAAACTCCCCGGCTCTTCAGTTTTTCCACAGCGGCGCAAAGATCGGAAGTCACCTCTATTGGATGCTGTATGTGCGTTATAAGCGCGATTTCCCTTCTGCCGGGCTGCCTGAATGAGGCAAGCATATCGCACAGGCTGTCGGTAAACCGCATGGGGAGCGTTACGGGAATCCGTGTGCCTATGCGGATTCTTTCGACATGACCGATTCCGGCAAGCTCGGTGAGTATGGAACGCAGCCTTGAATCGGACATGACAAGAGGATCCCCCCCTGTTATAAGAACCTCGGTAACGGCCTCGTGTTCCCTTATCCAGTTTATAGCCGATGCTATCTGTTTTTCATCGGCCATTGAACCCTCTTCAAGCGGCCCATTAATCTCCCAGTTGCGCTGACAGTAAACGCATATCTGCGGGCATGAATTATAAGGTTTGAGTATAACAATCCCGGGGTAACGCCGTGTAATAAGATCCTGCGGCGATGTGTTCCCCTCCAGCATAAAATCCTCGGCGTAGCCATCTCTGCCCCCGGCGCATGAATCAATATAGCTTCCGGGGAAAAGCACCTGCGCGCGCACAGACGCGTCTTCACCGCTGTCGGGCGACTGGAAGAGTGAAGCGTAATACGGAGTAACACCGAAAGGAATCGCGGCAGAGCATACCCTGTCTATGTTCTTCAGTTCGTCAGGACCAAGATCCGCGTAACCCGCGAGCGTGCTGCTGTCGCGTGCTATATTGCGAAGATGCCAGCGCCAGTCGTTCCAGTCATGCCTGCTGCCGCCGGCGGCTTTAAGTATCCTGCCTACCCTTTCATCGCGGGCCTTCTCAATTTCAGGTTCAAGGCCGGACCTGAAAAGCCTCGTCCGGTCTTCAAGGAGTTTGTGAATCTGGTCGAGTTCATGCGAACGGAGATTTGCCGCGTCACGGCCCTCCAGTTCGGCAGTATCTGAAAATGAAAACAGAGCCTTCTGGTGAAACCTGACCTTTCCCTCTATGCCGCGCACAAGGTGATACGCCTCGGCCCAGAAAGATTCAGAAAGCGACATGTCGGGCCTGCCCTTAACTACATTAATCAACTGCTCCAGGACGCTGAAGCCGGCAAGCCTTTCACTGCGGGGATGGATCAGTCCGCGCCATACCCTTGCGCAGTCGCGTATTACCACAAGGTCAAGATCATGAACATCATTCTCTATGTCCGAATATGAATAAAAATGCCTGCGGTTGATGTGATGCAGCAGCTCGGTTCTGATCGATTCAATTCCCGTATCAGCGCCAAGTATGCTGTTCCATTCGTCAGATATGCTCCTGAATAGTTCAGGCGTGTATTGATTTTCCATGTTTACCTCCAGGGGAAAAAGCGGCCCTGCCCGGAGTGCCCGGAAACAGAACAGTTGTGCATTTTTGCATGATTAGCTGCGCAGGTATTAAAACGCATGTTTAAAATGTTGATAAAAAAATAAGTGTCCCGCAACGGTTTTTTGTTACAACCCGCTGCAGCCATAAACAGCCGGAACAGATGTTAAGGCACGCACAGACTAAAAGCACACCCGAAAGAATAACTAATCTGCTGCCGCAGGCCTGAGGCCGCTCTAATCCATAAAGAATATCGCATACAGAAGAAGCAGCACGCAGGCAGTAATTGCAATAAGAAATCTTTTTAGCGAAAAATCATTTTCCTTATAATGATTATCATCCATAAATACACCAGTTCAATAAATTTTAACCAAAATATTCATATATAATGAAATTTTCAACATAAAATTTAATAAATAATAAAACACACTCTATTCCGCCATCAAAAACGCAGGGAGGAACAGAACATTTCAGTCTGCATAATACTTAATGGATTAACATTGACTATTGATTAAAATTATCCGGCCGCGAGTAATCCCTGCCAATAATGCTTGACGCCGTTCGACTTAATAACATCCTGTTAATGCAGCCGGAAAATACCTGTGAAAAATAAAAATAAATTTGTCTCTGGCATAAAACCCGTACAGCAGTTTGTTGCGAGCTTCATTGTACTTATAATTTCAGGCGCATTGCTTCTGATGATGCCGCAGTCAACTGTAAACAGCATATCCTTCATAGACGCGATCTTCACCTCAACATCGGCTGTATGCGTCACAGGACTCACTCTGCTCGACACGGGAAAGGACTTCACATTTACGGGCCAGGCAATTATCCTTCTCCTTATACAGCTCGGGGGGTTCGGGATCATGACCTTTTCAATAGGGATCTTTTCAATGTTCAGCGGAGGGTTCTCTCTCAAATGGAGGTTTGCCTTTGGTGAAATCTATAATACTGTAACGATCATCCCGCCCAGACAGATTCTGAAAAAAATATTCCTTTATACATTCACCATTGAAATATTAACCGCCGCCGTTCTTTTCACGCAGTTCATCGGCGATTTCAGTCTGGCCGAATCGGCATGGCTCTCGGTCTTTCATTCGGTTTCGGCATTCTGCAACGCGGGGTTTTCAATATTCAGCGACAACCTTGTCAGATACCGGTCAAATACTGTTGTCATCACCGCTATAAGTCTGAACATAATCCTGGGCGGCCTTGGATTCCTTGTTCTTGCGGAAATCGCGGGCACAGGTTTTAAACTGAAAAAATCCGTATTCACTCAGTTCTCACTTCACACAAAGATTGTCCTGGTCTCAACAGCCATACTCATCGTATCAGGCGCGGCCCTCTTTATGCTCTTTGAATGGGGCCACATCATGCGGGGGATCCCTTTCCGGGAAAAGTGCCTTGTATCCGTCTTCCAGTCCGTTACATGCCGCACCGCGGGATTCAATTCAGTCGATATAGGCGCGCTGCGCCAGTCCACACTCTCGGTCATGATACTGCTGATGTTCATCGGCGGCTCGCCCGGTTCAATCGCAGGGGGGATCAAAACCACCACTTTCGCCGTAATATGCGGAATCATAATCTCAAGGATCAGGGGGCAGCGGCAGATTGTATTCTGGAACAGAGCAATCTCCGAAGAGGCTGTCAACAAGAGCATGCTCCTTGTTATACTCTCATTCGTATTCATATACTCATTCACCATTCTCATACTCGCCACGGGATCGTACGACGCCAATCATTCATTCCAGGGCGTTATGTTTGAAGTAATTTCAGCATTCGGCACAGTAGGGCTCTCAACGGGCATAACGGCCAGCTTCCCGGAAGTCAGCAAAATTCTGCTGTCAATAGTAATGCTTGTCGGCAGGGTCGGAGTCTTTGCCATACTTACGGTACTTACGGCTGACCAGCGCGCGTCTGATATAGAGATAGCTGATGAAAATATCATGATAGGTTAATAAAATGAAAAAATTTGCAGTAATAGGCCTTGGCAACTTCGGTCTGAATATCGCAAAAAGCCTTGTTGAAAACAACTGCGAGGTTCTCGGCATAGATATCGACAGGAACACCGTTGAGAAAGCAAAAGGTTTTCTTACACACGCCATTATCGGGAACTCGGCCAGCA
>Ga0255347_1003843_pt1 | contig 18963 bp, 16 predicted proteins | sample wastewater_treat_2_FD_192479 | JGI IMG/M metagenome (GOLD analysis project Ga0255347, IMG submission 192479) | Wastewater microbial communities from Lulu Island WWTP, Vancouver, Canada - plant24 | ecosystem: Engineered > WWTP > Wastewater > Unclassified | place: Canada: Vancouver, British...
ACCGTCCGGCCTGGAACTCGGTTTGGACTGTGGGGACATACACTGCCGTGGAAACCCGGTTGTACTCTACCGGTATGCCGTATTGCGATTTGAATGCCTCCATGACCGGCTCTATGCCGGTGATGTTCGCGTAGAATACGGCTTTCCCTTCCTTTTTGGCATCCTTGAGCAGCGGATGCTCCGCGCCTGCTGCCACTCCTAACATCATGGTTAGGACGATGCAGCACACTGCCGACATACGAATCAGATTCCCGAGCTTTATTCGCATCTTTGATTCCGCGCCCCCTTCTATTAGTGCCTAAAACGGCTTTAGGACATGACTTCGGCAACCAGCTAGGGTTTCCTGCCTATCTTGTTGCGTATGCCCAAGGCTTCTGCAGTTTGGCTGGCACAGGCAGCATGCCTTGCTGGATCATGTCCTTCGATCTGGGACACATCCTGTCCGCTTGACTGCCCGCCTGCCCACACCTTCATGCTCTTGTGCTCCGGAGGTCTCTTGCCTCTTCCGTCAAGGTAGGTCGCCTGAGTACGGTGAGCCAGGCACCCACGCTCTTCTTCAGGCAATCTACCAGGCGATAGGCGCGGAGCCCATCATTGACATATACCAACGCGCCGTGAGCGAGTCATTGGCCGTTGTCATACTGTCCGACGAAGGATAGCTGGATAGCACGGAGGTTCTCTGGTGAGCTGTCTTGACCCTTGGAATGCCCCCTCAATTCCGGGCAGCGTTCTTCCTCGGCGACAGTGAGTCAAGGTCCATATGTTCAGGCCCGCGCACAGATCTGCTTGTGCGCGGGCCTGAAGCTGTTGCTCTGATTCGTGCTGTGACTGGGATGTGAGGCTACATGTAACTGCCGCCGTTCACATCTATCACGGTTCCTGTTACGTAGCTTGCTAGGTCCGATGCAAGAAACAGAATAACTGACGCAATCTCTTCCGGAGCAGCTACCCTTCCCAATGGGATATTGGCAAGTGAGGCCGCATGATGCTCCTCGGACAGTAGTGCAGTCCTTACGATACCAGGCGCTACCGCATTTGCGGTTACGCCATACGGACCAACTATCCGAGCGAGGCACTTGGTGAAGCCAATCACTCCGGCCTTTGCGGATGAGTAGTGTACGTCTCCAAAGATGCTACCTCTGCGGCCGGCGATGGAGGATATGTTTATGATCCTGCCGCTACGCTGGTTCATCATGTGTGGGGCTATGGTCTGGCACAAATGGAATACGGCTGTGAGGTTCACCTCCATTACCTTGTGCCAGTCATCCTCCGTGATGTTGGCCATGGTGTTTGATAGCGAAATGCCGGCATTGTTCACCAAGATGTCAATTCTTCCGAATCGGTCAAGCGTGCGTCGGACAATTGCTTCTACCGATTCGCGGCAGGTTATGTCTCCTGCCACCACTTCTGCCTCGCGCCCGCCGTCCATTGCTCGTATCTGTTCTGCGACTGAGGCAATCTCCGGATCTTCGGCAATGTCATTGAGCGCCAGCTTGGCTCCGTGCTGCGCTAGCATTGACGCAGTTGAACGCCCGATCCCGCGTCGCGCTCCAGTCACCAAGGCTACTTTGCCATCAATACCGAACATACTCCATTCCCTCCTCCCTAAATCAGGCCTTTCCTGCGTCGGAACCCCGCCTTCTGCCGCTCAAGGGCCGACTCGGGGATAGACATGGGCCCGCCAAGGCCTCGGGCTATGGCGTACACACGCGCAGCCTCCTCGCAAACAACTGCCACCTTCATACTCTCCGAGAGAGTGCTGCCCACAGCGATTGCGCCATGATTAGCTATCAGGGCGGCTTGCCTATCGCCCAGAGCTTTCACTATGTTCGCGCCTAACTCCACTGAGCCCGGCGGCGCGTACTCCGAGGTGGCTATGTGTCCACCTATCATGAACGTGAGCTCGTCGAGAAAGGCAGGTATGGTAAGGTGACACGCGGCTGCCGCCGTCGCCTGAGGCGAATGAGTGTGTATGATCGCTGCCACATCAGGCCTAGCATCATATACTGCGCGGTGCATGGGTAACTCAGAGGACGGTTGAGCTGATAGTTCCTGCAGCTCTGCACGTCCAATGCTCCCGTCAGCGAGGGTAATAGCAAGATCCGAAAAAGATAGGTTGGCAAGCTGCGAACCACGACCAGTGATGATGATCATGTCCTGGGCAGTTCGGCCTGAGTCGGCCAATGAAGCCTTAACGCTGATGTTCCCTGACCCCCCTGCCACCAAGCCAGCCCTGGCCACGTAGGCGCCGGTCATGATCAGCTCTTCGCAAAGGACTCTTACCTCATCTTGCATGTCGCTCACTCCATCAGCTCAAGATCGTCACACTCACTGGCTGCATGCCAGAGCACGAACATCTCTTAGCGTCGATTTCCAGGCTTCAAAGGGCTTGTCATAGCGGCGATGCATCGCCGGATCGGCCGTGAGGCTCTCGGATCGGCACATGGTGCGTGCCGCCTGAGCCAAGCTATCACAGGCGCCCAGAGCAACGAAGCTGCACATTGCACTGCCTAGCGCGGTTATGTCTGGGTCTTGCGCAACTGCGACCCGCCTTCCAATGATGTCTGCCACTATCCTTGTCCATGCCGAACTCCGTATGGAACCTCCGCCAATGAACAGCTCAGGCTGTTGGCTGTCAGCCCCGATCACGTCTTCTAGCTGGTCAACATTGGCCCTTATCGCATAGCCCGAGGCCTCTATCACCGATCTCATGAGCTCGCACGGCCCTACCACACCTGCGGAGATAGCAGACCACGGCGCTAGAACGCCGGACATTGACGAAATGCTTCCCCGCCGCGAATCCATGATTCCGGTACCAAGCACCGACTGAATGCCATTTGACCCTGGGCTAGCCTGCGAAACGGCTGACTCCATAAGCTGGAACAGTCCATTGTCCGACAGCGATCCATCGTATCCAGGCAGAAGCACGACGAGTTGCTTGATCAGATCATGAATCCATGCCCATGATAGCCCCGTCATCATCGCGTTGCTTTCCAGGACCCACATATCGGGAATGAGAAACGCATTCGTGATAGTGCGGTAGCCTGGATCCAAAACGGGTTCACCCGTTATCTGCTGTACTGGAGCAGACGTGCCTGCTACCACTGCAATAGAGAGCTCTCTGTGTGCCCCCGCCCCCAACACTCCACATTGCGTGTCGGCCCCCCCTATGAACACGGGGATACTGTTAGTCCTGGCCTGAGCTGCAAGACTAGAAGGAATCATGCTGAAGGCAGGCGCTAGATACCCAACGACCTGTGTAGACCACACGGGGTCAGGGAACAGGTCTCTCCTAATATCTGCGTATCCCAGCAATTCGTCACTCCATCTACCTCGCGCGACATCGAATAACCCAGTTTCACAAGCCAGGCTCGGATGTGTAGCGAGTTGCGCGGTGAGCTTATATGCCACCCAATCCGCCAGCGAAAGCACCTTATGGACGCGGGCGAAGACGTCAGGATTATTGGCCTTAAGCCACAGCAGTTTGCACAGGGGATGCACCGCCCCTGGCCACCTGCCGGATACCTGGTATATCCTCTCACCTAACTGGTCACCAAGGATCGCCGCAAGGTGTCGCGCCCTGGAATCGACATTGGGTATACCGAGAAAATCGGTTCCATTCTGGTCAAGCATTACAATCCCCTGGCGCTGGCTTGTGGTGCACACGGCTGCAATCCTCGGCACCGTGTTCATACCCTGAGCTGCCATTTCCATGGCTTCTCCTACTGTCTCAACGACAATTGGCCATAGGGTAGATGGATGGAAAACCAGTTGGGAATGGTCGTGGTCGGAACCGAGTTGCAGCAGTGAACGCCAGTCTCGCTTCGAACGGGCAACACACCTGCCTGATGAACTGAACAGACAGGCCTTGAGGCCACTCGTACCTACATCAATCGCAATCACTAGTCCATCAGCAATTGACGAGCCTAACATCACTCACACCTCGGCATGGTTTTCGACTACGTAAGAGGGCAACGTCTCTCCTCGCAGGTAAGCGTGCACTCTGCCGACTAGCATTGACGCTGCATGTCTCGCCTGATCGGTGGAGTTTCCGCCAACGTGAGGGGCCAAGAGCACATTAGGCGCCTCGAGAAGAGCCGAAGACATAGGCAACGGCTCGTCGATGAAGGTATCCAGTGCGGCCCCTGCAATCACACCGTCACGCAGAGCGTGTTCAAGCGCGGTTTCGTCAATGAGACATCCGCGGGCTGTGTTGATCAGATAGGCAGTAGGCTTCATCATGGATAGCTCCCTTTGCCCGATCATGGGCTTTGGAGAAGGCCCCTCCGGCGCCCTGGCATGCAAAGACACAAAATCAGCGGTTCTGAGCAGGTCTTCAAAGTCTACCTGGCCATCTGCTTTGCTGCCGGAAATAGCCGGATCGTAGAACACAACCTTCATTCCGAGCGCAGCAGCCAGCGAACCGACTATTCTCCCTATGGATCCGTATCCCACGACTCCAAACGTCTTGCCCTCGAGTTCGGGTCCAGCCAGGGCACTGCGCTTTAGAGCAGGGGTCCATAGCCCTTCCCGTACAACTCTGTCTGCCCTGGCTATCTTCCTGCACAAGGCAAACGCGAGACCGATAGTGAACTCCGCCACCGCTCTGGCGTTACGCCCTGGGCACGCTACAACAGGAATGTGCCGTTCACTTGCAGCCCTGACATCAACATTCACAGCCGACGAACGTGCGGACGCTATCAGTTTCAGATCGGGGCAGCGACGAATGGCCTCGCCGCTGAATGGCGACAGATGCACGATCACGATCTCGGCCTCCTGCAAACTAGGGTCGTTCTCGATTTGAGCAGGATCGCCAAGATACTCTTTCAGACCGCCGCCTGACTCAAGCAAGAAGCCCTTGGGTCGATCAACCTTGAGTGACGTCACGTGCACACTGCAGTCTGTGATGGCATCGAGGTTGGACAATATCATATTGCATGTCTCAGTACCATCATGTAGCATAAGGACTCTCATCTCAGTCGCCAACCCCCCTGCGGTCCGATCTCACAGCGCCTGTCCTTGCCAGCGCCCGCCGCCGAATCTCGGCAACGCTTAGCAACGCACCTCCTGCCATTATGGCAAGTCCCAGAATGGATACCATGGCCGAAGGATAGATGCATAGAAAGCCTCCGACTCCAATCACCAGCCTGGCCAATGGCCCGATGAACCCCGTGAAGAAGTACCCCTCCAGGGCTGTAGCTACCCCCACAACGCCTACCATTGCTGACGCAACGTCAAAAGCTACTGCCGTCGGCGCACCTCTCAATAGCAGAGTAGGGTGATACACGAACATGAAGGGCACGACCAATGCCACGAACCCCAGCTTCATTGCCTGAAAACCAGTTCTAAACACGTTTCCCCCAGAGATGGCGCAGGCCGCGAACACCGACATACACACAGGAGGAGTGATGAGTCCTGCAACCGTGTAGTAGAGAATGAACAGGTGCGCGGCTATGGGTAGAACCCCCATTTTCACCAGGGCAGGAGCTACCAATACAGCCAGCACAAGATATATAACAACCAGGTCGATAGCTGTGCCCATAAGGTAACAGGCGAAGGCGGCGAGTATCAGGAGAAGGAACAGGCTATTGCCTGCTATAGTGACCAGGCTTCCCGACAGGCGAAGCCCAAGCGCCGTGATATTCACGGCCCCCATAATGATGCCGGCTACGCCTGCTGCAGGTATGATCGAGGCGAGCATCTTACCGGCTCTTGAAAACGCAGTGGCGGTCCCTAAGCCCACCTCAGCTATTGCCTGCGAAGCGCCGGGGCGCGGTACGTTTCTGTCATGGGTACGCAGAGTATTAGTGACTGCATAGATGGAGAACATGAGCGCGACCGCCCAGAATCCTACGCGTGTTGCCGACCAGCCGAGGACCATGAACATGTAGAGCATGAGCAGCAGCGGCAGGAAGTATGGCCACGCCTGGGGTATGACATCTTTGAACCTCGGGAGCGACTCTCGGGGTAGCCCCACCAGGCCAAGCTTAGCCGCCTGCAGATCGACTTGAACATAGACCGCAATGTAGTACAGAACAGCTGGAACAATCGCCGAGGTGGCTATAGTCCAATAGGGGACCTGAAGGAAATCAGCCATGATGAATGCCAGAACACCCATTACGGGAGGCATCAAGGCTCCGCCGGTAGACGCTACGGCCTCAACAGCGCCCGCATAGTCCTTATCGAATCCAGTCCGCTTCATCAAGGGTATCGTGATTGTACCTGTCGTAACTACGTTTGCCACGGCTACGCCCGACATGGTTCCAAAGGCAGCGCTGCCGATCACCGCCGCCTTCGCTGGCCCTCCGCGTTTGGAGCCCAGAAACGAGAGCGCCAGATCAAGAAATGCGTTGCCGCCCTTGGACACATCGAATATCTGGCCGAATATGATGAACACCGCGATGACGGTAGCAAATGTGTTCGCCACTGACGCGAAGATCCCTTGCGTTCCAAGGTACAGCTCACCAACTAGCCTGCTCCCAGACACCTGTGATGCGAAAAGGACTCCGGGAAGATGAGGAGCCAATAGTGGGTATGCGAAGAACACTAGCCCAACCAGGGTTATGGGAAGCCCCACTGCCCGTCTGGCTCCTTCGAACAGCAGGAACAAAAATATCAGACCTAGCGCTATCTCCATAGTATTAGGAGTCAGCGACGAGTACAGGGTCCTTTCGAAGTTGAGTGTGTAGTAGAGTGGTGGAAGCAAGCACAGGATAGCCAGAGCAAGGTCCAAAACGCCTATCCTCGACTCAGAAGCGGGTGTGCTGCCATCTGATTTCGCTTCCGCCTTGGGCGGTCTCTTTGCCGGAATGGTGAGATACAAGAGCGACATCAGGAGTCCCATGCTGATCGCGCCATGTACGCCCCCCAGATCAATGTTCAGCCAAGTTAGGATCCCCGACGCATATACAAGATGATAGGCCATGATCAGAGCAGCATATGTTGACACAAACCGTTCTGCCTTACGTTGCCATGCACTCACCGGGTATTCCACTCCTTCCAATACGGTGCCGTAGAAGCGAGGGCGACCTTGCCTATGACTATCAGCCGCCCTCGCATTATCACAGTTCTTACTTCACGCGCCTATTGGCGGCCAGAAGCTCATTGTTGGCTTTCTCATGCTCTGGTTTCCAAGCGCCAACTTCCTTGTAATACCGTATCGCTCCGGGATGGATGGGGGCTCCAATCGCCATTAGCGCGCGCTCAAGGGTCCACGGACCTAGATAGCCTTCGTGTACCTGCTTCGCTTCGTCATGATGCTCGTACATGGTCTTGACTAGCTCGTACACAATCTCCTCTTCCAGGCTCTCTCTTGCGTAGAAACCGAATGGTACGGCTAGAGTCTGAGCAGCGTTCTGTATTCCGAACTCACCCTTGGCCAGTTGTTCCTGCGTGAATCCCCAGCCAGGCAACAGTTCGTTGGCTTTCGCGACTACCTCCGGTGGGATGGCGACTGCATATATCTTCTTGGTTCTAGCAATCTCCTCAATCCAAGGAGCAGCCGTAAAGTAGAACGCTTCAGCCCTACCCTCAAGAAGACCCTGAGTTGCGTCGGAGACCTGGCTGAATTTCACGTCAATGATCTTGCTGTAGTCAGAACCGGCCGCCTTCAGCAAAGCCTTGACCTGCACATCGTTTTCAGCTCCGGGCTGGGTACAGAATACTCTCTTGCCTTCCAGATCCTTGATTGACTTGATATTCGGATTGGTAGTGAAGAATCCATAGCGCATGACAGAGCCGGTGTTCAGCTGAGTTATGGGGCATGGCGCGAAGTCTTTCATCCGCCACAGATCCCAGAAAGGATCATCGCCAGTATAGCAGGCATTGATTGCCCATATAGTAGTGAGCCCAAGGTCGAGAGATCCATTCTTTATCAGTCGAAACGCAGGGCCAGTCACTTGCATTGGTTGCTGTGTTACGGTGAACGGGCAATACTTGTTCCAGACAGAGCAAAGACCTGCTCCAACCGTATAAGTAGATGTACCGGCCGGCATAGTCGCCAAGCTGACCGCACGCCTAGGCGCTGCCGAGATGCTGCCAACCGATGCGCTGAATATGACTGCGACCACAAGTACCAGACCGAGCAACTTCAGTGAGCACCCATACTTACTCTGCATCTTGTTTGCCTCCTCTGTGCAGTTCGCGTTTGCGAGATCTCGGACGTTCCGATTCCTCTGCTATCAGTCTGTCTAATCCATGATTAAGTCTGGCCAGCAGTAGTTCGGCGTTCTTCACCTCCTCGTCGCAGAGAAGTGATTCAGTAAGAAGCGCGACGTACATGCGATGGGGTAACAATGACTCTTCCAACAATCGCCGACCTCGGGGAGTAAGGCTGACGTGCCTCTCTCTTGCATCTCTCACGCCTTCAGTTCTTATCACGAGACCGTCGCGCTCCATCCGGTCGATAATGCCCGTGATGCCACTGTTTCCAACAAGCACCCATGGGATGATCTCGCTCATCGTGCAGCTTTCGCGATCCTCGAAAGCACGAAGCACTCCGAATTTCGCATCCGTCAGGCCATATCTCTTGAGATCTAGCGCGATCAAGCGCTGGAGTTTCTTGTTGGCTGACCGAAAGCTCAAGTACACAGCCAGCGCATGCTTCTCTCGTTCCTCAAGGCATAGCCGGTTACAACAGTCTGCAACCTTGCCACGCAGGTAGTATTCGCGAGTGTTATCATTGGCGTCCATGCTCGATTTGCCACCACCCGTTCCGCTATTCCTCCGCCAGTGTTGCCTTTAGCTGCATCATAGCACTATTATTTCATATGCGCAATAACTATTTCACATATGAACTATATCTGGTAGACTAGGTATTGCATCTGTTCATCACACAGAGCACCCCCAGCGATCCCTTAGGAGGTAGTTCCGACTTGCCGTCATCACAGTCTTCACGAAGTGCCAGGATCTCCAGACGCGTGGCGTTTGGCCTGCTACTAGCATCATTCTTTCTGTCGTTCTTCTTCCGCACTTCGGCATCGGTTGTGCTCCCTCGTTTGGCAACCGACTGGGGCCTGAGCGCCGCCGTTACCGGCCTGATTTCCAGCCTGTATTTCTACGCATACGCCCTTATCCAGCCCATATGTGGTGCGCTGAACGACCGGTTGGGCCCAATGAGGGTTGCGGCCGTCGGGCTTGCCATAGCCTCGCTGGGCGCCATCTGCTTTGCACTTGCACGGAGCGCACTGCTGCTGGCCGTTGGCAGGCTCCTGACTGGCCTCGGACTATCATCAATGTTGTCAGGTACTGTTGCGTTTCAGAACGCCTCATCCGCCCCCGAACGCCATGTCTTCTTCTCCGGGCTCACCTATTTCGTAGGCAATCTGGGGGCTGTCGCCTCAGTGGCGCCTCTAGGGGCGGCACTTGATGCTTGGGGGCGTCGCAGGGTATTCTCCGGGCTGTGCCTGGTTACGATTGTGGTGGCAGCTGCTCTGTACATCATGCGCAACCACGATCCGGTTACAGCAATCAACGCAGGGAGACGTGGATCATCAGGTCACCTGTGGCACGAGCTTAAGAACGCAATGGCCATGATCAGGCGATCGCCTAATCTTCGGGCGATCGTCATGATATGGCCAATCGCATATGGAAGCCTCATGACAATGCAGGGGCTGTGGGCAGTGGAGTGGTGTCAATCCACCTACGGCGCAACTGACTCTACAGCCCGCATATGGGCAACGTTGATTAGCATTGGAGTCATGGTCGGCAACCTCGCCGGCGCCAAGATTGGCAGAGAAATGCGCCACAGACGTCGCGCCATATCGATCTCAAGCCTCTCATACGCGCTATCTTGGTCTACTCTATGGATTGGAATGGTGCAACGATGGCCTATGCCGATCACGGGATCCATTGTGTTGCACATGGGTGTGTGTGTAGGTGTCTGTGCAACCCATCTCGCAGCAGGTGTGAGCAACACCGCTCAGCATGGTCGAGGTGGAGCACTGTTTGGATTGGTCAACATGTTCCCGTCATTGGGTGTGATACTCGCTCAATGGGGAACCGGGCTACTACTATCGCGTAGGGGCATTGGTACACTATCAACAACTGGCACCCAGTACCCTGCATCGGCTTTTCTATTCACCTTCGCCCTTGTAGTAGGTGTGGTGTGGATTAGCCAACTCGCATTGCTCACCATGGAGGAGTTCGGCCGGAATTCCTAGAGGAACAAAACCTCTTCCGAGCAGAAGACCAGTCAATTCATACCGTCAGAGGTGTAGAAGACGTGTTGCGGGCGCCACAAGATAACATCCTCCTGCCAAGACTCTAGGAACGAGGTGATGTAGTCCCATTCATGACCTGCGCCCTGCGAGCACCTCCAAGGGCCAGTCTTCGTCGTAAGGCCTTGGTATGCCGCGGCCCCCATGACGCGCCTTCAAGTCATCGAATTCTGAATCGACGCATTGTCCATCTACGTATGCCTGGTCACCCTTTACTCAGGCGAGCCCCTGGGCAGGTTGGTGCCATCGAAGAGTACCGTGCCCTCTGTAGGAGGTGTTAGCCTCAGTATCACACGGCCCAACGTTGTCTTTCCGCATCCGGATTCGCCAAACAAGCCAAAGGTCTCGCCTGTTTCGATTGTGTGCCACACACCGTCTGTCGCCCGGTCGAAGAGCTTCGAGCCCATCATGTATGCAGAACCATGCCTAATGTCCTGGGGTGTCAACAGTCATTCGTTCCTGAACAGGTACTAGTCGGGAGGTATTCCTGGAAAGGGGCCGGAAGAGGAACCCAAAGACGATCGAGTTGCTCAAGAGCATAATCGACGACTAGATGGTGGACTACCTCAGGACTCTGTTCAGATGCCAAAATCGGCAACCAGAAACACCAAGCTCAGTTTGGAGCAAAGGCAAGAATGCTAACAGGTCATCCGGTGGGCGGCATTTGCCCCTTTGCCGTAAATGCTGGCGTTATCGATAGCGCGCCCAACGGCTAGTACCGGCGATTTACAATAGGAAGTGGAAGATTCGGCGTTCCAACACCCACTTGGCAAGACTACGTGGGTAATACCCATCCCTGCAGCTAGTCCGCTGGGGGGCGTCATTGATGAGAGAACAGGGCTTTCAGCTGCGATCCGTGACGGCCTTACCATGGACAAAGCAAAGCCAGGCCTTCCGTTCGACTATGTGTTCAGCCACGGTGCCGACATCGAGACGCTGCTAAGCCCCAAGCAATTCGAAGCATGGCCACATCAGGGTGATACTGACGCCCCAGCTTGCCTGCGAGTGAGATGTCGTACGGCCTCTGCCTTCAGTAGTCACGCCCGCGGAGGCTCAAGGCAGTAGGTGGGAATTACGGGGTGCAGACGCACTCTCGGGCCTTTTCGCACGATTAGCGCCGGGGCCGCCCAATTCGTCCACCGCGTCTAGCTGCAATTCTGCCGGCGGCCCTTCCGGCCCGGGAATGCGGGGTTCCCAGGTTTCTCTTCTGTTTTGAGGCCCCGCGCAAATCCTGTCGGCCACACTACAGGCCGCAACCCGGGCCCCGAAGACCCCGCCGCTTCCCCGCCGCTTCGCTCGGCACGCCCCATGTTGTTCCATTTACCTCGCCCCCCGTGGACACGTGGCAACATCGCGCAAGCCTCCGCACACGCACCCAAGCCGCGAAACGGACTTTGACTAGATCCTGCGATTCGAAGAGGCACCGCATATGTGTTGGCAAAACGCTATTCGCCACGGTACACAGTAACCATCACCAGGCCAACCACGCGAAGGTTTCACGATGCAGTCAGACAGGAGGGGCAGGCATAGGATTGATGGTAACTACCTCATCGCGCACCAGGCCCGCGAGGGAATGTGTGGCCGCCAACTCGTCAATCACAGTGATCGAGCGCGATGAACTAGGCGATTGGATCCGATCTATCGCGATCGCAGATTTATCTTTGGCATTGGATGAACGTTCGCGCCCGTCTGCTAGGGCCGACGGAATCACTACAGGGCTCCATGGGGTCAGCGGCGCAAACCATCGCCCGGTATCACGCACTACTCTCATCCGGTCCTCTGTGTGTTGTTTGGAGAGGGGCATTAGCCTCATGAGCAGCGCTGCAGTGGCGTTTACGTCGTCCACAGCATGGTGGGTAGGCTCAAAGGGGAGCTTGAACAGGCGAGTGAGGCCTTCCAGCGACCGATCGTCCTTATCCACGAACCCCTGTGCGAGCTCCATACGCCTCGTGCTGCCAAAGTGCTGGGCAAGATGATCTCGACCGGGCTAAGTGGGTTGATTCTCATGCAACTAGACGCCCGTCCACCTGTAAAGGCATCTAGGCCTTCCGCCTGTAGAGTAGTCGAGTCGCGCAGTGACTGAGCCTAAGTCAACCAGGAACTCTAGGTACCTAGAAACGGTCATTCGCGAGATTCCCAGCTCCGACGCGATCTGTTCAGTGGACAACTCGTCCACGGCACGCTGCGTCAGGTATTCGCTGAGAGCATCCAGTGTGAGACTTTGTATGCCTTTGGGCAGCTCGTCCTGTTTCGCTGACTGACACTCCCGCACATGCCAGGCGCGGTCGATGTCATCCTGGCAGAGGTGTTCGCAGCTACGACTGCGATGAGCATCGCGATAGCTTTCCAGGGAAGCTCGAAGACGCTCGAATCGAAACGGCTTGATAATGTAATCGAAGGCCCCGAGTCGCCTGGATGTCACTACTGTGGATGAATCCTCTGCAGCTGTGACCATTATGACGTCGACTGGGGTGTCGAGACTGCGGATCTCCTTGAACACATCCATCCCATCACGACCGGGCATGTAGACATCTAGAATGATAATGTCGGGTTTCAGCTTCGGGATCATCTCCAGAGCCGTCCGCCCGTCGCGCGCATGGCCCACGACTGTGAACCCAGAAACGCGGGACACAATGGTGTCGTGTATGTCCAGAACCATGGGATCGTCCTCGACTAGCAGAACCCTGAGCGCAGGCTGTGTGTCCTTGTCTTGACTCTGATCAGCTGTGTTCATACTCATCCTCCACTGGTAGCACGATGTAGAAGACTGTGAAACCTGTTTCCCGTTCGTACCAAATGCTACCCCCTGCAGCCTCAACCCTGTCTTTCACCAGGGCGAGCCCTATTCCGTGACCATCAGGCTTCGTAGTGAAACCATGATCCCACATGCGCCTCGCCACATCATCGGGAATGGCGGGCCCTGTGTTGGCTACCTCAATGCGCGTCTCGCGCTCAGCCTGGCGGATCGCAACAGACACCCTGCGCCTGCCCGCGCCTGATCCGTCATCCGAGGCGGCGGCCTCCATGGCATTGTCCAGAAGGTTCCCAACTGCAGTTACAACGTCATGTACATCTATGCATCCTGGAATTTCGTCAAGCCTGCTGTCGGGCGCGATGCAGAAATCCACTCTCTGTTCGCGCGCGACGCCGGCCTTGGAGATCAGAAGAGCGGCAAGAGGCACTACCCGTATCCGGCTAGAAGCGAAGTTGACCAGCTTATCGCGGGACTCTGACACCTGCATGATGCAATCAAGGGCGTCATCGTATCGTTCCATCTGTATCATTCCCGCCACAGCGTGGAGAGTGTTCTTGAACTCGTGAGACTGGACTCTGAGTGCTTCCACGTATTTCCTAACGCCAGTGAGTTCCTCTGCAAGTTTCTTCACTTCGACGTTGTCGCGAAAACTGGCCACTGCGCCGATCACCCTGCCATTCACAATGACTGGAACACGATTGGTGACAACGAGTGTACGCCCAAGAACCTGCTCACGGTCGTATTCAGGTTGGCCCGTAGACAATACTTCGGGAAGCCTCGTTGTGGGGATCGTCTCTGCCACAGGCATTCCTGTCATATCCTCATCGATACACAGTATCCGCTTCGCCTCGTCGTTGACCAAGGTAATGCCGCCGTCCGCATTGACAGCTATGATGCCTTCCCTGACCGATGAGAGTATGGCATCTTGTTGCTCCAGCAATGAAGCTATTTCGAACGGCTCCATCCCGAACATGGCCTTCTTCACATTTCGCGCCAGCACGCTCGAGCCGATCATGCCCACCGCCAACGACACAAGGAGCGCAGCGTACATCTTCCTCAGTGTGGCGCGGACCTCGCGACTCATGTCGTCGACCAAGTAACCCACTACTGCCGCCCCCACTTGACTGTCGGACTCGTCATAGATGGGCACAAACGCGCGTATGGACGGGCCCATGGTTCCGTTGGCGCGCGAGACATACTCCTCACCTGCGAGGGCTGGACCCTCATCTCCGCCCGCGACGTGCTTGCCGATGCGACCGGGGAGAGGATGCGAGTATCGAATGCCCTCCATGTCAATTGCAACAACGAATTGGGCGCCGGAGGCAAGGATCACGGACTCAGCAATGGGTTGGATTACGGACGCTCCGCCGGCCTTGCCCAGATTCTCGCGGACCGGCCCAATCAGCGCGAAGGTCCTTGCTATTGAGACAGCGCACTCTGCTGATCGATTCTCCAGCTCAGACTTCATCGTCCAGATCGACACGGATCCGGCGGTAGCTATGGCAAAAACGATGACTACGATGGCGAACAGAAATACCCTGTCCTGAAGGAGCAGGGATCGTCTCAACGTCATTTGCAGACCAGCCCTTCTCCATTGTCTCACTCGTGTCCCCGAGGCTACAAGTGCCGTACCGCGGCATTAACTGTCAACACTGCCCGCTTCTGTCATGCCCGATTGACTGAGCGGGGTGACACCTACATCCCCCCACGGTAAGCTTATCGACCTGATCGAGCGTAGCCAAGTCTCGGAACGTAGTTACAGTGGTTTCGAAACTAATGCACACGGATGGCTGAGCCGTCTCCATGCTAGATTTGAGCTGGTAGGCTCCCGACTCATGCAAGCAAGCCTCACCTGTACTCATCGCGACTTCTACTATATGACGGAGGTGTTCGAGTTGTCTAAACAGGAGATCAAGATCCTCTCTGCCACAGGCATTGTAGGATACGGATTCTCTGAAGACTCGCTCCGGCGGGGAATGGAGCGAAAGCCGGACGTGCTGGCGTCCGATGCGGGTTCAACAGATCCTGGGCCGTTTTACCTGGGCTCTGGAACAGCATTTGTGTCGCGCGAAGCGTGCAAGCGAGATGCTTCACTGCTCATCAAGGCTGCACGCAGCGCCGGAATTCCGCTCATCATCGGAACGGCGGGCGGGGCTGGAGGAGACGCGAACCTCCAATGGTTCCTTGACATCGTGATGGAGATCGTGCGCGAAAACGATCTCCACATGAAACTGGCGGTTATCCATTCTGAACAGGACAAGTCTTACGTGCACAGCAAGCTCAAAGAAGGAAAGATCAAGTCCATGGGCGCGCTCCCAGAGCTGACTGATGAGGAGATCGACGCGACTGAGCACATCGTGGGCCTGATGGGCGCAGAACCGTTCATAGCTGCACTTGATCAAGGCGCCGATATCGTGATCACCGGGCGGTCCAGCGACACATCGATCTTCGCTTCAATGCCGATCAGGGAGGGCTTCGACCCAGGTCTCGCGTGGCATGCAGCCAAGCTTCTTGAGTGCGGCGCCATGTCCGCCGAGCCGCCAAACGCCGGAGATTGCATTCTGGTCACCATGCGCTCCGACCACTTCCTAGTCGAACCTCTCAACCCGGCCCAGCGCCACACTACTGTCAGCACGGCCGCCCATGCCTTGTATGAGAACGCCAGCCCATATCATCTGTATGAAGCCGGCGGCATGCTCGACCTAAGCGATGCAAAGTACGAGCAGGTGGATGAGAGAACAGTCCGGGTGTCGGGCAGCAAGTTCATCCGCGACACGACCTACCGAATCAAGCTTGAGGCTGCGTCCAGGATGGGCTATAGAACCATATCGATCATGGGAACGCGGGACCCGATTCTGATAGATCAGATCGACGATTATCTGGCGAACGTTAGGAAGACGATACAGATGCGCGTCGACGACGCATTCAAGTGCGAAGTCAAGCAGTCCGACTATCGTCTTGGCTTCCACGTATATGGAAAGAACGCCATCATGGGAGAATCGGATCCGAACAAAGACACTACCCCCAATGAACTGGGAATAGTGATTGATGTAGTAGCGGTTACGCCTGAGCTATCGCAAGTGATACTTGCTTTCTCCCGAACATTCACCTTGCATCATGATTTCCCAGGCCGAAAGTGCATAGCCGGCAACATGGCAGTGGCGTTCTCGCCTTCCGACATTCCGATGGGGCCTGTATATAGATTCAGCATGGAGCATCTGGTTGAGCCTAACGATCCCTACGAGATGTTCAAGGCCGAAATACTTGATGTATAGCGAAGCTGAGGAGGCATAACGCAATGAAGCTCAAGGATATCGCAAGGGTCATCCGCAGCAAGAATGCCGGCCCTTTCTATGTGACGCTTGACGTAATGTTCTCGGACGCCAAGACTTATCAGAAGGTCAAGGCCACCGGAGCGCTCAACGCAGACCTAATAGCCAGCCTCTACAACGTAGAGCCCGATCAGGTCAGGTTCTTCGAATACGACCCAGCCTACTCGTTCAAGGCCACCATTCCTCGGCGAATCGTCAGCGGCGATTTCGGCGATACCGACTCATATGGCGCACAGCAACACGCACCCTTGCTGGACGTAGAGATTCCGCTATAGGTCGCAGCAATATATGAAGCATGGGAGGCAATCAGCCATGTGTGGTAATCAGACCAGAATACTGGGTATGGAAGTCAAGTATTACCTAATTGCACTGGCCATATGTGTCATCGGAATGGAGTTCGGTTTTGTTGGAAAGGGCATGATCTTTGCAATACCGCTGCTTCTGATCATAAGTCACGGATTGACAAAGATCGGCGATGCCATACCGATCTGGAAAGACTGGGTGGGCGGCGGCGTCACCCTCACGATGTTCGCAGGCGCCATACTGGTAAAGTTCATCCCTGAGACTGCCCTGGAGACTATCAAGAACTTCTATGTCGTAGACGACTTCCTCGTCTTCACCATCGGCAACCTGCTTATCTGCAGTATCATGGGGATGAACAGGAAAGTGCTCGCGAAGGCCGCAATCGGTTTCCTTCCCACGGTGCTCGCGGGAGTGGTTTGCGCCTACCTTCTCGGAGGATTGGTCGGCGCGCTGCTCGGGTATGGGTTCTGGGATGCCGTACTCTACATTTCGCAGCCGATCATGGGAGGAGGCATGGGGGCCGGCGCGATACCGATATCCAAGATCTACGCCTCAGCGGGCATCAAGGACGCAGAAGCATACCTATCCATGCTGGTCGCCGCAGTTGTTCTCGGAAACATCATATCCATCATCCTGGCGGCTGTCCTCAATAAGCTGGGTGAACTGCGACCGGGACTTACCGGCAACGGCCAGCTAGTCACGTCGGCCAATCCCGCCGTTCAGAGCGCTCAGAGCGCGCCGACAACCGCGGCTGCTGAACCTGTGAACCTCACCCCTGAGTCCATCGGCATGATCGTGGTGTGGATAGGGGCCTTCATCATCCTGGGCAATCTCGCGCGCAAGGTCATCCCTGTGAACATCCACCCATACGCGTGGATGATCATCTTCGCATGCGCCGCGAAGATGCTGAACCTGTTCCCAGAGAAGTTCGCCCAGACTGCCAAGGCGTATCTGCCCAAGTATGTGGCCTTGGCAATGCCCCCGATCATGCTGGGAGTCGGCCTTTTCTACACTGACATCGAGCAGTTCGTAGCCAGCATATCAAACCCTGTGTTCGTCCTGATCTGCCTGGCTACTGTCGTTGGAGCAGTGCTCGGCGCCGGGCTGTCCGGGCGACTGTTCAAGTTCAACTTCGTAGAATCGTCCATGGCAGCAGGTCTCTGCATGGCCAACATGGGAGGCTCAGGCGACCTCGCAGTTCTTTCAGCCGGCAAACGGATGGTGCTCATGCCATTCGCTCAGATATCGTCTAGGCTGGGCGGGGCAATAATCATGATCATCGCCGGAGCGATGTTATCGCTGCTCAGATAGGCGCCAGGCAACTAAGCACTGATCGGGTAGGAGGGGGCCAGATGACGCCCCCTCCTACCCGATTTCGAGCTAACCATCGCTCGCGGCGACGGGTCATACCCCAAGATGCTAAGCAGGCTGTCGGCAATCCTCCACGATCATTGCCAGTCAATCCCTGTTGAAGGCTGGCACGCATCCATTATGGATCCGTCTGTGACTGACGCAGTCCTTGATCGACGTGCTCACAATTCGCACAGGATACGCCTGAAAATGGAGTCGATGAGGAAGGCGGAACGGCGACCACAACGAACCATCAACCAAGGGACATGATCCTATACCGCGCGTCGCTTCGCTCCGACCTGATCAGCCGTGGTTTGCCACAACCACTGGATTCTACGATCCAGAACAGGGAGATGCGGACGATTTCGTCGGAATACGCACTGAGTGCAGATGTGGCGCATTAGCACAAGACCCATGTGCCAGCCAGGACAATCCAGCCATCTGCCGTTGCGGCCACCAGATCACCCCGCCCCCGGCCTTATATGGCTCATATGTGTTGCCCGTAGTAAGATCATTGAACCTTGGCGGACGAAGTGTAGTGCCGTGGTTAGTAGCAAACACTAGCGCCCCGCCTCATCAGAGTGTTGATAGTCTGCATATCGTCAGACTCAGGCGATAGGTCGAGCCTGTTGCCGTCAAGCGATATCCTGCACCCCTGGCCCAGTCCGGGGTTGGCCGTCAACGGGCTGATATCGGAGATCTGGTTGGCCTCCACGTAAAACGACGTCACGCTTGTCAGCCCCGCCAGCGGGCCGATATCGGAAATCTGATTGGCACCCAAGCTGAGCTTCCACAAGCTCAAGAGCGCGGCCAGCGGGCTGATATCCGAGATCCGGTTATTGTATAGGTCAAGATCCGTCAAGCCCGTAAGGTGCTCTAGACCGCGTCAATCTACAGTAGGAAAGAAGAGCTAAGAAGCTATTCCGTAGTGCTGGAACATCTATCCTGTATGAGATGCCTGAAGTATGCCAGCTCCGTCCAGCTACCTTGTATCGCGCTAGCCGTT
>Ga0255347_1003849_pt1 | contig 18947 bp, 17 predicted proteins | sample wastewater_treat_2_FD_192479 | JGI IMG/M metagenome (GOLD analysis project Ga0255347, IMG submission 192479) | Wastewater microbial communities from Lulu Island WWTP, Vancouver, Canada - plant24 | ecosystem: Engineered > WWTP > Wastewater > Unclassified | place: Canada: Vancouver, British...
TCCTCATGCACCGACTTCTTTTTATCGCCACAACCGGACCGGCGAGGACAATGGCGATGCCCATCTGAAACGGCAGGTCATGGGCAGGGAGGTTGTCGTTGCGGTCACCGACGGCAAACTGGATTTCGGGCCCTGGGAACAGATTTTCTACGGTGAGTTCGACGGAGGCAGAAAAAAGAGGGTTTTAGTAAAGATAATCGGAGATTAAAAAGCCTTCCTGAACGTTTATGGAAAACGGGATGATGGGCTTATCTGTAAGAGGACGGACTTGAGTTGCAGTGGCCAGTTTCCTCCGGATTGTCCGCGGGTTTAAGCTCCTACCAAATCATCCAAATTTTTCTCTGCACAAAGGTCTTTGCTGTCCATAAAAGCCTGCATCGGTGTTCTGCCCGGACAACGTTTGCCCTGATGTGTCCGTTCAAAATTGCAATGACCTATATAAGCATCCAGATTCTTTTGCAAGGTCTCAAGGTCGCCGTAAATCTTTTTCTTAACCACAATCGCCTACGTTATCCACCGATGTATTTCGTTTGAATTTAAGCCAGACAAGGCGTTCTGATAAAAAATGAATCCATATGGGTTTTTTAAGAAAATCGTTTATAGAGCGTTTAAATTGGTCATTTCGGCTGTGAAGCTTTTAAGAGTCAAGAATAGGAATTTTGAATTCACTTAAGGCTCTCTCGATTGTATTCTGTTTGTTCTGTCAGCATGAAATATCCCCTTCGAGTTTTGCAACGACTAACTGAGCGGAGCATCTTTTCCCGTCCGAATTTATGCGGTTATTAGATGCCTTGCTTGACATCATACTGCTTTTTAAGTTCATCCAGCCTTTCACGATCACTCTCACTGAATTCCCTTGCAGAATAAATTGCTTTACCATCGGGGCCATCAAGCTGCTCAACTGTAACTGTAAATACAGCATCTTTCGGAACATCCACTTTTGCCCAATCTGAAAACATGTTTGGTGCAAGATTCCATGTTGCTTTTTCGCCTGGTTCAAGGCCACCTGAAATTCTGTAATTGAAAGTATCTTTGTGCCAGGGTACGCTCCGATTAGGGCTTGCAAGCGTGCCCTCAAAGTATGCACGGGACACAGCATGTCTGGTTCCATTGTTGACTGTTAGCTCTATTATGGGCTGCTTCCCCATGAATTGATGTTCCCGTAAATAGAACCGAGAACGAATAACTTGGAATTTTTTTAGCTCTTCGCGGGCTTTTTCAGAATTAATACGTTTCGCCTCCAACTCACGGATTTCTTCCAATGCCTGCTGGCGCTCACGTTCTTTTCTTTCTATGCGTATTCGTTCAGCCTCAGCAATGATTTGCTCTCCTGTCTTTCCATCCAATGATTGCCGGACTTTTACTTCGAGATTGCCAGCCTCCGTAGCACCCTGCGTAAAAATGTCTTTCATATCAATTTGACTGAACGCTAGCACTTGCATTGCTTCATCAAATTCCTTCTGCTTCGATGCTGGAAGAGATTTTCGGACCTTTTCCACTGAAGTTTTCATCGATTCGTCCGAAGAGGCATCAATCTTGGGATCACTACAACCGGCAAGTATCGTTAGCACGATCAAGAATACAAAGAGGAATATTCTTTTCATTCGTTCTTCTCCTTTTTTGGCATCTACGCTGCAAATCACCGGCGGAAAAAAGCAGAGTGAGGATTGAGCGGCGCGTTTGGCTGCCCGAGTGCATTTGCCTTGTTATGTGTATTTGAGCTAATTGAGCATTTCATAAATTGACAATATGTTGGTTAGTTGCTGCTTTTGCTTAAATGACACCTCTCGATCATCATAATATTGGCGACCATAAAACCTAACAACCGCCTTATCACTAGAAATAACTTTTTTTATTAATTTGATGTCACTATCTAGGGCGTTTCTGTCGTACCACTCCCAGATCGTGCCTTCAGTGTGATCTCGCGCGAAGTTTAAGCCAGAAAATCCCTGTTTATAATCATCTGCTTTTATTAGAACCTTATTTACAAAAAGCCAACTATTAGCTTCGTAATATAGCTTAAATCTCAGCCACGCCTTTCCTGATTTATAACCAACATAAGGTCTTAATGGTGGCTCCTTCCTATCATCTGTGATTAAGTCTGTAAAAATGGAGATAAAAAATCTATCTTCTACGTCATCATGTTTTATTTCTAGGTCATCGATCATATTGACAAATTCTATTTCTCTTTCTTTAGGGATGTTTGGAAGAAACGCCTTCAGCGATAGAAATTTGTTACCCAAAATTTCCTGGCCTGTTGACAGCACATATTTGTAGCCAATCCCACTATCATAAAATACCCTCTCAACGGTAACAGCTCCGCCATCAATGATACTTTTTCCAGCGCTATTTAGTATTTTGAGATGTTTAGAGAGTTTGATTAACTCACCTCTTTTAAAAGGCGATTCGTCTTCTGTGTAAAAATATAGAAAATCTCCATTTTCCATTTTTATTTCAAATATATTAATATCGCCATACTCCACTTTTACCAGTGAAAGCGAAGTTAATTTGCCCCTCATACCGGAATACTTTTCTTTCTTGGGCCTTTCACGCCGCAAACCGAAGACTTTTCTGTACAAAAACTGAACATATAAGAACCTTCAGGGACGATGACACCCAACGGATCATCATCGGCCACTTTCTGAGCAAAAGCCGACTGGCTAAGTAACAAAAAAATACATATGAAAATCTTTATATAATTCATTTTTCACTCCATGGCTCGTTTTCGTCGGACACATAACGCGTCGCATCGGCGGCTGGCAATGGAGCACAGTTGAGTTACTACTGCTTTGCCTGTGGGTTGCTTAATTTGCTTTTCATGGATGGTATGGCTTCTTTCATGATGTCTTTTAAAAAGGTGTCATACATGAAGTCAGGCTGAAGGTTATAAATAATGGAAACATGACCATCTTCTTTTTTATAGGATTCCTCCCATAACACCTGCTGTGTTTTCATGTCCACCAGTTGCAGCTGCAGGCCAAGGTCGTTGCTGACGTAGGTTGCCGGAAAAAAGAAGAACCACAGAAGCGGCCCGTAAACGGACAGCCCGTATGAAAACAGATAACCGTCATATTTAGTGGACAGGACTTTTCCTCTGATGGCCAATTCGCCTTCAGATTCACGATGCGTAAAAAATGCTTCTTTGAACATGCTTGAATTGTTCAGTTCTTCAGCAATCGCTTTAGCAAAATCCTCCGTCGGTTTAAATAACCATAATCCACTGTTCATGTGGCCGTGAACCGCTTCCGGTGTGTTTAAACTCTGCCAGCCTACAGGCATCAATGGGATAAGATATACAAGCGCGGCGTTGGTGTTGGAATTCTCACGCTGATCCACCAGGGGTGGGACCGCAACGGACTTGTTAAGAATGGGAGTACCGGAAATACGCGGTTCCGCCTGGTAAACCCATGCTTTCTGATTTGCACAGCCCGAAACGAGAATTGATGCAACAATAAGCGACAACACTGCACTTCGAAAAGACATTGCGCTCATAAAACATCTCCCTTTTTTAACATACTTATGTGGTTTTTATAGTAAAGCCAATCCAAGAATCCATGGATCAACTAACGTTTATGGATACAATTGTCAATAATTAAAAATGTCACCAAGCACATGTCGCTATCCTGGGATGTCATCAAAGACATTCAGAAGAGGTATCTCACGAGACGATTTTCCAACCCTTGCTTGAAATACCTCAAAACGATTGCCATTGATGAAATGGCCATTCGTAAAGGGCATGTGTGTCTGACGGTTGTCATGGATATGCAAGGCGGCGCCATTGTGTTTGTTGGGAACGGCAAGGGGCTGACGCCCTTGAACCTTTCTGAATATTAAAAATTTAGAAAAGCTTTAAGTGTCAGCGTATAAAAAATTTGTCCAATCGATTGAGCAACACAATTCAGAGGACACAACACTTAATAATCCATCATTTCCTTTTTGCCCCGATCTGCGTTTTTGTGGCGCACGTTCTGTAGGATTTCCAATCTTTTTAAAAAAATCATGATTCCCCGCCGGTCTTCCTATATGACGATCGAATTATTTTAACATGGCAAACCACCGCTAGCAAATGCTGCTCGTCCAGAACGCATGAACCAAAGCGGCCCTGGAATAAACACCCTTGCGGTCGAGTCTTGAAATATCAGAAATCTTATATAAAAAGACCTAACCACAATCTCCTGCGTCATCCATCGATGTATTTCGCTCGTATTTAAGCTAGACAAAGCCTTCTGGTAAAAAATGATCATATGGGTTTTTTTGAGAAAACCGTTTATAGAGCGCTTAAATTGGTGGTAGTGTCAAGAATCTTTCGCACTTTTGTTTTAGCGGCCCAACAATCCGGTAGTCGGTAAGCCAAACGCTCGGGGAATCCTTAAAACTCCTTTCATAAATAATGACACACCGGGCGAGTAGGAGCGGCAGACAATGGCGATGCTCATCTGAAACGGCAGGTCATGGGCAGGGAGGTTGTCGTTGCGGTCACCGACGGCAAACTGGATTTTGGGCCCTGTGAACAGATTTTCTACGGCGAGTTCGACGGAGGCAGAAAAAAGAGGGTTTTAGTAAAGATAATCGGAGATTAAAAAGCTTGAAGAATCATGTGAAAACCGGGTGATGGGCTATCCTTTGGCGAAAATGAGTTTTTGGTATTTTACGCCAGTCCGTCGCGCCTGAGTTCAAATATCTCTTTTATACGGCTTTTCTAGTCCCAGGAAAAAACCAAACGGCCAAAGTAGGTGGTGTCCATATCTTCCCTACCCTGTGCCGCAGGCCTCACATAATCATTGGTCATGCCCAATTGTAATTTCCACAGATTAGATGCGACCAGAGGGATTTCAAAGAAGCTTTCATGATAAATCCGGTAATCCCGGAGAGTCTCGACGCTCGGCGTATATGTTATTTCATTGACAACACGCCAGCTATTTTTAAAACGGTACATATGCGAAAGCCCCAGATCGAGTCCGACGATTGACTTCGACCCCTCATCTCTGATGGAGTCATGCCGGTACATCAAACCCGTTCTGGCGCGCAGTGTATGATTAGGTTTTTTTAGAAAATAGTACCCGAAGCCGGTCGCCGCCGTGGTCCGCAAATCCACTTTTCTGACCCGGTCGTGTTCCAGTTCGAGACGTGCATACCAGGAATATCTCTCGCGAAAATAAGTTTCGAAGTCGATACCTCCGGCGATATAGTTGTCACTATCCACTCCATCATCTCTGGCAATCGAGGTGCGCATGCTGAAAACAAGGCGGTCATCCGGCCCCTGCATTGTTGCAGAGGCTTTGCCGCCGGCGCTGAACCGCTCGGAGTTACCGGTTTTACCCGCTACATCAATCCCCACCTCATAGTGCCAATGGCGCCCAAACGGGTCGCGCGCTCCTTCCGGCCAGGCATTTTCCGGCGGGTCATCGCTTAAGTATTCTCCCCCATCGGGCAGGGAAATCCGTACATGGTCTTTTGTGAGATTCAGTTTTCCGAAAACTTTTTGTTTGTCGGAAAAATAGAAATTCAAATCACCTTCGGTACTCAAGGAGACTATTTGAGACAGATCAACGGTAATTACACCCGCAAAATCTGTTTTGACTGTGACGGCATTGCCATCTATTTTAGTGACTGTACCGATAATTTTTGAACCGTTATCCATTTCAATGACGTCGGCACGGGCGAAAACAGATGGAACATGCATTAAGATACCGATACAAACTAAAGCGGTTAACAATTTTTTCATAAACAATCTCCCATAAGATAATTCCTGCCCGCCGGAAAATATTTTCCGGATCATCCCTCAAGGGATGAGACTCTCCGGAGGCTGCACTAAAGGCTTTATGGCGTTAGCTGGCTGGTTGTGAAGATATGTAAAAGATATTATCCGGCATTTGCTTTGGCAATTTTGTTTTTCAAAGACAATATTTTTTTAAAGCGCGAGAGTCATCAGGGGATAATCTCCCGCTGGATATCGATGCCCCGGCTTTTTAATGACGGCGCTTGTAGGCACGATAAAGCATCTGCGTCAACATTTTTATACAAAAGAGGCAAAAGAGCAGAAAATATCACGGATAGTTTTTTGTGACGGTTTGCCCAAAACATTTTTTTCAGGCAGGCCGCTGTTTTGCCCACAATCTTTTTAGGCGCAATGAATTGCTGACGACAGATACGGAACTTAGTGCCATGGCGGCTGCCGCAAACGCCGGGTTCAGTAAAATGCCGAAAAACGGATAAAGCACTCCCGCCGCGATGGGAATGCCGATAATATTGTAGATAAAGGCCCAGAAAAGATTCTGTTTGATGACCTTCATCGTCAAAGCCGAAAGAGAGATCGCCTCGGGAACGGCTGTAAGATCGTCGCGAACAAGTGTCACCTCCGAAGCTTCGATTGCCGTGTCCGTGCCTGTGCCGATGGCAATCCCTACGTCGGCTGCCGCCAGCGCCGGTGCGTCGTTGATACCATCGCCCACCATCGCGACCACCTCGCCTTTTGCCTGCAGCTTGCGGACCTCGTCTGCTTTATGACCGGGCAGGACCTGCGCCATAACCTGGCTTATTCCCAGACCGGCGGCCACACTGCTGGCTGTTCCCTGATTGTCGCCGGTGATCATGGCAACTTTCAGCCCTCTGTCTTTCAGTTTTTCCAAAGCTGGCAGTGCCGAATCCCTGGCCACATCCGCCAGCGCGATAAATCCGATGGCCGTTTTGCCACTGGCAATATAAACGATTGTATTTCCATCCTGCGCCTTTGCCTCCGCCTGCTGCCTGAGCGCATGGGTCGCGACAAACTCATCGTCCATCAATTTCTGGTTCCCGGCCAGGTATGTTTTACCATCAATAACGGCTTTGGTGCCCAGACCCGAAAGAGCCTCAAAGTTCTGGGCATCGAGCGCTTCAATATTGTCGGCCGCTGCCCGCTTCAAAATGGCCTGCGCCAGGGGGTGTTCCGAAGATTTTTCCAAAGCGGCGGCAACCGCCAGAAGCCCGGCGGCGCTTTGCCCTTCCCGGGGGACAACGTCCGTCACTTGCGGTTCACCGCGGGTAAGTGTGCCGGTTTTGTCAAAAACAACCACCGTCAGTTTGTGTATTTTCTCGAGCGCCTCTCCGCCTTTAATCAGTATGCCGCTTTGCGCGCCCAGGCCGGTGCCGACCATGATCGCCGTAGGAGTGGCAAGCCCCAGCGCACACGGACAGGCAATCACCAGTACGGATACGAAATTTATCAAAGCTCTGCTGAACGTCGCATCGGCGGGAATAAAATACCAGACAATGAAGGTAATGGCGGCGATGGCGAAGACGACCGGTACAAAAACGGAGGCCACCTTATCGGCAAGGCGCTGTATGGGCGCTTTGGAGCCCTGGGCCTCTTCCACCATCCTGATGATGTGCGCCAGCATCGTGTCCGCACCGACGCTTGAGGCGCGCATCGTGAAACTGCCGGATCTGTTCATGGTGGCGGCAAAAACCTTCTGCCCGGCTTCCTTGGACACCGGCATACTCTCACCGGTGAGCATGGACTCATCGACGGTGGACCTGCCGTCGAGCACAACACCGTCCACGGGAATCTGCTCACCGGGCTTGACCAAGAGAGTGTCGCCCGGCTCTATGAGTTCCACCTCCGTGTCTGTTTCCACCCCATCCTTAAGCAGATGGGCGGTTTTCGGCTTCAGGCCGAGAAGATTTTTCACGGCGGCAGAAGTTTTTCCCTTCGCCCTGGCCTCCAAAAGCCGGCCGAAGAGAATCAGGGTGACGATCATTGCCGCGCCGTCATAATAGACATGAGGCATAACGCCCGCACTTTCAAAAAAGCGCGGAAACACGGTTGCCGCCGCCGAGTACACGTAGGCGGAAAAAGAACCGACGGCTACCAGTGTGTTCATATCCGATGTTTTCTGCCGGGCGGCCTTTATGGCGCCGACGTAAAATCGGCTGCCCACCCAGAAAACGGCAGGCACTGTCAAAACAAGCATTGCCCAAAGCATGGTCTGCCTGGGTATGAAATCCAGGAAGGGAAACCAGTGCTGCATCGAGCCGAAAAAAATTATCACACTGAGCACGGCACCGGCGATAACCTTTGTTTTCAGCTCTTTGAGCTCGCGCCGGCGCATCGCCTCCACCGGGTCCGACGCCGTATCGGTAAGCACCCCCAGAAACTCGTAGCCCGCATCTGTAACCGCTTTGGCCAGCGCTGCCGTTCCGGCCCAGGGGTTCTCGTGCAAAACGGTGGCACGCGCTGTCGCAAGATTCACACTGACATCCGTTACACCGCCCACCCTGCCCAGCGCCTTTTCCACCCGACGCACACAGGCGGCACAGGTCATGCCTCCGACGGAGACGGTCAGTTTTTCCCGACTGCCGGGGGCTGCTTCGATTATGGACTCGTAGCCCATGTCGTGAATCGCGGCCTCGAGGGCACCGGTATCGGTTTGCTCCGGGTCGAATTCAACCTGTGCTTTTTCACTGGCGAAGTTAACCGAGGCATTCACCACGCCAGGCACCCTGCGCAGCCCTTCTTCAATGCGGCGCACGCATGCGGCGCAGCTCATACCGCTTATGTGCAGCTGTACTTTATCCGGCAACTTCGTAGCCCTCCTCTTCGATGACGCTCTTTACGAGTGCCGCATCGACAGGTTTCGACTCTTCATAGGTTGCGGTGCCGGTTTTCAGATCCACATGAACATTTTTAATACCGTCCACCGAATTGAGCGCTTTGGTCACCGCCATCACGCAATGCTGACAGGTCATGCCCTTTATTTTGATTTCTTTCATCTCGCGGCTCCTTTCAGAAAATGATTAGTTTTAAGTTAACCATCACACCGGCTATGGCAAGAAATAAAATACCCCAGATCGCGCTTGCTCAAAAAACAAATACTCTGTATGATCGCGAGAAGATATGAGGGTGGGCCATGATCATACGCTGCTGGGGGGCCAGAGGCTCCATACCCGTTTGCGGAAAAGATTATCTGCGCTACGGCGGAAATACGACCTGTCTGGAAATTCAAAACAACGACGGTGACATTCTTCTGGTCGATGCCGGCTCGGGAATCCGCGAGGCGGGAAACGCGCTCGTGGCCACAGGTCAATTAAATGTCACACTGCTTTTGACACACGGGCACTGGGACCATATTATGGGCTTTCCCTTTTTCAAACCTCTTTATCAGCCACAGATCGAGATCACCGTTGTGGGAGAAGCCTTCGCACAGGATTCCATAAAAGATATCCTGACACAAGTCATGTCCGCACCTTACTTCCCGATAAACTATGATGAAGTGCGCGCCAATGTCATTTACGCAGACAGATGCGGCGACATCTTCCCGCTTGGCGATCTGTGTGTCGAATCCATCGCCCTGTCCCATCCCAATCGGGCCAGCGGATATAAATTTATGGATAATGGAAAAACTTTCGTCTTTTTCACGGACAACGAACTGGGGCTCGACCATGAGGGAGCCGCCGGCTACGACAGTTATGTATCTTTTTGCCGCGATGCCGACCTGCTCGTGCACGATGCAGAATATAAAGATGATGAATACTCAGGCAAGCGGGGCTGGGGCCATTCCACGGTCGGCCAGGCAGCCAGACTCGCCCTGGACGCGGGCGTGAAGAGGCTGGGGCTGTTCCATCATAATCAGGACCGGCGCGACGACGAAATCGACGATATGGTCGCCGGCTGCCGTGACCTGATGGCCCGCGCAGGCGCGAGGACGGATTGCTTCGGCGTCAGCCAGGGCATGGAAATGACTCTGTAGCCTAAAAAATCAAAAAGAAATCTCCTGAGTGAGAAGTTCCGGGCACACATTTCGTACAGATCGGGATATACGCGGCCGGGCCGCGTTTTTCACAAAAAAAGCTTTCCTGCCGGGTAGCGGTTTTTTCTGAATGTTTCTTCCAACAACAGCCGAAGAGTTGAAAAAAAGAGGCTGGCGCGAGCCGGATGTCATTTTGATCACGGGCGATGCGTATATCGACAGCCCGCATGTCGGCGTGGCGCTTATCGGCAGGGTGCTCGCCGCTCAAGGCTATCACGTGGGCATCATCGCCCAGCCGGATATCACCACCGACAAGGACATCAAAAGACTGGGCGAGCCTCGCCTGTTCTGGGGAATCACCGGAGGCTGCATGGATTCGATGGTGGCCAACTACACGGCCACAGGAAGGAAAAGGCACCACGACGACCTCACGCCAGGCGGCGAAAACAACCGCCGCCCCGACCGGGCCTGCCTGGCTTATGCCAACCTCATCCGCCGCTACTATAAAAACACCAGACCGCTGGTACTGGGCGGGCTGGAAGCGGCAATGCGCCGTATCGCCCACTACGATTACTGGTCTGATTCCGTACGCCGCTCGATCCTGTTCGATGCGCGGGCGGATATTTTAGCCTATGGCATGGCGGAACGGGCGGTTCTGGAAATTGCCGGACGCCTGAAAGCGGGCGAGGACCTGAAAAACATTCGCGGCACATGCACAATCGAGGACGCCGCGCCTGAGAGCTACGTGCAATTGCCTTCACATGAAGAAGCCGCTTCCGATAAAAAGGCTTTTGTGCGGATGTTCAAAATATTTTCCGCCAACAACGATCCGGTCACAGCCTCAGGGCTCTGCCAGAGGCATGCCAACCGTTTTCTGGTGCATCATCCCCCCGCGCCTCATTTAACGCCCGGTGAACTCGACACGATTTACGGACACCCCTACACACGGCGCGTTCATCCCTTCTACGCCGCCGGGGGCAAAGTACGGGCCATGGATACCATCTCCTTTTCTCTGACCACGCACCGCGGCTGTCTGGGGGAGTGCAACTTCTGCTGCATCGGCCTGCACGAAGGCCGGGCCATCATCAGCCGCAGCGAGGAATCCATCCTGGCCGAAGCCCGGCTCATCACATCGCACCCGGATTTTCGCGGCTATCTGACGGATGTGGGAGGCGCCACGGCCAATATGTACGGAAGCGATTGCAGACGCATGCACACAAAAGGAAGCTGCCCTGACAGGCGATGTCTTTACCCGCGGGTTTGTCCTTCATTGAAGGCGGATCATTTACGTCATCTGAAGTTACTGGAACGCCTTGGCAAAATACCGGGCGTCAAAAAGGTCTTTGTCGCATCGGGACTGCGCCATGACCTGATTTTGGCAGATAAAAAAAACGGTGTGCGCTACCTCAAAGAGCTGCTTTTAAGCCATACCTCCGGACAGATGAAAATTGCGCCCGAGCATACCTCTGGCCGTGTTCTGGCGCTTATGGGAAAACCTTCCGAAGAAAGCCTGATCAATTTCAAAAAACTCTTTGACGACCTCAACAAGGCGGGTGGAAAAAAGCAGTTTCTGACCTATTATTTCATTGCCGCTCATCCAGGGTGCAGCATGGAGGATATGCAGCGGTTGAAGACCTTTACGGCACGAAAACTAAACACCACGCCCAGGCAGGTACAGATCTTCACACCTCTTCCCTCTACCTGGTCGGCTCTCATGTATCATACGGGCCTCGACCCGGTGAGCGGGCGCAGTATATTTGTTGAAAAAGACGCACGGGAAAAACAAAAACAAAAAGATACCGTCACAACGATGCAAAACAGACGACTCAGGTAATTCACCGCTGGCGAAAGCGGCCGCAGACATTCAGACCCTGCCGTAGACATCCTCTAGCCTCTCGATATCGTCCTCACCGAAGTAGGTGCCGGTCTGTATTTCGATGATGATTAAATCGACGTCCCCGGTGTTTTCCAGACGATGCAGGCTACCATGAGGGATATCGGCTGACGCCCCTTTTTGCAGGATGAGGGTTTTATCGTCAATTGTCGCCAGGCCGGTACCGTCAAGCACAAACCAGTGTTCGGAGCGCCTCTGATGGCGTTGCAGACTGAGGCAGCCGGCCGGTTTGACCGCTATCTTTTTTATTTTATACGCCGGTTCATCTTTAAGAATCTGAAAGTAGCCCCAAGGGCGGGTGATTATTTCTTCCATCTCGCCTGCGCTCATTTGAATTGTTTTTTGCTATCATACAATAGCGCAAATGGAAAGTCAGCTTTTGGATGCTGATATCGTCTCTGGCACGGCGGGGATTTTCTTGCCTCGCATTCATGGAGCAGTTATGATAATTCGCGTTCAGTGTGAAATAATGGATATGAACTATTCGATTGTCCGCAGCAGAAAAAGAAAAAAGACCATCTCTTTGCAGATCGATACTGACTCGCGCATAACCGTTTATGCACCGAGCTTTACGCCTGTCGGGGAAATCAGCCGCTTTGTGGAAGAAAAGCGAAGCTGGATCACAAAAGTCATGCGCCGTCAGTCGCTGCAAAGTACCCGTCGCATAGAAAAGCGCTACACCAGCGGCGAGTCATTCTACTACCTGGGGCGTGCCTGTCCGCTTGAGGCTTATTACGACCCGTTGGAAGAACGGGGGGTGACGCTGCGAAATGAATGTTTTTCCCTCAACTGCCCCGACGACCAGAGTATGAGAAAGTTCTATTTTGTCTGCTGGTATAAAGACAGGGCCATGCATCACATCAGCCGACGGCTTGAACATTACAGCTCCATGCTCGGACTGGCTCATGGGGGCTTCCGGATAACCTCGGCCGAAAGGCGATGGGGCTCCTGCTCGGAGCGTAATCGCCTGGCGTTCAGTTTCCGACTGATCATGGCGCCGCCGGAAGTCATCGATTATGTGGTGGTACATGAGCTGGCGCATATCCTGCAGAAAAATCACTCTTCAAAATTCTGGGACTTGGTGCTAGAGGTGTTGCCCGATTACCGGATGCACCGCCGGTGGCTTCGTGATAATGAGTACCGTTTTAATCTCTGAACCGGGGTTGGAAAGGACACGTGCGTTTTCGCATGGATATTACAGAAAACATTGAACTTACGCACCATGCACTTCTGGCAGAGCATTTCCGCCGGATGCATCTGAACGTTTCCGACTACACATTTACCAACGTTTATCTGTTTCGGAACATCAGCCGCTACAGCATCCGGACAAAATTCTGCGGGACATTTATTTCCGCCTACAACGCCAAAGGACAAAATTACATCATGCCTCTTGCCAGCCCCGCAGACTGTTCGAAGGAGACGCTCACTGAGTTTCTTGACGGGGACAATTTTTTCTTTCCGATTCCCGAAGAATGGCTGCCCTATTTTGCTTCAGATACTTTCAGCGCCTCATACAATGCCAGTGAATCAGATTATATCTATCTGACATCAAGCATGGCGTCGTTTTCGGGAAAACAGTTCACCAGGCACCGCAATCATCTGAATCAGTTTTTCGGCGCATACCGGGCGGCCGGCCGTCCCCTGGGGGAAGAAACTCTCCCGGATGCCATGACTGTTTTGCAGATCTGGCAGAATGAATCCCGCCTCCCGGCGGCCAAAACCGATTTTGCCGTGTGCACGGAAGCGTTGCAAAACTTCTCAGCCCTTGCCCTGTGGGGCACGATATATTACATTGAAGCGAAACCGGCGGGATTCGTTATCGGAGAGCCTCTGAACAGTGATATGTTCTGCCTCCATTTCGCCAAGGGTTCCAGACAGTATCACGGCATTTATCAGTTCATGTTCAATGATACGGCAAAAAAACTGGAGGCGGATTATAAATACCTGAATCTCGAAGAAGACATGGGAGATAAGAATTTGAAAAAAACAAAATTATCGTACGGTCCGCAACAGATTTTGAAAAAATACCGGATCGGCCTGAGGGCGGGGATCTGATGGACAATCTTATAGCACTGGCCAACTTGCGAGAAGGCGATCAGGGGATTATTCATTCCATCGGCGGCGGCTCATCGCTCACCAGCCGGCTGGCCGGCATGGGTCTGGTAACAGGCGCGCGTTTCCGTGTGGCCCAGGTGAGCGGAGGGATGGTGGTCATTCTGGTCTCTTCCACCAGAATCGCCCTGGGGCGCGGTGAGTCGGCAAAAATCATGGTCTATAAAATAGACCCCTCCGACGAGGTCTGCACCGTACCGGTGGAAAAGGAAATATCCGTGGCGCTGGTCGGCCAGCCCAACGTCGGCAAATCCACGGTCTTTAATATTCTGACGGGCCTTTCCCAGCATGTCGGCAACTGGCCCGGCAAAACCGTAGAGAAAAAAGAAGGAGAGCACCGCATCGGGGACAAACTCATCCGGATGGTGGACCTGCCGGGTACTTACAGCCTGACCGCTTTTTCCGAGGAGGAAAGGATCGCCCGGGACTACATCATTCAGGAAAAACCGGACCTTGTCGTGCTGGTGCTCAATGCCGCCGCGCTGGAACGCAGCCTTTATCTTCTGGCCGAGGTACTTCTTTTAGGACGTCCCGTGGTCGTGGCGATCAATATGCTGGACGTTGCCCAGGATCAGGGCACCGAGGTCAACGCCAAATCATTGCAGGATTCCCTGGGTCTGCCGGTGGTTCCCATGGTCGCCAGACGTAACGTCGGCATAAAGGAACTGGTGGAGCAGATTGTCACAGCCGACGCCTCGACACAGCGAAACTACCAACATGAGCTACCGGCTGTTGCCGACGACCATCTGGATGTTTACCGCAGTATTTTAGAAATTGTCCGGCCTCACATCAGCTCGCCCTTCACGCCGTACTGGATGGCGATAAAATTGATGGAAGGAGACCCGGAAGCTTCCGCCATGGCCAAAAAGATCATCCCGGAAGTCGGCTGGAGGGCGATACAGGAAATGCTTCTCCAGCACGAGGACGCACTGCATGCGGTTGTGAAGGGGCGCTATGACTGGATCGAAAAAATGACCCGGGCCTCCGTTTCACATTTTAAAATGGGGCAGCTTGTCCTGACCGACCGCATCGACCACATACTGACACGCCCTGTTTTCGGCATCCCGATCCTTCTGGCCGTCATGGCACTGGTGTTTTTCCTGACCTACAGTGTGGGTGTGCCCCTGCAAAACATGATCGAGGACGGCATGCACAGCCTCTCCCAACATGCCGCCCCCTTTCTGAAAACATGGCCGGATTGGATGCAGGGCCTTTTGATAAACGGTGTCATCGGCGGAGCAGGCTCCGTGTTGAGCTTTGTCCCGATTTTGCTTATTTTTTTCGCCATTATGGCTTTCCTGGAAGACGTGGGCTACATGGCGCGGGCCGCCTTTGTGATGGATCGCATCATGCACCTGGTCGGTCTGCACGGGAAAAGCTTCATTCCCATGTGCCTGGGTTTCGGCTGCAATGTGCCGGCGGTGCTGGGCGCACGCATCATCGAAACGCGCAAAGCCCGGATGATCACCCTGCTTTTGATTCCTTTCGTTCCCTGCACCGCCCGTCTTGCCGTGCTGACCCTGGTGTCCGCAGCCATTTTCGGCGACAAGGCTGTTTTTGCCTCCTGGCTGATCGTGGCGCTCAACATCGCAGTTTTGGGCGTCGTCGGCATGCTCGTCAACAAAACCCTTTGGAAACAGGACGCGCCTTTCATTATGGAACTGCCGATCTATCATCGCCCGGACCTCCGGACGATAATGATCGCCATTCGCTCGAGGATATGGGCCTTCGTCCGTAAGGCGGGAACCGTGATCCTGGGTGTTTCCGTCATTATCTGGGTCATTTCCTACTTCCCTACAGGCACAGTGGAAGAAAGCTGGCTGGCTTCGCTGGGCCGGCTGATGGAGCCTCTGGGGGTGCCACTGGGGTTGGACTGGAAAATGATCACCGCCCTATTCACCGGGCTGGTCGCAAAGGAAACGGTCGTGGCGACACTGGGCGTATTGTATTCCGTGGGTGATCAGGGATTGGCGAGCGTCCTTCCGACGATTATGAACCACGCCTCGGCCGCCGCTTTTCTGGTGGTGATGATGCTTTTCATGCCGTGCGTCGCCACTATCGCCGTACTGAAGCAGGAGATGAACTCTAACAAATGGTTTTACGGAGCCATTCTCATGACGCTGGTCATTTCATATGCAGGGGGTGCGGCAGCTTATCATCTGGTCAGCCGGATGGGGTAGCCCCCGATATTTTGCAAAAGAGTGTTTTATAAAACAACGGCGCGGGCAGAACCCGCGCCGTTGTTGTTTTCGGGAAATCCGGCTCCCCTTCCCGTCAGCCGTGCATTTTCTCCAGATCCATGATCCGGGCGCGCAGGGGGTCCGGGATATTTACTTTTACGTTATTGCGGTAATCGTAGGTCACAATTACACCCTCTCCATCGGCGGCGATTCTTTTGGTTTTCGTGCTGAAAACCTCATAGCCCATTACAAAACGATCCGCCTCCATGCTTAAAATTTTAGTGCCGGCTATTACCGTATCCGGGTATTGCAACGGAAGTTTATAACGGCACTCGGTGGAGGCGAGAATCGGCCCGATACCTGTCTCTTTTGTGTAGTTCAGCATATCCAGGCGGTTGAAATACTCGATTCGCACCGTTTCAAAATAGCGGAAATAGATAATATTGTTGACATGCCCCATGGCGTCCATCTCTCCCCATGCCACGGGAATATTCATCGTCACGGTGCAGGCGGATAAAACATCTTCCATATCTCCCTCCTCTTTGGAATGAAATTAAAAGCAATGACCGGAAAACGGCCCTTTTTCAGAATATAATCCCCGCCTCATAAAAAGCAATCCCGCGGGTGCATCTTTTCTTCAGAGGCGTCAAATATGGACTTTACAGGGAAGGCCGTGCCAACCGGCCAGGGCGCGCGCCATAAGCCTCTGATTTCCAACCTCTTTGTAAAATCCGGCAAATAGCACTTGTGTTATCCTCATTCCTGTTTTAAAAGTTCCGCTCACATTCAGATATCGACAATGAAACGGCCGACAAATGAAAAAGAAAAAGATAATTATCTGGTTTTTGTTTTTTTTGCTCTGCATTGTCGTGGCTTTTCTTGCCCTGTATTCCCAAAGGGAGACCATCCTGGAGAGTGCCGGCCGCTTCATGGCGCCTACAGGTGATCACCGCGCGGACATCGCCATTGTGGAAGGGACGGATTTTGTAAGCACCGGCTCAGTGGAGGCGGGGATAGATCTGCTCCGGGCGGGCAGGGTAAAAAAAATCGTGATCGTCGTGCAACGGATCGCTCCGGCGCACCGGCCGTTCGGGATCAACGGTGATTATCCCAACGTGCTTGGAGCCAAGCTGCAGGAGGCGGGGCTCCTACAAGGAGATTTCAGAATCATCGTCGTGCCGGTACGAACCCCGATCACCCTGAAGGAGGCTGAATTCGTGATAAAAGAACTGACTCCCATGCGAATGAAAGACGCTGTTTTGATCGCCAGTTCCTTTCACACACGCAGAAGCTATCTTTGCTATTCCTATTTCGCTGCACCTCTGAATATAAAGATTTACCCTCTGGCTGTATTCACAGAAAATCAAAGTGATAAGTGGTGGGAAGACAAAAAGAGCAGGCGCACTTTCGGAGATGAAACTCTGAAGCTTGTGTATTATCTGGCGGCCCGCCACATTCCCTTTAAATTTTCATATTAAAGGCAACTGGTTTATAAGGTGGCGGCCAGCACTGCCGCGCCGATTGCGCCGTTCACCTGCGCGTAGGGCGAGACCTCGATTTTCAATCCCAGTTTTTTCTCCAGCGCGTGTACGACGCCTTCGTTACGGGCAACACCGCCGGTCATCATCACCGGCTCGACCACGCCGACACGTGCCAGCATGGCGGAAACACGCGCGGCAATTGATTCATGGATACCGGCGATGATCTCGGGCCTTTGCTCACCACGGGCGATAAGCGAGATTACTTCCGACTCTGCAAAGACGGTGCAAAGACTGCTTATTTTGGCAGGCTGCTCCGATTTGAGCGACATCGCGCCGAACTCATCAAGATTGACTTCCAGCGCGCGCGCCATCACTTCCAGGAAACGGCCCGTACCGGCCGCGCATTTATCGTTCATGACAAAATTTTTGACTTTCCCCGTCTCATCGAGAGATATGGCTTTGCTGTCCTGCCCGCCGATGTCGATAATCGTACGGACCTTCCGGTTGACAAAGTGAGCGCCTGCGGCGTGGGCGAGGATCTCGGTGAAAGTCCGGTCGGCGAACTTTACCGAATTGCGCCCGTAGCCTGTGGAGACGATTTTGGCAACGGCCGATCTGTCAAGGCCCGCCTCCGCCAGAGTCTCCTCATACACCTTGATGCCCGCCGCCTCCGCGTTATAGCCGGTGAAAATAACTTTGGTCCCGATGATTTTGCCGTCCTGTACAAGGGCGGCCTTGGCCGTGATGGAGCCGATATCAATTCCCGCTGTCAGCATATCATTTCATTTAAGCAGGCAAAGTTTGAATACGCCCGGACCGGTTTGCTTTACCGGTCGTTTGGCGCTCAGTTCCTGCTTTTAGCTCTCTCCTTGATAATTTCCATGAAGGCGTCGATCCGTGTGGCAATCTGGCTTTCAGAAAAGCTGCGGTCATCGACCATGTCCGCCTCCAGCATCAGACAGGGGATGCCCCTTTGTTCTCCCACAATCCTTTCGATATCGAGCTGGCCGAAGGAATATGGCTTGCAACTGCGGTTGGAGTGCAGGACAAGACCGTCCACGTCATATTTGTCGATCATTTCGATGACAGTTTTGGCCATTTCATCGACACCGATGTTCAGATAGATCCTCGTGTAGGCTTCCGCCATGGAATCGATAAAACGGTTCTCGTCGATATACTTCATCGAGCCACACCAGGCAGAGGTGTATGTGTCCGCTACCAGGCAGGCATTGTGCGAGGCGAATTTCTGCGACAACCAGCGCACGCGTGGCCAGATGGGGATGTTGTCCCACAAAAGCCGGTATTTTTCATCAGGCACCACACCGATGCCTCTGGCCACGCGATCTTTCATTTGAGCCAACAGGTTTTGGTAGTAGCGAACCGCCGTTTTCGTCCCCCGGAGCGTCACGATCAGCGCCAGGTGGTAAAAGGCGTCAAATGCGCTCATCGGTGCCGGCCGTGCGGCCGCCGTATCGAGCACCGCCTGCCAGAGCTTCTGTCCCTCGAAAGACAAAAGCCCGACCTGGCGGAGACGTTCAAAATCATATTTTTT
>Ga0255347_1003855_pt1 | contig 18923 bp, 17 predicted proteins | sample wastewater_treat_2_FD_192479 | JGI IMG/M metagenome (GOLD analysis project Ga0255347, IMG submission 192479) | Wastewater microbial communities from Lulu Island WWTP, Vancouver, Canada - plant24 | ecosystem: Engineered > WWTP > Wastewater > Unclassified | place: Canada: Vancouver, British...
TAAGAAACAGCGTTATCTCCCTTAAATCTTATCAGAATAACTTCTTTTTTAGAAGAGTTTTTAATTTCTTCATAGTATGATGGTTCAACTATTTTACTTTCATTAGCAGAAATTATTGATCCATTCGAAAAACTACTTAAAACAAGTACAAAAGTTATAATAATTACAGAGAAAACATTAACCTTTTTCAAATTTTTACCTCCACTTAAAATAACTAAATTTATTATATTCTATTCTTTATAAATTCCAGATGAACCAAATCCTTTTTCGCCTCTATCAGTTGAATCTAATTTTTCTGAATCGATGAATAACTCTACTTTTTCATACGGTACTATAATTAACTGAGCAATCTTACTGCCCTTTTTTAATACTACATCATTATTGCTTAAGTTTATTAAAATCACAGATACTTCGCCTCTATATGAAGGATCAATAACTCCCCAAGAATTTAAAACTGTTACTCCATATTCAATAGCTAAACCTGAACGAGGTGCAATTGCACCGAGAAAACCTTCTGGAATTGCGATAGAAAAACCACAGCCAACCTTTTTTCTTTCACGTGGTAAAAGAATAACATCATCAGTTGAATATAAATCTAAACCAGCATCTCCTTCATGAGCATATTTTGGAAGTACAAAATTACTGTTTAAAGTATTAATTCTTATTTTTTTCGACATTTGTTATTGCTTTATCTATTATATCAATTGCTATATCAATTTCCTCTTTTTTAATTATTAAAGGTGGAATATAACGTATACTTGATAAACCGCATCCAATTGTTATTAAACCATGATTTAAACAATCTTCTATAATATTATCTCTTTCTGCATGTGCAATATCTTTTGTTTCTTTATTTTTAACAATTTCTATGCCCTGCATTAAGCCAATACCACGAACATCTCCAATTAATTCATGTTTATTTTTAAGATCCAATAGTTTGTTGTGAAAATAATCTCCAACTATTCTTGCATTTTCAATCACTCCATCATTTATGAGAATGTCTATTGTTGCAAGTGACGAAGCACAGCATACTGGATTACCACCGAAAGTATTTGAATGTGCTCCCTTATAAGGAAAATCATATTTAGCATTAAAAATTACACCACCAATTGGCAAACCTGACCCCATTCCTTTAGCAACTGTAATAACATCAGGAACAATATCAAAATTTTCAATTCCAAAAAATTTACCAGTTCTTCCAAATCCAGCCTGGATCTCATCACTCACATAAATTATTCCATATTTTTCACAAATTTCCTTAATTTTTTGAATAAATCCTTTAGGAGGAACAATATAACCGCCTTCTCCTTGAATAGGCTCAACAAATATTGCTGCAACGTCTTCTGGGTCAACTACATGTCTAAAATACAAATCTTCAATAATTTCTGCACAATAATAATTACATTTACTTAATTCCAGTTTGTAAGGACACCTGTAGCAGTATGCATAAGGAACATTTATAACTCCTGGCATAGAAGGCGAAAATCCCTTTTTATGAATTGATTTTGAGCAGGTTAAAGATAAAGACCCCATAGTTCTGCCATGAAAAGCGCCTATAAAAGAAATAAAATTTGGGCGTTTTGAATAAAATCTAGTTATTTTTATAGCAGCTTCTACAGATTCAGTTCCAGAATTTGTAAAAAATACCTTTTTTTTAAAGTTGCCAGGAGCAAGTTCAGCTAATGTTTTAAGGAGTATAGATTGCACTTCATAATAATAGTCTGTTCCTGCAAAATGGATAAGATTCTCTGCTTGTTTCTTAATTGCTTGAACAATCTTTGGATGACAGTGCCCAGTGTTGCAAACTCCAACACCAGAAGTAAAATCATAAAAAATGTTACCGTCTTCGTCCTCTAAAACAATTCCTTCTCCTCGTTTTATCGCAAGAGGAGAAGTTTTTGTTGCAGTCATCATATATTCATCGTCAATTTGTATAATCTTTTTGGCTTTTTCACTAGGAATAGGAACAGACACAGATGGATACTTAAATTGTTGCATTATTGCACCTTCCTAAAAAATTATATTTGTTAATTTGAAGTCCATAATACAAATTTATATATTAAATAGGTTTATGTCAACAGTGATATATTTATTTAATTTGTTGCAGATTTAATTTATACAATGTCAATATTTTTTATCTAAAAAATATTGACAAACTTAATAATTAAGTTATTAACTAATTACTTATATAGTAGCTTCTTAAAAAAAATATTATGATAAGGAAGGAGCTATAATTTATGCTAATAAAAATAAAATCGAGTCGTTTAAAGGAAGAAGAAAATAGTAAATACATAGAATTTACTATTGACCAACTCGGAAGCTCAACAACTGAATGGCCGGAAGAAGCTATAAGGATTATTTTTGAGAGATTTCCTGCGCTTTTGCATCATAATTGTAAATATCCGAAAAATGGTGGTTTTTTAAGAGTCGTGAATGAAGGTACAACATTTGCTCATGTTGCACAACATATAGCAATGATATTACAACATGAAGAGCTTACAAATCCTGAATCTCTAAAGTTAAGCGATGGAAACGAAGTTATTGTAACTATTCCTTGCACTGATTATGATGAGGGAATAGATGCTTTTAAATTTGCTATTTCTTGGTTAGAAAGTGTACTTTCAGAATTTAATAGCAAAAATTAATAATTAATTTTCTGATTCATGATTTTATATTTTCTTAATAAATCACTTTTATGATTTACTAAATTCTTATTATTAAAACAATAGAAATATTTGTCTTCTTCTTTCAATAATTTATAATAATGTAAAAGGGCCTATAGCTCAGCAGGATAGAGCGACGGTTTCCTAAACCGTAGGTCGCAGGTTCGAATCCTGTTAGGCCCAGATTACTCATCAAATCTGAATCTCTATAATTTAACTTTTTACAATTTAATCCTAAACCCCCTTTTTCTTAAAAAGTGAGTAAAAAAAGAAAAAAACGTTAATTTTTAAAGAAAAAGTTTTTACGGAAAAATCATTCATTTGAAAAGGCTATTTTAATGATTACCTCTTAATAAAGTGAATTAAAGGTTTAAGAGAAAGAACAATCAAGGATTATAATTACCTCATTAACATATCATGGCATTTCTGCCACAATAAGGCATGAAAATAACTTTAATCCTTTTCTTATGCCTTTTATATAACTAACAATTCAATTTCTTTCTCAGATATAATTTTGCATTTATTATTTTCGGTGGAATAATATTAATTTCGGTGCTCAATCTCTTAACTTCCCTTATGGTCTTATATATTTTATCTATTGGATTCACTTGATTTGTTACCTCATCAAGTGCGGAATAAAATATATACAATGACGGATGTGCGTAATGGTAAAATTAGACCCTTTATCGCCAAGAAACGCTCTTCAATATAAAATAAAGGATACAACGCTCCATCAAGATGCAAGATAAGGATGTTGTTGAATTAATACATTCTCTCCTTACATTAATCAATTCAATAAATTTAATAACATTAATCAAATAATTAGCTTGTTTTCCATATAGAACATAATATAATAAATATCTGTGACTATATCTTGGAGGTATATGCCGAACCGATGAACACCGAATGCTTATTGTTCTTAGAGTAAATGCCTGGTATGAAGATTTATTTAGACACAAGTACAATCAATAGAATATTTGATGATCAAACCAAAGCAAGAATATATCTTGAAGCAGCAGCATCATTGTTAATATTTACATTAATTGAAAAGAACTATTTCGATCTTGTTTCCTCTGAGATATTAATTTATGAAAATGATAAGAACCCTTATGAAGAGAGAAAATTATTTGTAAGTTCTATAATTAAAAATGCTAAACAATTTCAAAAATTAGATGAAAAGATATTAGAAAGAGCTAAAGAGATAGAAAAGTTAGGAATTAGAGGTTTAGATGTGCATTACATCTTGCCTGTGCCGAAAGAGCAGGAGTAAACTATTTCTTAACTTGCGACAATAAATTAATTAAGAGATACTGAGGGATAATTTTGGTTAAGAACCCTGTAGAATTTGTTTTTAATATTATTGAGGAGGAAAGTAAAAATGACCAATAAAAACTTAGTGATTCCTCAAGGCGAGGAAGTTAAAGCTGAGGTCATTCGTATAATTTTGGATCAGTTAGGGATTGAAAAAACTGCATATTTCATTAAGGAATTTATGTATCAAAAAGTAGATTATCTTGAGATGAAAGAAAAAATGTTTGGAGAGAAAACTGCCGAAGAAATATATACCGAAATCAAAGAAAAAAAGTAGGTGGCATTCAGAACCTTTTATCTGTCATTTCCGTTTTCTTGTCATTCTCAGCTTAACTGGAAATCCAAAATAACCGTCATTCCTGCGAACGTAGAAATCCATTCTTTCTTTTTCTTTGTTATTCCTGATCAGGTCAGGAATCCATTCTTCTATCTTTTTCTTTGTCATCCTTGACTCCTTTTTGTCATTCAGAGCGATTGCGGGAATCCACAGTATCTGTCATCCTCGAAGGCACACCCACTGTAATTCTCAAAAACCACCTCACTGTCATCCTCGAAATCTTTTATCGAGGATCAAGTAACTTGTCATCTCCGAAAACTACTCTACTGTCATCCCCAACTTGATTGGGGATCCAAGCTATTTTACCTTTTATTTGAAGAACAAATACTTCCTGGATTCCGCATCAAGTGCGGAATGTATATGCTCTATTAGCGGAAAGAACAAACCAATTAGTGGCTACTGCAAAAACAGAGTATGAAAAAGAAAAGACTGTATTATCATGGGAAAAAGAAATGGAAGAATATGAAAAAAGAAACCCTGAGCTGGTTAAAAAATATAAAGAAGCGAATTATGATGTTGATGTTTTTACAACACCTCACCCCAGAGAAACTTTTAAAAATCAAAAGAAATTAAAAAAATAGTTAAAATTTTCTTGCTTGCTTTTACAAAAGAGTAGAATAGTTTTAAACCTCACCATCTTAGAAAATGAAGTAAAAGAAATCTCCTTCTTTTTCAAGATATAATTGAACCTTCTAAGGTGGTGAGGTTTTTATATTCATATTTCGCTAAAGCTAAAAAATATAATGCATTATATTTTTTTCTAATTAGCGATTTCAACCCTCATAGGTATTCTACAAACTTATAAGCATATTTATTGTTTTGTCAATACTTTATATTTAACCTATTCCATTCATTAATACCATATCTATTTATAAAATCTTTTTTAAGGTCTCCTGTTTTATTGTATTCTTTTATAGCTTGTTTAATCAAATCATATGTTTCTTCATCTAAATCATTTATATCATCAACTATACATTTTTTTATAAAATTTTTAAATTTTTTTACTACTTCTTGATGACTATCCTTTTCTGTTTTTATTATATCCCAAATATTATCTTTTATAATACCTAATAAATAGCTCATTTCACGTCTTAGCCATTTCATATTATTTATCCTTTCTTACAATTATTTTGCCTCTATTGTAAACACATATTATATTTCCATCTTCAGCTTCTTCATATGTAGCATCATAACCTTTTAACATAGCATAAGCACTTTCATTATAAAATAATGCTTTATAGATATCCAGATTCTCTGCCGCCTTTGAATGTTTTATATAAATCAAGCATTTGACAAAGAGTTAAGTCAAAATAAAATCTTACTCTTGCTTTTTAAATAAAATGTTATTTTAACTATATATAAAATGAAAAGAATTTGGAAATATATAAAAGAAAATTTTAAGTTATATTTAGTAATAATATTTCTGCTTCTTGCTGTTGATGCAGGTCAGCTGATTATGCCAATGATTATTAGATCGGCAATAAACAATATTGAGACTATAAAAAATGTAAGGCTTCTCTATATATCTTCAATTTATCTTGTTATTATTTCTTTTCTTATTGTTTTAGCAAGGTATATTTACAATTCGCTTATAAGAAAACTTGCGCTAAACTTTGAATATCAGACTAATTTAGCCCTCTTTAAAAAGTACCTATCGCTACCTGACTCATTTTTCCACACTCATGAAATAGGTGATCTTATGGCTCGTGTTAATAACGACACCAGGTCATTAAGACGTTTTCTTGTTATGGGCTTAATATCTGCAATAGATGTATTATTTCTTGGCATATCATCCATAATAATGATGATTTTCTTAAGTCCAAGGTTAACATTACTAATAATAATTCCTTTATCTTGTCTCATACTATTGACAACATTTGTTTCTCCACAATTTCGTAAGGTTTTCCGAAGGCTTCAGGACACATTTGGAGAAATGACAACACGAGTACGTGAATCATTAGTTGGCATTAAAGTTATAAGAACATTTGTCAGAGAAAGCTTTTATTCTAAACTATTTCAAAATGTTTGCACTTCTTACTTAAAGATAAATATAACTCTTGGAAAAATAACAGGTTTATACGATCCATCCATTATGTTACTAGTTAATTTATCACTACTTTTTGTATATCTATTTGGAGGGAAAATGGTAATAGATGGGAATCTAACCATTGGAACACTTGTAGCGTTTTCTCAATATATACAAACTCTTTCATGGCCTATGATGGCTTTTGGTTTTATTGTAAATCTTTATCAGAGAGCAAGTATTTCTCTTAAAAGAATAGAAGAAATTTTAACAACGCAATCCAGTGATCAACTACAAAAGGTTAAAATTTATCCTAAGTTTGATGTTGTATCGTTAAAAGTTAAAGATCTTTCCTTTTACTATCCTGATTCAAGTGAAAATTTAGTGCTAAAGGGAATAAATTTTGAAATAAAAAGGGGGGAAATTTTAGGCTTAACTGGTCCTACTGGCTCTGGTAAAACCACTTTAATTTCTCTCATATTAAGAATCTGGGAGCCTCCCTCTAATACAATATTTCTCGACGATTATGACATAACTACAATTGATCTTGACCTTTACAGGAAAAATTTTGCATATGTTTCACAAGAATCTTTTCTCTTCTCGGCATCTTTAAGAGAAAATTTAGCATTTGGGAAGCCTTCTGCGAGCGATGAAGAGATTATTAAATTTGCAAAGTTAGCTTGCATTTGGGAAGATATTGAAAAACTTGAAAATGGTTTAGATACAACAGTTGGCGAAAGAGGAATAACTCTTTCCGGGGGTCAAAAACAGAGAGTTGCCATAGCAAGAGCTCTAATTGCAGGAAATCCTATTTTAATCTTAGACGATCCTCTATCAGCTGTGGATTCTGAGACCGAGCAGAAAATAATTATTAATATTAAAGAATATCTCAAAGAAAAAGATTTGATCTGTATTATTATATCTCATAGAATCGCAGCATTATCATGGGCAAACAAAATAGGCGTTATAAAGAAGGGGAAACTCACAGAATACGGAACACACTCAGAGCTCTTAGAAAAGAAATGTTATTATTACCATATCTATAGACAACAATATTTAGAAGGATTAAAGGCACTTAATAATAATGCAGGCTAAACATAACCAAAAAGCTAATATAAAAGCACTGAAAGAATTTATTCCTTATTTAAAACCTGAATTTACCCTTGTTTTTATTTCTTTATTATCAATGCTTCTATCAACCTTTTCTTCTGTGCTTCGGCCTATGATATTAAGAACAGCAATTGACAGCTATATTTTAAAGGGTAATTATCCAGGATTATTAAATCTATCGCTCATACTACTTGGATTGATAGTTTCAAATTATATATTTAGTTTTTTGGGAATATATATTTCCTTTATTATATCTCAAAGAGTTATTTTCAGATTAAGAATGGATTTGTTTAACCATATACTAAGATTGGCTATCTCGTTTCTAAATAGAACACCTGTTGGTGTTTTGATAACAAGAGTTACAAATGATACAGAGAGCCTTAGTGACCTTATAAGTGGTGGTGGATTACAGTTAATAAATGATTTTATACTTCTTGCTTTAACAACTGCTTTTCTTATCTACATTAATTGGCAATTGACCATAATTGCCCTTATAATCACTCCATTTTTAGTATATATCATTATCTATTTCTCAAGACTCCTTCGGATTGCATATTCCTTGGCAAGAGATAGATTAACTCAGCTAAATATTTATCTTCAGGAGAATTTATCAGGTATATCAATTATTAAAATATTTGGTAGAAAAGACTTAAACTTCTCAAAGTTTGATGAAATTGCCCAAAAATATAGAGATGCAGTTTATAATGCACTTCATAAAGATATTCTTTTTAACCAAATAGTAAACTTTTCTGCTTATATTTCCAATACGCTTGTAATAATCTTTGGAGGATTAATGGTAATAAATGGTAGAACAACTATAGGAACACTCCCAGCATTTCTAATGTATCTACAATATTTTTATAATCCTTTAAGACAATTAGGTGAAAGATTTAATATTTTACAGGATGCACTTTCTTCTATTGATAAAATTTCAACCATTCTTAAAAATAAAGAGATTATTCCAGAGCCAGAAAAACCCTTAGAAATAGAGATCAAAGGAGAAATTGAATTTAAAAATGTTACCTTTGCATATGAAAATGAAATTGTATTAAATAATGTCTCTTTCAAAATAAAGCCAGGAGAAAGAATCGCCATTGTAGGCCCTACTGGAGCAGGTAAAACTACAATAATGAACCTAATATTGAGATTGTATGATGTAAATGATGGTGAAATCCTTATTGATTCAGTAAATATAAAACACCTTAGAAGTGATGTTCTCCGAAAAAACATTGCTATAGTTTTACAGGATGTATTTATTTTTAAAGGAACATTATTGGAAAATATAACATTAGGAAGAACAGATATTCCAATTGAAAATGTTTACAAAGCAGCAAAATATCTAAATGCTCACGACTTCATAATGAGCCTCCCTAATGGTTATGATACAGAATTAACTTCAGAAGGTTCCAATCTATCCCTGGGACAAAAACAGTTAATCTCTTTTGTTAGAGCTTTAGTTTATAATCCTAAAATTCTACTTCTCGATGAAGCTACTTCAAGTGTTGACACAAATACAGAGAGTTTAATTCAAGAAGGTATTGAAAAAATTATGAAAGGAAGAACTTCAATTGCTATAGCTCATAGACTTTCCACAATCATAGGCTGTGATAGGATATTTGTACTTGACAGAGGAAAAATAATAGAAGAAGGAAACCACGAAGAATTAATAAACAAACGCGGGTTTTATTATGAATTGTACACAACTCAATTTAATGAAGAGTTAATAAATTAAACTTATCATTCTACAATATCAAAACCTTCTTTAATGAGGAATTTTTTCTTTGATTCAAGAAGGATATTTATTGTTTCATCTGTTCTACCATAAACTTTGAGCATATTATCCGAAGCTCTCTTTAAATCTTCATAAGTAAGGGTTTTTGTGTAGTCTAAATCTTTGAATTGAAGAGAACCATCTGTTCCCTCATATACTGCATACCACAAATCATCCCTGAATCTATATACACCATCTCTTCTTATCCAGGAATTTCTTGTTTCATCTAATGCTTTTTTAATTAACTCCGCCATATTTAGATAATCTTCGTTATTTGTAGCAAGATAAAGTTCATACAGATAATTCATTTCAGAGAGAATGTGATTGAGAGATGCGTGAGTTTTTACATTTTTGTTTTTCGAATAGTAGTCATAAAAGAATACTCCACCATTTTTTGTTTTTATAACTTCATTATTCTTATATTTATCAATCAAGTAATTACCAAATTTTTCTCCAGCTATCAATGCATCATGGATTTGAAACTCCTTATTTGCTTTTAAAAGAAAAAATCCAGCATCTGTGCAGTATCTTGTGTCAACATAACCTTCTTCTATACGATAAGTATTCCATAAATACATGCTTCTAACATCTGATATCCAGACTCCATAAGTATTAACAGCCTTAACTGTAGTATATATTGAATTTATAACCATATCGTAAAAAAATCTTTGATTGTTTCCCTCTAAGTAAAGATTCATAAATCTCCTACCTTCCCACATTGCATAATTATAGTAGTAATCATAGGAGATATCTGAGGCTCCAACATAATAAAGTGAACTCGCAATATGATATATACCATCAATTGATAGCTTTTTCCTCATACAAAAGTCAGCAGACAACATATTCTCAAGAGTAACGTCGTCATCATAATCTAATAACTTTCCTCTACTAAGGAAAAGCCAATTTTCTTCGTATTGATAGGATGATAAGTTAAATGAAAAAGATATTTTAACGCCTTTGCCCTTATTATAACTTATCACAGGTTGAAATTTTTGAGTTTTAAGCTCTCTCAAATGGATTTCCTTGTCTCGAAAAACACCCAATGGCCCAATAAGAACGCTTGCAAGAACTTTATTATCTTTTTCAAATTCAATGTAATTAAGTGTAGCAGGAAGAATATTAAATGGGTTGTCATCTGTCAATGAAATATTATATTTAAGCATTTTTGAATCGGATGCTTCAATCTCTGTAGGTTTAGAGGAGCTATCGTAAACTAAGCTTCTAACTGTTATCTTATTTATATTATTTAATGGGATTTCTACTTCTCCAACTAAAGGCTTTGATAATTCATTTTCTGTAAAGAATCTAAAAAAAAGTAAAGAGTCTGAGTTTTTAAAAAACCTACTTGTGATCCTAACATCAAATTCATCAGATTCACCCATTTCTGCTCGTCCTTTGAAAGAGTATTCTGATAAATAATTGTTAGTATTCAAAGAAATAGTTGAGTTCTCTATTGTTGCTTGAGAGAAATTTACATCCTTTGAAAAGCCAACATAATATGGTAAAGACAAATCAGGATGTGTATAAAGAGCTAATTTGTTTGATTCCCTTAAAAACTCGATACCTTCTTTTACTTTAGGTTTTGGATTGAACATAATTAAAACAAATAATGTAATAAGTGAAACCGATATAACAAAATGTAATATAAGTTTTTTCATCTTTTACACTCTTTATATGCCCTTAAAAGTTTTTCAAAACTACTTCTCAATTCAGTGGGCACTTTACTACATGTATTTAAGATCCAATCTTCATCCTCTTTTGTTAGTCTTTTATGAAAAGCGGGAGTTAAAGTTTTTATATTACCTACTCTTAAGGAAATCCGTGAAAAAGCAGGAAATCCAATCTCCTCATTAAATTTATAAATAATCCTATCTTCCATATTTAATAATTCATTCATCCAGATAGAATTCTTACATACTATGTATATTGTATCGTCACTCAATTTTAAAAGTTTTGTGTTTTGAGCAACTACCTTTCCAACTATGCTTTCATACTTCAAAAATAAAAGGTTTTTTTTACGAACTTTTTTAAACTTACCTCTTGATAAATAATCATCGATTACTGAATTTATCTTAAGCATTCACAACCTTTGATGATACCGGAAGCCTAAAAACCTTACCACTATAAATATTAAGATCACTAAGAGCCGTAATAAAAATCTGACTTCTATCTTTAAAGTGATTTAGAATTAGTTCTATATTTTTAGAGTCAAGCTCAGATGTTATATCATCAATTAGAAGTATAGGAACATTCTTTGTTTCTTCTTCAAGGATATTATATTCACAAAGTTTTAGTAAAATTGAAGCCAATTTCTGCTCACCTTCGGAAGAGAAATCTTTAATAGAAAAATCTTTATCGACTACTACGACATTATCAGTATGTGAGCCAATCAAAGTAGTTTTTCTTTTTAATTCTTCCCTAATAAGAGAGTTTGCCTTCTCCACATTAATCTCTTCAGGTTCATATTTTATACAAATTCTATTTAAATTTTTGAATTCTTCAAAGTCTGAAGTTATTTTGTTTATCTCAAGATTTAGCCGATTTACAATTTTTGTTCTTTCGTCCTGTATGATTTTTGAAAGATTTATAAGTTCTTCTGTTAAGATTTCGAATAAATTTTTGCTCTTCTTAAAATCTCCATAATTTTTGAGAAGAGCATTTCTATTTTTTAGTGTTTGGTTATACCTTGAAAGAATTAATGAATATTCTTTATTCAGTTTTAAACTTAACCTATCCAGAAAATGTCTCTTTAAAGAAGGTTCTCCCTTTATAAGTCCTACTGAACCTGAAGTGTTTACTATTAAATTTGATTCATAAAATAGAGATTGAAATTTCTGTCTATTTAAACCATTAAGATTTATCTCTTTACCGACATCTTTAGAAAAAATTATTTTTATAAACTTTTTCTGACCATTTTTTAAGTAATTTGCCTCTGTAATAATTCTATCTCTTTCCCATTTTATGAGATTGTTGTCGTTTTTTGTTCTAAAGCTCTTCCCTGTAAAAGAAAAGTGTATTGCCTCAAGAAAATTAGTTTTTCCGGAACCGTTTGGACCGTATATTATGTTAATATCATCGGAAAAAGTGCAATTTATTTCGTCAAAACTTCTAAAATTTGATGCAAAAATACTTCTCAAAAACATCTGTTTATGAACTTTTTAGTGAAACCAATACATAAATATAATTATCTGAATCAGGTTCCCTAATTAACAATGGATGAAATGGCCCTGATGTTTCAATGACCACTTCTTCTGTATCCACTCCAGAAATACCATCAATAAGCTTTTTAGCATCAAATAAGCCAGACCACTCTCCCCCGTTTGATTCAATTACTTTTATTTTTTCTGTTACCCACCCTCTCTCTGGGTCCTGACCAGAAACTGTTAGAATATCAGATACAAGATCAAGAGAGACCCTTTTAGTGCCATTACGTACAATTATATAAGCTCTCTGAAGTGTGCCCAACAGTGAATTTTTATCAACTTTAAAAGAGAAAGATACATTATCTGGTATTACCTTCTCGTAGGCAGGAAAATCTGCTTCTAAGATGCGGGAAACCAACCTTTTCGTTTTGAAAGTAAAAGAAATTTCCCTCTCAGAAACGGTAAATTGAACTTCGCTCTCATCTCTTGGCCATATTCTACCTAAAATATTAAAGGTTTTAGGAGGCAATAGAATGTGTAGAGAATTAAAATCAGCATTATCCCAAAACTTTGATAATATCAAACGTTGCCCATCTGTAGTTACAAATTTAAATTCGTTAGCATTTGTTTCAAGGAGTATACAAGAATAAGCAATATTTCCCTCCCCTTTTGTTAAAACAGCAGGAATGACTCTTTCATAAGAATGTAATAAATTGTCCTTCTTTAAGGTAAAAGCTTTACCAGATACTTCTGGTAAAATTGGAAATTCACCAGGATCAATACAATTTATAAAAAACTCACTATTATCACCTAAAATTTTTACAGAATCGGTCTGTACCTCCATAGTAACTATCGGCTCATTCAAACTTCGAACAATTTCTGCAAATAACTTTCCAGGAACTGTTGTTGTAATATTAGAATCTGCTTTACATGGAATGTTTATAGTTAAACCAATTTCTAGATCAGAAGATACAAGATTTAAGTTGCCATCATTTATATCAACTAAAATATTATTTAGCACAGGAATCATAGTGGTCGTTGGAACAACAGAAGTTAGCTCCTGCAAAACTAAACTTAATTCATCTTTATTACACTGAACTTGCATATACTTGCACCTCACATTGAAGAATTCTATCTTATTATACAATTATTCTAAAATTTTTCTTCTAAAAAATCTTATTATTATCTTTTTATACTAATAAATATTTATCTTTATTTTTTTATATCTTAAATTTTCATTGATTTACCTTATAACTTTTATAATATTTGTTCTGTTAACCAGTCTTTGTAATTTTATGCTTTTATCCATTAATTCGAAGGAAAAGATACTTTTGTTGCTTATGATGATGATGCTCCTCAGAGTAAAACGAGTGTTGTTGAAAACTCCTCGAGAGCTAAAGAGACTCATTCAGGATGAAGGCTATGGTTTGTTTCATTACTGAGTGTATTTATCTTGAATAACAGATACTGAATCAAAAATAATATCAAGAAAAGTTTTGACGTTTAAAAGCTTCAAAAGCAATTATTCCAAAAGCAACCGAAACATTTAATGAATCCTCGCCCTCAACAATAGGAATTTTCGCCACATAATCGCAATGCTCTAAAACTTTTTTCCTTACTCCTTTCTCTTCGTTACCCATTACAATTCCTATATTTCTTTTATAATCAACCTCCCATATAGGTACTCCTCCATGTGGATCAGTCCCAACTAGCCATATGTCTTCCTTTTTTAGTTTCTCAATAGTTTCAGTCAAATTGTTAACTCGAGCAATTTTCTGGCGAAATACAGCTCCAGCTGATGCTTTTATGACACCCTCTCCAATAATAGATGTCCTTCTGGATGTCATAATGACCCCCGAGAAACCAAAACAGGCACAACTTCTCATCATAGCACCAATATTATGTGGATCTTCAACTTCATCGATTAATAGAAGCCTTAAAAAGCCGTTTTCAGGTTTCACTGTTAAATCCCTAATATCAGAAAATTCCACTTCTTCCACTATTCCAACAATACCAGAACTTTGTTTAAATTTTGCATTAAAGATTTCCTCAGGCATTCTATAGATAGGAGTTTTAGTAGCTTTTATAAGGTCATAAAGGTCTTTAGGTATTTTCTTATCAGAGGAAATTATTACTTTATTTACAGTCTTTCCCTTGCTAAGTAGCTCTTCTATTTCACGAATTTTGCTCACTAACATCAATATCTCTCACAAGTCTATAAACTGTTGAATCTTTCTTATCTTCAAGCTGAATGCCTAACTTGAGTAAATCGTCTCTTATGTTGTCCGCTAGAGAAAATTCCCTGTTTTTTCTTTTCTCATTTCTTAGTTCTATGAGTCTATTAACAATCTCTTCAATATTTTCACTCTCAAGTTTTATCTCATATTTCTTGGCTAATAAAATTAAATTGTTCTTTAAAGAGGTATCCTCTTTTATTTTTAAATCTTCCATCAAAACATTTTTAAAGCCAAGCGTATCCAGCCAATCATTTAAATAATTTCTTATTTGCGAAAGAGTGTCATAGCTTTCTCCGCCCCTATCAAGCACTTTATTTGTCTCTTTGCAGGCATTGATAAGGTTAGATATAGCTAAGGGTGTATTAAAATTGTCAGTTAAAGACTCAGAGAAATCATCATCAATACATTTGAATATCTTTAAAACATCGGAATTTATTGCTCCCTTAGGAGAAGCTAAGATAGCTTCATCAAGCCTTTTTGCTGTTATCAAAATTTTTTCAAATGTTTTGTCTGCTTGTGAAATAGCACTCATTTGAAATTCAAGAGGGGAGGAATATAACGTAGAAATAAGGAAAAACCTCAATACATTCGGTGAAACAATCTTTAGTATCTCATCAATTCCAAAGACATTTCCAATTGATTTGGACATTTTCTCGCTATCCTTAGTTACCCAACCTGTATGTATCCAATATCTCGCAAATGGACTTATTCCAGTGTAAGCCTCTGACTGAGCAATTTCATTTTCATGATGAGGGAATATTAAATCCTGTGCTCCTCCATGAATATCTAAGCTATTACCAAGGTACTTTAAGGACATTGCAGAGCATTCTATGTGCCAGCCAGGCCTGCCTTTTCCCCAGGGGCTATCCCAATGTGGTTCACCTTCTTTAGCTTTTTTCCAGAGTGCAAAGTCAAGGGGATCTTTCTTACCTTCTTCTGGCTCGACTCTTGCTCCTATAAGCATTTCTCTGATACTTCTTTTTGAGAGTTTTCCATAGTTCTTAAAGCTTCTCACACTAAAATATACATCTCCGTTAGATTCATATGCATGCTTCTTCTCAATTAGCCCTGAAATCATTTCTACAATGATATCAATGTTTTCTGTTACTCTTGCATACATTATTGGTGGAGAAACATTTAGAAGTTCCATCGCTTTAAGATAAGCACTTATATATTTTGAAGATACATCTTCATAAGAGATGCCTTCTTCATTGGCTTTTGCAATAATTTTATCATCTATATCAGTAAAATTGGTAAGGTAATGAACATTGTATCCATTTTTTGCGAACACTCTTCTTATAATATCAAAAATAATTGCAGTTCTTGCGTGGCCCACATGAGGATAATTGTTAGGGGTAAAACCACAAACATAAATATACAAGTTTCCTTCCTCTTTTGGCTTAAATTCAACTTTTTTACCTGTCATCGTATCATAAAACTTTATAACCATTGGCTTTCCTCCTAAAGCCTTGCTAAAGCATCTTTAAGTATAGATATAACTTTATCTTTACCAAGAAGGTAAATAACAAGGTAAATTTCTGGACCTTCTTCTAATCCCGTGATAGCTACTCTAAATGGCAAATACAGGTTCTTGCCCTTTATCTTCGACTCTTTTCCTGTTTCTCTAATTAGATTGAGAATTATTTCTGGTTCCCACTCACTAATATTTTCAAGTTTTTGTATAAAAAGAGGGAAAAGAATTTTAACTTCTTCTTTATTGAGAGAATCTAACTTTTCCTTTTGTGCTCCGGCGGAGGAATAAATATTCTCAATATAAGGTGCAATATCAGTAAGCAAAGTAAAATGTTCTTTTGATAATTCAATAACTTTTTCATATGTATCGATAGAAGGGTTTAACCTCAATAAACCACTTGTTTCGAGTTCATCTTTAACGTAATTTAATAATTCTTTACCACTCTTTTGCCTAAGATAATATGAATTAAACCATTTTAATTTCTCGTAATCAAATATAGCTGGGCTTACTCCAACTCCTGATAAATCAAATTTTTCTATCAGTTCATCAATAGTAAAAAATTCTCTTTCCATTTTTGGTGACCAGCCCAATAGAGCCATATAATTAACTAAAGCCTCTGGCAAGAACCCTAATGCTTTATAATCAGTAATAGCAAACGCTCCATGTCTCTTACTTAATTTTGTTCTATCGGTTCCTAAAATCATAGGAAAATGAGCAAAATAAGGGATATCAAAACCTAAAGCTCTGTATATAAGGATCTGCCTTGGAGTATTTCCAAAAAGATGATCTTCTCCTCTTAAAATATGAGTTATCCTCATCAATGAATCATCAATTGAAACTGCAAAGTTATAGGTAGGAATACCATCAGACCTAACAATGATAAAATCATCGAGTCCTTTTAAGGGGAAATTTATATTTCCTCTAATCAAATCATTAATCGGTACCGAGTCTAAATCATTAGGTAGCTTAAACCTTATTGAATAATTTTCACCATTTGTTAATCTTCTTTTAACTTCCTCAGCTGAAAGATTTCTGCATCTTCCTGAATATTTAGGAGCTTCCCCCTTTTCAATGGATAATTTACGATCTTCTTCAACAATCTCGGGTGAGCAAAAACAATAATAAGCAAAACCAGTCTCAAGTAGTTTATCAACATATTTCTTATATATCGAAAATCTCTCACTTTGCCTATACGGACCATACTCACCACCTATATCTGGTCCTTCATCCCAATCAATTCCAAGCCATTTTAAAGCTTCTATTTCATCGTTTACAAACTCTTCTTTAGAGCGAGCGGAATCTGTATCTTCTATGCGAAATATAAATTTACCTTTGTTGTGACGCGCAAATAGATAATTAAATAATGCTGTCCTTGCATTACCAATATGTAATTTTCCTGTTGGAGATGGTGGAAACCTAACTCTTACTTCACCCATTGCCTCTAAACCAACCTCATATGAAATCTATCCATAATCTCATTTATAGTCTCTTTAGCCGCAAGTTCAGCTTCTTTAGTGCCTGAAATAATAATATTTTTCACAAATCCTTCTTTCCTCTCTTTTTCAATAATTTCTAATTTTCTTTCTCTTATAGGTTTAATTATATCTGATAATACTTGTGTAAGCATCTTCTTGCAATCTGTGCAACCAATATTTGCTTCTTCACAATTCTTCTTTATTTCCGAAACTCTGTCTTTATCAAAAACTTCATAATACTTAAATACATTACAGATTTCAGGGTGCCCTTTATCAGTTTTATAAACTCTTGCAGGATCAGTTACCGCATTTTTAACTACATCCCAGATTTCATTGTCGCTTGCCGTTATGCTAATAGTATTTCCAATGCTTTTACTCATCTTTCTTCCGTCTAATCCTGGAAGATATGGAATATCAGTAAGCAGTGCTTCTGGCTCAGGGAAAAAATACCCATAAATACCATTAAACCTTCTAACTATTTCACGAGTTAACTCAAGATGAGGAAGTTGATCCTTGCCAATAGGCACATAATTACCTTTGTAAAGGGTTATATCAGCTGCTTGAAGTACAGGATAACCTAAAAGTCCAAAATTCACATTCTCTTTTATATCGTAATCCCTGATCATCTCTTTAACTGTTGGGTTTCTCTCGAGCCAGCTAACTGGCGTTACCATAGAAAAAAGAACAAAAAGCTCACAATGCTCTTTTATTGCAGATTGTAGAAATAGTGTTGATTTTGATGGGTCTATGCCTATAGCCATAAGTTCCATAAATATATCTAATAAACTATCTCCAACTACTTTTGGGTCTCTATAGGAAGTTGTTAAAGAGTGTAGGTCAGCAACAAAGTAATAGCATTTATATTTAGAAGTATTTTGTAAGTTAACCCAATTTTTCAATGTTCCAATATAATTACCAAGATGTAATCTCCCAGTAGGTCTTACTCCACTAACTACTATTTTCTTTTCATCCACAAAAATAAAAACCTCCAATTAAATCCTTTTAATATCCTTAAAAGTATATTTAAAAAACTGTGAATGCGAAACTTTGAAGTTTATTTTTTTAAGATAATTTTCACTAATAACTCTTTCCTATTCTGCATTTTCATTAGGTTCCCATATAGCAAAATAATTATTTTCTGGATCAAGGCAGTATGCATAATATCCCATACCAACTACAGCAGTTTTAGAGACAAAAACCTTGCCACCAAGTTTTTCAATTTTGTTGGAATATTCTTCAACTGATGGCACACTGATCCAAATAACAATCTTTTGCTGCGGATCCTGCCTTTTCTCTATTGCACCTTTAATTCCATCTCTGCAGCCAAGTGCAGCAGTATCAATCATCCAGTATTCATATTCTGTTTGATTTTCATCCTT
>Ga0255347_1003859_pt1 | contig 18885 bp, 12 predicted proteins | sample wastewater_treat_2_FD_192479 | JGI IMG/M metagenome (GOLD analysis project Ga0255347, IMG submission 192479) | Wastewater microbial communities from Lulu Island WWTP, Vancouver, Canada - plant24 | ecosystem: Engineered > WWTP > Wastewater > Unclassified | place: Canada: Vancouver, British...
CGGAGATCGTGATTGTGCCGCCGTCGCCGTAGAAACCGCCGCCGATACCCGCGCCGCCCTCCATGCCGCCCGTTGCCGTGACCGTGCCGCCGGAGATTTCGATTGTGCCGCCGTAGCCGTAGTAACCGCCGCCGATGCCTGCCGCGCAGAGACCGCCGATCGCCGTGACCCGTCCGCCGTTGAGGGTCACCGTGCCGCCGTCTGCATAGTCTCCGCCTCCGATGCCCGCACCGTAGTCGCCGCCCGTCACGGTCAACGCGCCTGCTTCGTCGCCGGGCGCGTTGGTGATGGAGAGCGTCCCTCCCTCCGCGATCTCAAGGCCCGCGCGGCCGGAACCGGAGGCGAGCGTGCTCGTTCCCGCGAGGGAGAGCGAGACGCAAGCATTCGTCCCCAGCGCGAAGACGCACTGGGACACGTTCGTTGCCAGAAGCGACAGGTTCGAGAACGTGACCGCGTTCGTCACACCCGCCGGGACGACGACGCGCACCCGGCCCGCCGTGTTCGTGCCCGTAAGCGTGAAGGGCCCCGCCCCAAAAAGCGTGAGCGTGGGCGAATGAAACGACCAGCCCGGGCCGGACGAAGGGTAGGCATTGTCAAGGGGGGCGCCGTTCACCTTCACCCCGGTAGAGACGGCGCTGGCGGCACCCGCCGCGAATACGATGCACATCGCGGCGAGAAATTTGCTCCAGTTGTGTTTTTTCACGGCGGTGTTCCTTTTAGATGCAGAATTGCTACTTGCGGCACTACCGTTCATGGCTGACCTTTCGCCTAGATTGAATGCAACACAAACATAACCTTAAACACGCTTGAAAAGTACAGTTTAAAGGAAGGATGGGGGGTGTGCAAGAGGTTTATGAACGCGCATAGCGCATTAGTTAGTGCATTAGTTCGTTAGTGCATTAGTGCTTATGGTCCGACAAGACCAATAAAAAACAAGTTGTGGGCTTCGCCTGTATTGAGGGTTAAGACTGTGAGGGGGAAGGGGCACGGTCAGGACATAGGTAACAAATGAGGTTCAAGACATAGGTAACACTTTTGAGTCACCTTTCCTTGCCAGACCTGAGGCGCCCGGGCACTTACCCGTCCCTCCGGGCGGCTGTCTTACCCAGCGACCAGCGGAGTTAAGAATTGTGAACTATGATTTTTTTCCACATCGGGTTGACATATTCGGGGGCTTTCGATAATCTTATCCGGTTTCCTTTTTTTACCGGGCTTGGCTTTCCGGTTAAAAGGGGAACAGAACATTGGCAAGGTTATAGAATTTCCGCTCGATGGTTTCGGGGCTAGGGCCCGAGACTTATTGGGTTAGGGGTTCTTTGCCCCCGTATGGGAGATGGACGAAGCCAACATAGCTCAGTAGGTAGAGCACTTCCTTGGTAAGGAAGAGGTCGGCAGTTCGATTCTGCTTGTTGGCTCCAGCTTTGGCAATGGTTATTTTGTTACAACTCACAGGAGAACAGAAAAATGGCGAAAGAGACATTTGTCCGAGAGAAGCCTCACGTCAACGTCGGCACGATTGGCCACGTCGACCATGGCAAGACAACGCTGACGGCAGCGATAACCAACGTTCAGGCGCTTAAGGGCTTTAACGCGCCGATCAGTTATGACCAGGTTGCGAAGGCTTCGGAATCTGCCGGACGCCGTGACCCTACCAAGATCCTTACGATTGCGACTTCGCATGTGGAATACGGCACGCCTAACCGCCACTATGCGCACGTTGACTGTCCGGGTCACGCCGACTACGTTAAGAACATGATCACCGGCGCGGCGCAGATGGACGGCGCGATCGTGGTCGTGAGCGCGGCTGACGGACCGATGCCGCAGACCCGCGAGCACATCCTGCTGGCGCGCCAGGTCGGCGTTCCTGCGATCGTTGTGTTCCTCAACAAGGTTGACCTGGTTGACGATCCCGAGCTGCTGGATCTCGTCGAGATGGAGATCCGCGAGCTGCTTTCCAAGTATGATTTCCCCGGCGATGACATTCCGATCGTGCGCGGCTCGGCGCTGCCGGCCACCAAGGTCACGAGCGCGGATGACCCGGCTGCCGAGTGCATCACCAATCTGATGGAGGCGCTGGACACTTACATTCCCGAGCCCGAGCGTCTGCTGGACAAGCCGTTCCTGATGCCGATCGAAGACGTGTTCTCGATCGAGGGACGCGGCACGGTGGTGACAGGGCGCGTCGAGCGCGGCATCATCAAGGTTGGCGAAGAGATCGAGATCATCGGTCTGCGCCCGACCGCGAAGACGACCTGCACGGGCGTCGAGATGTTCCGCAAGCTGCTCGACCAGGGGCAGGCTGGCGATAACATCGGTTGTCTGCTGCGCGGCACCAAGAAGGAAGAGGTCGAGCGCGGTCAGGTTCTGGCCAAGCCCGGCTCGATCACGCCGCACACCGAGTTCAACGGCGAGGTTTATGTCCTGAGCAAGGAAGAGGGCGGGCGTCACACCCCGTTCTTCAAGGGCTACCGGCCGCAGTTCTACATCCGTACGACGGACGTCACGGGCGACATCACCCTGCCGGAAGGCGTGGAGATGGTCATGCCCGGCGACAATATCTCGATCGCTGTGAAGCTGATTTCGCCGGTGGCGCTGGAAGACAAGATGCGCTTCGCAATTCGCGAGGGCGGCCGTACGGTCGGCGCCGGCACGGTCACGAAGCTTATCAAATAAAAAGCTGGCTCCTGTGAGCGTGTCCCTTCCGCGGGTGTGCGCACCTGCGGAAGGGCACGGATTTTAATCAAGCAGGTGGCGGCAGTGAGGCGGATATGCCTAGAGAATTAGCAATTATGGCTTGCACCGAGTGCAAGCGGCGCAACTATACGACGACCCGCAACAAGCGGACGACGCCCAACCGGTTGGAGTTCAAGAAGTTTTGCCCGGGCGAGCGGAAGCATACGTTGCATCGGGAAAGCAAGTAGTTAGCGGGAACCTTAGGCCAGTAGCTCAATTTGGCAGAGCACCGGTCTCCAAAACCGGTTGTTGGGGGTTCGAGTCCCTCCTGGCCTGCCATTTCCGGCGGATCGAGCCGTCGGGCCCTGGGCAGGACAGGGCGCAAGAGGCCATGCCGTCGAAGCGCGGCGGCTGAAAGGGTTGATGAAATGAGCAAATTTAAAGAGTTTATGCGCGGGCTGCTCGCTTATCTGCGCGAGGTCAGCATTGAATTCAAGAAGATCTCTTGGCCTGACCGGCAGGAGCTGGTCGATTCAACTCTGGTGGTTATTTACTTTATCGTGATTCTGGCCGTGGTGGTGCTCTGCTGCGACAAGACCATCATGTTTTTCCTGCAATTGGTGCACGCTTAACCCAAAGGAGCGGCTATGAGGAAACAATGGTTTGTTTTACATACGCTGACGGGGCACGAGCAGAAGGTCAAGCGTTCGATCGAGGCTCGCGCCAAGATCGATGAGATGTCGGATTTTATCGGTGAGGTCGCGATTCCCACGGAGCGTGTTTCCGAGGTCAAGAACGGTGTCAAGAAGACCGTGACGCGTAAGTTTTTTCCGGGGTATGTGTTTATCAACCTTGCCCTTTATGATGAGTCCAACAACATGTTGGAGCCGACTTGGCGGTTTCTCAAAGAGACGCCGGGCGTGATCGGTTTCATCAGGGGTAAGCACCCGATGCCGCTTTCTGCGGCCGAGGTTGACGCGATAGTCAACCAGGCGGCGGATAAAAAAGAAAAGGTCAAACCCAAGGTTCAATTTGAGCCGGGCGAGATAGTCAAGATCATCGACGGGCCGTTTATGAGTTTCAACGGCACTGTGGATGAAGTGGATCCCGACCGTGGCAAGCTGAAGGTCTCTGTTGCGATCTTCGGGCGCACTGCCCCGGTGGAACTGGAGTACTGGCAGGTGGAGCGCGCGGTCAGCGAGAACGCGTAGCGAAGCGGCCGGACGGTGTCGCCATAGCGCGGCTACAGTTCGTCAAGTGCGGTTCGTGTGTACCGGTGGGGATGCCGGGAGGGCCGCGAAAGACAAGGTGAAAAATGGCAAAAAAGGTCATGGGGACCATTAAGCTGCAGATTCCCGCGGGAGCGGCGAATCCAGCGCCGCCTGTAGGCCCGGCATTGGGCGCTCAAGGCGTGAACATAATGATGTTCTGCAAAGAGTTCAACGCGAAGACGCAGGACAAGGCTGGCATGATCATTCCCGTGGTCATCACGGTGTATGCTGATCGTAGTTTCTCTCTGGTGTTCAAAAGCCCGCCCGCTTCCGCTTTGCTGAAGAAGGAGGCCGGGTTGGCCAAGGGGTCCGGTGTTCCCAACCGCGATAAGGTCGGTAAGGTCACGCGCGAGCAGGTCCGCAAGATCGCTGAGATCAAGAAGGCGGATTTGAACGCGTCGGATGAAGCTGCGGCGATGCGTATGATTGAGGGCACCGCGCGCAACATGGGTATCGAAGTCGTTGACTGATAAAGGGGAGACGGATCATGGCTAAGCATGGGAAAAGGTATATCGATGCCCAGAAAAAGGCCCCGACCGAGCTGGTGAGCTTGGAGGAGGCCGTCGCCTTTGTCAAGGCGAACGCGGGCGCTAGGTTTGACGAGTCCGTGGAGGTGGCGATGCGCCTCGGCGTGGACATCAAGAAATCTGACCAGACGGTGCGTGGCACGGTGACGCTGCCGCACGGTACTGGTAAAAATGTGCGGGTTGTGGTTTTCGCGGCCGGTACGCACGCCGACGAGGCGAAGGAGGCGGGGGCTGACGAGGTCGGCTATGAGGATCTGATCGAGAAGATCAAGAACGGCTGGACGGATTTTGACGTGGCGATCTCCACGACTGACGCGATGAAAGAGGTCCGTAAGATCGCTCGTGTCCTCGGTCCGCGCGGACTTATGCCCAACCCCAAGACCGGCACGGTCACTGACGATGTCGCGGCGGCTGTCAAGGCCTCCAAGGGCGGCAAGGTGGATTTCCGTATGGACCGCACCGGCAATGTTTGCGTCTTGTGCGGCAAACGCAGTTTTGAGGAAAGCAAGCTGGTCGAGAATATCCGCACGATCGTGAACGCGGTCAAGGCCGAGCGCCCGGCGGGGGCAAAAGGTGTCTTTGTGCGCACCCTGACCGTAAGCTCTACCATGGGCGTAGGCGTGGGCGTGCTGGTCAAGGAGTTCGAATAAATCGGGAGGCTGATGCAATGAGAACTGAAAAAGCGTCAATTTTGAATGAGGTCATCGAGCTCGTCAAAGCTTCCGACTTCTGTTTCGTGATGAACTACGGCGGCCTGAAGGTTGCGCAGCTCACTACGTTGCGGCAGGCGCTCAGGAAGTTGGACGCGCGGGCCATGGTGGTCAAGAACAACTACATGTCCAGAGTTGCGGAGCAGATGGGCTGGGCTGGCGTGGCGGCTATGTTCGTCGGGCCTACCGCCATCGTGACCGGCAAGGGCGACGTCACTGAGGTGGCGAAGGTTCTGGTCGAGTTCGCCAAGCAGAGCGGCAAGGCAGACATCAAGGGCGCCACCATGGACGCTGTCGCGTTGAGCGCGGCGGATGTCATGGAGCTTTCGAAGCTGCCTTCGAAGGACGTGATGCGCGGTATGTTGCTGGGCACGTTGACGGCGCCGGCCATGAGCCTGGTGCGTGTGCTCAACGCCCCGCTGCTTAACGTGCTTTACGCGCTCAAGGCATACGAGGACAAAAAAAACGGATCTGCGGCATAAACGTGTCGTAAAAACCCGGGCTGCCGGGTGTCGGCGGGTGCCGACGCCCTACATGGCCGGCAATGCGGCCATGTTCGCTTGTTGAGCGGGTTTGCCCGCGGGGACCCCGCCCGCGATTAACGCGTGCGGTTGCACAATAAAGGAAAAGTAAAATGACAAACGAAGAAGTGATTGATTTTCTGAGTAACCTTTCGGTGCTCGAGATTTCCAAGCTGGTCAAGGCGTTGGAAGAGAAGTGGGGCGTTACCGCCGCCGCTCCCGTGGCGGTTGCGGCTGCGCCGGCTGCCGCCGCCGCCGCTCCGGAGGAAGAGAAGACCGAGTTCGACGTGATTCTTGCGGAGATCGGCGCCAACAAGATCGCCGTGATCAAAGAAGTCCGCGCCATCACTGGATTGGGCCTGAAGGATGCCAAGGATCTGGTCGAGGGTGCCCCGAAACCGGTGAAGGAAGCCGTCAGCAAGGACGAGGCCGCCAAGCTCAAGGAGCAGCTTGAGAAAGCCGGCGCCAAAGTCGAAGTGAAATAAGCTTCGCGAGTTTTGACGCGGGGGCTGCCTGCCTGATGGCCGGGGCAGCCCCCCGCGGTTGATATGAAAGCGCGATGTTTTCATGTCGGCAAGCCCGAATGGCCATCGGTTTTACAGTCGTCAAAAGAGAGGCAGAACGCACACGATCAGCGCTTGACGCAAGACATTGCCGAAGTGTGAATCAGTTAACAAAGTGGCCGCTTACCACACTTCTTTTCACAACCGGCAGTGATAAAAAAAGCGTCATGCTTGTCGGCGGGCACAAGAGCTACTCTTGCAGTGCGGGGTTTCTTAATTGACGGCATCTTTTTTAAAACACAACCTGAGGTAGGCAATGGTTGACCGCAAAACATTTGGCAGGCTGAAAGCCGTTATTCAGCCGCCTAACCTGATCGAGATTCAGACAAAGTCCTATATGGACTTCCTGCAAAGCGACGTGGCCCCGGGCAAGCGCGAGAAAAAAGGGCTTCAAGCGATTTTCCATGAAGTTTTTCCGATAGACAGTTACGACGGCAGGTATACCCTTGATTTTGTCAAATACGATATCGGCGAGCCCAAGTCGGACGAACTGAGTTCGCTGGTGGACGGCAACACTTACGCCGCCCCCCTGTATGCGACTTTCCGCCTGAAGGACGGCGACGAGACCCGCGAAGAAGACGTTTACATGGGCGAAATGCCCCTGATGACCAAAGACGGCTCGTTTGTGATCAATGGTGCGGAGCGCGTCATTGTTTCGCAGTTGCACCGCTCTCCCGGCATCTGCTCAGAGCAGGCGCAGCACCCCAACGGGCAGACGCTTTTCTCGGTGCGCATCATTCCCGACCGCGGCTCTTGGATCGAGGTCCAGTTTGACTCCAGTGATATCATGTGGGTTTACATGGACCGCCGCCGCCGCCGCCGCAAGTTTTACGCGACAACCTTCCTGCGCACGTTCGGATATGGTACCGACGATGAAATCCTAGCGCTCTTTTACGAATTTAAGAAACTGCCGGTCAAGCAGGCTCATGCAGCGGAAACCCTCGAGACGCTGGTTATGAAGGACGATTTGATCGATGTCGAGTCGCACGCTGTTCTGGCGCGTCGTTACGATCCTATCACGCCGGCGTTGCTGGAGCAGATCGCGGCGGCCGGTTTCGACACTATCGAGGTTGTCGATGTGAGTGTGGACGAGGGTGTGCTGATCAAGACCCTGCGCGAAGATGCTAAAGCCGGCATCTTCTCGGAAGAGGATGCGCTGAAAGATATCTATAAGCGTCTGCGCCCCGGCGATCCCGCCACGTCCTCAAATGCCAAGACGTTGCTCAGGCGCCTTTTCTTTGAGCCGCGGCGATATGATCTGGGCAAGGTTGGCCGCCACAAGATCAACCAGAAGCTGAATTTGGGAGACAAGGTGCCGGAGAATCTGCGCACACTCCACGAGAGCGGCATTGAGGTGATCGAGGCCATCAAGCTGCTTCTGCGGATTTATGTAGGCGATGTAGATGTGGATGACATCGACCATTTAGGCAGCCGTCGCATTCGCACTGTCGGTGAGTTGCTGGAGAACCAGTGCCGTGTGGGCTTGGCCCGCACCGAGCGTCTGATACGGGAGCGCATGCAACTCTTCGATCCGGCCAGTGGTGTGCTTTCGCCGGCGCGCTTGGTCAACAGCAAGTCGCTGTCGGCGGTGGTCCAAGACTTTTTCGGGCGCAGCCAGCTCAGCCAGTTCATGGATCAGACTAACCCGTTAAGCGGGTTGGCGCACAAGCGGCGTCTTTCGGCTCTCGGCCCCGGCGGTTTGAGCCGTGAGCGCGCTGGCTTTGAAGTGCGCGACGTGCATCCTTCGCATTACGGTCGTATCTGCCCGATTGAGACACCGGAAGGCCCGAACATCGGACTGATCTCATCGTTGGGAATTTATGCGCGCATCAATGAGTACGGGTTTATTGAAAGCCCTTATCGCGTGGTGCGTAACGGCAAAGTCACCAAAGAGGTGGAATATCTCTCTGCCGACAAGGAAGAGGAATATGTCATCGCGCAGGCCAATTCCGAGCTTAACCCGGATGGCAGTTTCGCCTCCGAGCGCGTCACCTGCCGGTACAAGACCGAATTTGAAGACGTGCCCGGTTCCAGGGTGGAGTTCATGGATGTGTCGCCGATGCAGATGGTGTCTATCGCTGCGGGCCTGATACCTTTCTTGGAGCATGACGACGCTAACCGGGCGTTGATGGGCGCCAACATGATGCGGCAGGCCGTGCCGTTGCTCAAGACTGAGAGGCCGTATGTGGCAACAGGTCTGGAGATGCGTGCGGCAGAAGACTCTTGTGTTACGGTTCTGGCTGAGGAAGACGGTGTCGTGGCGTATGTTTCGGCCGAGGAAATCGTCGTGACGCCCGACGGCAAGATGCTCTCCGGCAAAACCAAGAAGGCGGCTGCCGAGGCTGAAAAGATGCCCGGACGCTATTCCCTGCAGAAATTCCGCCGTTGCAATGCCGGCACCTGCTTCAACCAGAAGCCGGTTGTCGAGGTGGGGCAGGCGATCAAAAAAGGCGATGTGCTGGCGGATGGTCCGGCCACCGGTCACGGAGAGTTGGCGCTGGGCAAGAACTTGTTGGTGGCATTCATGCCTTGGAGGGGTTATAACTTTGAGGACGCCATTCTGGTCAGCGAGCGCGTGGTGCGTGATGACGTTTTCACCTCGATTCACATTCAGGAGTTTGAGGTCGGCGCCCGTGATACCAAGCTGGGCCCGGAAGAGATCACACGCGACATTCCCAATGTCGGCGAAGACGCGCTTAAAAACTTGGGGGCGGACGGTGTCGTGCGCATCGGCGCGGAAGTGCGCCCCGGCGATATCCTGGTCGGTAAGATCACGCCCAAGAGCGAGACGGAGCTGGCTCCGGAAGAGCGCCTTCTGCGCGCTATCTTCGGCGAGAAGGCTGCGGATGTGCGCGACACATCGCTGACCGTTCCGAGCGGAGTTTACGGTATTGTGATGGATGTCAAAGTCATGTCGCAACAGGATGTCCGCCGTCCGTTCCTCTCTCTTTCGGCTACGCCGGAAGAGAAGAAGGAGGTGCGTGATGTCGAGGCAGAGCGTAAGAAGAAGCGTCTCGCTCTGGAGGACGAACTGACCACCGCGCTGAGCAACATCCTGCTGGGAGAGAAGATACCGCTGGACGTGCTGGATGTCGAATCCAACGAGATCATCATCCCCGCCAACCGCAAGATCACCAAGACACTGCTCGCGAAGCTTGCCAAAGCGCACGATCATATCCAGATTGAGAACAGCCCCGTGCAGCAGAAGATCGAAGAGATCATCAACGGCTTCAGACCCAAGTTTGAAGAGCTGGAGGAAAGCAGCGGTAAGGGCGAGTTCGCCGAAGTCGATGGCATTATCGATGAGGGCGGCGTGATCAAACAGGTGCGGGTTTATATCGCCGAAAAGAAAAACCTGTCAGTCGGTGACAAGCTCGCTGGCCGTCACGGTAACAAAGGCGTTGTGGCCAAGATCGTGCCTGACTGTGACATGCCCTTCCTGCCGGACGGCACTCCGGTAGACATTGTGCTGAACCCTCTGGGTGTGCCTTCGCGTATGAACATAGGGCAGTTGTTCGAGACCTATCTCGGCATCGCCTGTAAGGTGCTGGGCTTCTATGCCGCGTCACCGGTTTTCGACGGTGCTGAGGAGAACGAGATCGACAAGCTGCTGAACGATGCGCGCAAAGTTCAAGAGAAAGAGATTGGCGGACATGCGTGGCTCAATGAGGACGGCAAGACAGTTTTGTATGATGGGTACACAGGCGAACCTTTTGATCAGCGCGTAGTGGTGGGGCAGATCTACATGCTCAAACTCCACCATCTGGTTACGGACAAGATACACGCTCGCGCCACAGGGCCGTATTCGCTGGTGACGCAGCAGCCGCTGGGCGGCAAAGCCCAATACGGCGGTCAGCGCATGGGCGAGATGGAAGTCTGGGCGTTGGAGGCTTACGGTGTGGCTTACGCACTGCAAGAACTGCTGACGGTCAAATCTGACGATGTCAGCGGACGCACCCGTATTTATGAAGCGATCGTGAAAGGACAGAACACGCTGGACTCGGGTATGCCCGAATCTTTCTCGGTGCTGATGCACGAGTTGCGCGGCCTGTGCCTCGACATGAAACTGCTGGGCGGCGATAGCTCCGTATCGGTTTCTGACATGCAAAGAATCTAAAGCAATTTTTCAGGAGGTTCCAAATGAATCCTTATGCAGCGCGAGAGATGTTTGGCGGGATGTTTGACGCGAACGTTCAATATGATGCTGTGAGCATCACACTGGCGTCGCCGGAAACCATCCGGGCGTGGAGTCATGGCGAGGTCCGTAATCCCGAGACCATCAACTATCGTACGTACCGTCCGGAGCGGGACGGGCTGTTCTGCGAGCGCATTTTCGGCCCCACACGCGATTGGGAGTGCTCTTGCGGCAAATATAAACGGATCAAGCACAAGGGCGTGGTTTGTGACCGCTGCGGTGTGGAGGTCACGGTTTCGCGGGTGCGGCGTCAGAGAATGGGTACGATCGAACTGGCTGTGCCGGTTTCTCATATTTGGTTCTTCAAATGCAGCCCCAGCCGTATCGGGCTTGTTTTGGACAAGACCGCCAGCGAGCTTGAGAGTGTGCTGTATTACGAAGACTACATGGTGACCGAACCCGGCGATACGCCGTTGAAAATGATGCAGGTGCTTTCTGAGCCCGAGTATCAGGAGGCTTTCGAGAAGTACGGCGACAACTTCGAAGCCATGATGGGCGCTGAAGCTGTGCGCCGTGTGCTGAGCAAGGTCGACTTGGAACAGTTGATGCAAGAATTGGAAGAGCAGATCGAGAACACCCGCAGCAAGCAGACACGCAAGAAGATCACCAAGCGCATGAAGATCGTCGAGGGGTTCCGTGTCAGCGGGGCGCGCCCGGAGTGGATGATCCTCGACTGCCTGCCGGTTATTCCGCCGGAGTTGCGTCCGTTGGTGCCGCTCGAGGGTAGCCGTTTCGCTACCTCCGACCTGAACGACCTTTATCGTCGCGTCATCAATCGCAATAACCGTCTCAAAAACCTGCTTTCGCTGAAAACGCCGGACGTGATCCTGCGCAATGAGAAGCGGATGCTGCAAGAGGCTGTGGATGCGGTCTTCGACAACGGACGGCATGGCCGTGCTGTCGCAGGTGCCGGTAACCGGCCCTTGAAGTCGTTGAGTGACATGCTCAAAGGCAAGACCGGACGTTTCCGCCAGAACCTTTTGGGCAAACGCGTGGACTACTCCGGCCGCTCGGTGATCGTGGTCGGCCCAGAACTGAAAATCACTCAGTGCGGGTTGCCTAAAAAGATGGCGCTGACGTTGTTTGAGCCTTTCATCATCAGGCGTCTGAAAGAGAAGGGCATCTGCCATACCGTGCGCACGGCGCGCAGGATGATCGAACGCCACGACGAGCAGGTGTGGGATATCCTGGAAGAGGTCACCAAGGACAAGACAGTGATGCTGAACCGTGCGCCGACCCTGCACCGGCTCTCGATCCAGAGCTTCGAGCCGGTCTTGGTCGAGGGTGAGGCTATCCGCATCCATCCGATGGTCTGTACCGCCTTTAACGCCGACTTCGACGGCGACCAGATGGCCGTGCATGTGCCTCTGTCGGTTGAAGCGCAGCTTGAAAGCCGCCTGCTGATGATGTCCTCCAACTCGATTTTCTCGCCCGCGTCTGGTAAATCGATCATGACGCCCACGCAAGATATCGCGCTGGGTATCTATTATCTGACCATCCCTAGCCAAGCGGATAAGCTGGCCAACAAGATTGCGGGCAAAACCCCGTCCGAGGGAGAGAGCCTGCCGCTTTTCAGCAGTGCGGCTGAGGTTGATCTGGCTATTGCGGAAGGTTCTATCAAATACCATACCCGTATCCGTTTCCGTAACCCTGATTTCGGACAGCAGCCGAAGCGTTTCGGCAACCCGGACATCAAGGTGCTTACGACCACAGCCGGAAGAGTCATTTTCAACGAGACATGGCCGGAAGAGCTGGGGTTTGTTAACGACAAGATAGACAAGAGCAAGCTTGCGGACATGATTCTGCAATGTCACCAAGTGGCGGGTCATGTCCGCACGGTCAAAGCCCTTGATGATCTCAAGGACCTTGGTTTTGAGCACTCATGCTTGGCTGGCGTGTCCATGGGAATCAAGGACATGATCCGTCCGCAAAACAAAGACGAGATCATTGCCAAGGCCCGTGAAGAGGTAGATAAGGTCGATGAGCAGTTCCAGATCGGCGTGATTACGCCCGGCGAGCGTCACAATAAGGTCGTTGACGTCTGGACTGCCGCCACTGAGAAAGTGTCTGACGAGCTATACAAGACACTCGACCGCAATGTCATCGGAGACGAAGCTGACGTGACCGAGACTAATCCGCTTTTCATGATGGTGGACTCCAAGTCTCGCGGTTCAAAGTTACAGATCAGGCAGCTTGCCGGAATGCGTGGCCTCATGGCTAACCCGTCAGGCGAGATCATTGAACGGCCTATTACGGCTTCTTTCCGCGAGGGGTTGAGCGTACTGGAGTACTTCATCTCAACGCACGGCGCTCGTAAAGGCTTGGCAGACACCGCGCTTAAGACTGCCGACGCCGGATACCTCACGCGCAAACTGGTGGATGTCGCGCAGGATGTCATCATCACGATTCAAGACTGCAACACGGTCAACGGGATCGAGATCGAAGCTGTGGAAGAGGGCGACGAAACTCTGATCTCGTTGCGTTCCCGTGTGCTGGGACGCACGGCTCTGTATGATATCCGTCACCCGGCTACAGGTGATATCATTATCCCGGCCAACGCCGAGATCGATGAGAATTATTGCAACTTGTTGGAGGAGGCGGGAATTGAGCGCGTCTGGATACGCAGCGGGCTGACTTGTGACGCCCCTTACGGGATGTGCGCCAAATGTTATGGCCGTGACCTCTCGTCCGGACGCCCGGTGGAAATCGGCACGGCTGTGGGCATTATTGCGGCGCAGTCTATCGGCGAGCCGGGGACGCAGCTCACCATGCGTACGTTCCATATCGGTGGTACGGCTTCGACTATTTCCAAAATACCGGAGATTGTGGTCAAGAACGCGGGCTTCATAAAATACGTCGATATCCGTACGGTGCGCAACGACGACGGCAACAATGTCGTACTAAACAAAAACGGTACTATCGAGATTGTCGATGAGCAAGGCGTCGAGATCGACACCTACGCGCTCCAGATCGGCACGGTGTTGTTGGTCGAGGACGGGGCGCCGGTCAAGTCAGGGCATCGTGTGGCGGTATGGGATCCCCACTCGATTCCGATTCTGGCTGAGAAACACGGTGTGGTTTCGTTCCAAGACTTGGTGGAAGATGTCTCGGTTCGCAGTGACCGGGATGCGGAAACCGGGTCTAAGACCTTGTTGGTGTTGGATACGAAGGAAGACCTGCATCCGCAGATTATAATCACCGATCCTGAGACGAAAGAGATTTTGGGGTTCTACCACATTCCCGCAGGCGCGGTGGTGATGGTGAAAGAGAATGCCAAGGTCTCTCCTGGCATGATGCTGGCAAAAACGCCGCGTAAAGAGGCTAAGACCCGCGACATCACCGGCGGTCTGCCGCGTGTGGCAGAGCTGTTCGAGGCGCGCCAGCCCAAGGATGCGGCGGAGATCTCCAGAATCGAAGGCACGGTCGATTTCGGCGAGCATCAGCGCGGCAAGCGCTGCCTGATCGTCCGCGACGAAATCACCGGGCACGTCGAAGAGCACCTGGTTCCGATGGGCAAGCAGGTGGTGGTATTCAAAGGCGACCGTGTCAAGAAGGGGCAACAGCTTACGGAAGGCCCGGTCGTGCCGCAGGAGATTCTGGAAATTTGCGGTCCGCAGGAACTGCAGCGCTATCTGGTGAACGAGGTTCAGCAGGTCTACCGCCTGCAGGGCGTGGAGATCAACGACAAGCATATCGAGATCATTGTGCGCCAGATGTTGCGCAAGGTGCGTATTACCAATCCCGGCGACACCGATTTCCTGTGGGGCGAGCAAGTCACGCGCCAGCGCTTCCTGGAGGTCAACGAGGAGATCGTGGCCGAAGGCAAGCGGCCGGCCGAGGCGCAGCCCGCGCTGCTGGGCATCACAAAAGCGTCGTTGGAAACCGACAGCTTCATCTCAGCGGCATCGTTCCAAGACACCACACGTGTGCTGACCGATGCGGCGACGATGGGACGAGTCGACGAACTGCGCGGCTTCAAGGAAAATGTGATTCTGGGTCATCTGATACCGGGCGGCACTGGTTTCCCCTTGCATCGCCACATCAAGCTCGTGCCATTGGCGGAGCCGATCAGCGAGGAAGAGATGTTGGCTGTGCAGGCTGCGGCACAAAGCCAGCTCGACGATGTCTTCGGCTGAGATGCAGGAACAATGTGAAAAGAATAGGCGGCGCGTGCGCCGCCTATTCTGTATAATGTTCGCAACGTATGCGGATGACTTTGGCGAGCGAGAATGATTGGGCAAAACGCGATTCACCGAAGTGTGATTAAACTGACCGACCTTGCAGAGGCTCGCGGAAAGCAAGATTTGTTTACGTGCCAGTCGCCTCATAAGCTCAAGGCGTTGCGCGAATACGCGCTTGTCGAACAGCCCGCCATCGGGCTGTTTGCGGAGCTTGGCAGGCAAGTGGTTGTTGCGCCACACCCTCCCCCCAGCCGCTCTCCCAAGCGAAGAGGGGGCTGACGGTGCTGTCGGCTGGTACATGATCTCCGAGAATGGATGTGACCGGATGAATGTGACTGCCGCAGGTGCCGAGAGGTTCGTGGATCTGTTCATGCGGGAGGTGGCAAAAGAGCGATGCGGTTTTATGGTTCTTTTCAACAACAATGCATGAGGTTAAAGACGATGATCAGAAGATTTATGGCGGGTGTTACGATCGGTATCACGGTGACGGTGTTTGCGGCTGAAAAGGCGCCGTGGACGCATCTCAATTACCTTAACGATCCGGACGAGTTCCAATTCGCGATCGTCCCGGACCGGCAAGGGGCAAGCAATGACAAGAAAATGGGCGAATACCGCCAAGGTTTTGAAAAGGCTATCAAGGTGGTGAACCTGCTTCGCCCGGAGTTCGTGATGTCAATCGGCGATATTGTGCCCGCCGCTTGGCTCAGCGAGTCCAGCGTACGCGACCAGTACCGGGACACCAAGAAGGTTCTGGATAAGTTCATACCGCCGTTTTTCTGGGTGGTCGGCAACCATGATATCGCCCCGTCGATGCGTCATCCGACCATGGATCTTACCCGGGCGAGCGAGATCTCGACCAAGGTCTGGGGGGAGTTTAACGGCACGAACACCTATTATAGCTTCACCTACAAGGGTGTGCTGTTCATTGCGCTCAATACGGTTGACAACCTGACGCTTGAGGCGAAGCATCGTGACATCACCGACAGCCAGTACGCTTGGTTCAAGAAGCAGCTTGATGATCATCCGGATGTTCGCTGGACGTGTGTTTTCATGCATTCGCCTGCTGTCTGGATGACGAAGCGCTGGCTCGATTTCGAACTTGCCAATCTCGTGAACCGGAAATACACGGTGTTCAGCGGAGACTGGCACCAGTATCTGCACGTCCGCCGTCATGGCCACGACTATTACGTGCTGGCGGTCGCTGGCGGCGCCAGTGCCGTCGCCGGTTCGGATTTCTCCAAACGCGGGACGCTGCTCGGGCCGAAATACGGAGAGATCGACCACATCACCTGGGTGACAATGACCAAGGATCGTGGCCCAGTGATTGCCAATATCGATGTGAATGGTGTCTTTCCGCACGATTTCGTAAACCAGCAGAATACGCTCTCGACCGCGTCGGCAAACCTCAGGCTCACGTTGGACTATCCGCCGGATCCCGCTACGGCCGAACGTTTTCAGAAGCTCAAGGCCGAGACCGACGAGGATGCGCTCTTCAAGGTGCGCCGGGAGGATTTGGAGCGGATGCGTAAGTGGGACGATCTCTCTGATCGTGCGCCTGTCCGCTTACAGACTGAGTAGGTTTTGCTCTAATCAGCGAAAAGCAAGCTGATGGCGATAAAACTGATTCTCGGAGGCGAGGGACGCCGCTACCGTATCGGTCGCGTGCAGATTGTTGATGGGGCAGAGTGAGAATAAAACTGCGGCCGACAGGGACGCATGAGGACGTAATCGGTTAGTGGCCATGTATGCCAATTATGGGAGCCGGAGATATGAGCATCAAACACGTTGTTGTCGGAGTTTTCCTGTCTGGGCTGGCCATTGGTGTGCTCGGCGGCGCAGTTGAGCGTACCGCGTTCGATGCCGCGCTTGTGAAGGATTGCGTACCCGAACAGACAGCCCCGCTACGCGTTGTGCTGCTGGCGGACAAGAAGGATCACGGCCCAGTCGGCAACGGGCTGCATGACTATCCGCTGTGGCAGGAGCGCTGGGCGTTGTTGCTCGGCGGACGTGCCGCCTCCGATGCCGTTCAAATCAATCTTCACGGCCCGGCGATTGCGGACGCCGCATCGGAGGAAGGCGCGCCGGGGGTCTCGATCGAGCACGCGGCGGGCTGGCCGACGGAGGGACAGTTCGCGACGGCGGATGTGATCGCGGCCTTCTGCTATCTGCCGTGGAACGACGCACGTAAAAAGCAGGTGGGCGCGTACCTCGCTCGCGGCGGCGGGCTGGTTGTGATACACTCTGCTACATGGACACAGCCGAAGGCCGATGCGGCGGTGGCCGAATTGTTGGGCGTGGGTGGCTTCACGCACTACCGGCATGGCGCGGTCAACGCGCGTGTCGTGGCCAAGGAGCATCCGGTTTGCCGTAATCTGCCGGATGAATTGCGCTGGGATGATGAGGTTTACTGGCCGCCGTTGTTTCCGGCGGCTTGTGAGAAGGTGACGGTGCTGGCGGTTTCGAGTGAAAACGACAAGGGCACTGCGGCCCATCGGCCACAGCCGGTTTTTTGGTGCTATGAGATTGGCAGGGGACGCGTCTTCGGTTGCGTGCTGGGGCATCGGACTGCCATGTTCGATGATCCTTGGTTCCGGCTTGTGGTGTTGCGCGGGATCGCTTGGGCGGCAGGCGGTTCACCTTTCAGATTTGACAGGCTCGCGCCGCGCGGTGCGCGGTTCGACTAATCGGTGACAGAGTAAACAAAGGAAGGTTAGAGAATCATGCAAAAACTCGACAGACGGACGTTCCTCAAGGGAACGGCTTTGGGTGCGGCGGTGCTCGCTGCGCCGACGATCATTCCGGCGACAGCCTTCGGTGCCAACGAGCGGATCGCGCTTGGGTGCATTGGCGTGGGCGGCATGGGCACCGGTAACATGAAAAAATTTCTGGCGTTGGAAGCCTGCCGCGTAGTTGCGGTTTGTGACGTGCAGCGCGACAGGCGCGAGCGGGCAAAGAAGCTGGTGGACGAGAATTACGGTGATGCCGGATGCGCCACTTACAACGATTATCGCGAACTGTTGGTGCGCAAGGACATCGACGCAGTGATGATCGCGGCGCAAGACCACTGGCACTCGTTGATCGCCACCGCTGCCGCCAACGTCGGCAAGGACATGTATTGCGAGAAGCCGACCGGCGTTTGCGTGAACGACGGGTTCGCCATCCGTGCGGCTCTCCGCAAAAACAAACGCGTGTTCCAGTCGGGCATGTGGCAGCGCTCGTTGGGCAATTTCCGCCAGGGCGCGGAACTGGCGTTGAACGGCTATCTCGGCAAGATCACCGAGGTCCAGGTGTCGGTGCCCGGGAAAAGCCATCAGCCCGCTTACAAAGGTTCGTATGACCCGCAGCCCGTGCCGGACGGTTTCGACTGGGCCATGTGGCTGGGCCCCGCGCGTTTCAGCCCGTTCAACCAGTCTCGGGTCGCATATCCCGACTGGTATCTGCACAATGACTATTGCGAGGGGTGGACCACCAACTGGGGCGTGCATCACCTTGATATCGCGCATTGGGGCTGCCCGCTACTCGGCAAGGAGTCGTTCGAGGTCGAATGTACCGGCACCTACTACGTCAACCAAGGGTTCGGCGACAACATCGCGACGTGGAAAGCGATCTTTACTTACGAGAGCGGCTTGAAGATGGTGTTCACGGATGCCTCGCAACAGCCGGCCGGCACGAAGTTCATCGGCGAAAAAGGCTGGGTGTATGTGAATCGCGGCGACAAGATCGAGGCCTCGGGCGAACTGCTGCAGGTGCGACCTAAAGCGGGCGACATGCGCCTGTTGCCGGCCGACAGCATGTCCTTCGATGACGTCACCGTGATCAAAACCAAGGATGGTGAGAAGGTCGGATACAAAAATGTGAATCACGCCGAAGGGTTGCTGAATGGTATGCGCAGCCGCAAGGAGCCGATCGCGGGGATCGACGCGACGCACGTGGCCTCGACGCTGGGTATGATAGCGGGCATCGCGGCGCGCTTGCAGCAGAAACTCAAGTGGGATTGGAAGACGGAGCGCTTCGTGGGCAACGACCTTGCCAACGCCATGCTGACGCGCCCGATGCACAACGGGTGGAGATTGGAGAGTTAGTTCGTTAGTTCATTAGTTCGTTAGTGCATGAGTTTTTATCCACAGATGGACAAGTATGTGGGTAGTCAAGTCCCTTTGTCGCTTTCGTCGGTTTTGTCCATTTCTTTTTCTTTGACAGTGGATTGTGGACAGACGCGCCTCCGGGCGGGCAAACGCCAAAAG
>Ga0255347_1003860_pt1 | contig 18874 bp, 20 predicted proteins | sample wastewater_treat_2_FD_192479 | JGI IMG/M metagenome (GOLD analysis project Ga0255347, IMG submission 192479) | Wastewater microbial communities from Lulu Island WWTP, Vancouver, Canada - plant24 | ecosystem: Engineered > WWTP > Wastewater > Unclassified | place: Canada: Vancouver, British...
TATTGCCTGTTTGTCTTATACTTAATGGCGGCCCTGGTTACACCATATTTTTCAGCATATTTAATTAATGATAGACGAAATTTCATATCTTGTGTTATACTATCCATAGCGAGAAGCTCCTTTTGTTGGTTTTTTTGTGGTAAAAAAAGTATAACATAAAGAGAGTAATTCTCGCTATTTATTTATTAGATTTTAGTAGTAGCAGCAGCAGATCCTGTGGGTTTGTGGTAAACTCGCAGAGTTTTCCACAAATCCATAGGATAAAATGTTTTAATGTAACACATGTATTGTAATCCTACATCCATAAAAAACGGGAAATTAATCGGGTATTGATACAATTAAAATTATATGGTAAAATATCATGTCAAAAATGATTGAAGTAAGGAGGAAATTATGTCCGGACATTCAAAATGGAGTAATATTAAAAATCGTAAAGGGAAACAAGATGCATTAAGAGGTAAAATATTTACCAAGTTGGCAAGGGCGATAACCGTTGCAGTGAGAGAAGGCGGACCGGACCCGGACTACAACTCCACATTGGCAACTGCAATCGAAAAAGCAAAGTCACAGAATATGCCTAATGACAACATAGAGAGGGCAATAAAAACCGGTATGGCAGCAGCAACCGGGGAAAACTTTGAAGCGATTACTTATGAAGGATACGGACCAAGCGGAACGGCATTTATGGTTCAGTGCTTAACCGATAACAAAAACAGAACAGCAGCGGACATCAGGCATTATTTTTCCAAGTATAACGGAAACTTGGGAACGACAGGCTGCGTAGGATATCTGTTTGACAGGAAGGGAGTAATATCTGTCGAAGCAGCCGGCATTGATGAAGAAGAGCTCATGATGGCAGCCCTTGATGCGGGAGCCGAGGATTTTGAAGCACAAGGAGACACCTATGAAATAACGACTGCTCCGGAAGACTTTATGACGGTATTAAACGGTTTAAAAGCAGCCGGTTTTGAGAATCTTAAAGGGGATATCATGTACATACCCCAAACCTATATCAAGGTTGAGGATGAAGAAGCAGTAAAGAATCTTGAAAAACTGATTGATGCCCTGGAAGACAACGACGATGTCCAGGAAGTCTACCACAACTGGGATCAGCCTGAAGAAGGGAAAGAAGAATAAAGAATTTCAATGCTTTCAGAGTTTTTAAACTTGAAATTAACCGAAATAATATTAAGTGATGATATACCTTCATTGTGAATTGTGATATTCGTACAAATTCAATGGAGGTATTTTTATGCGATGTTTTATCAGGATAACAAAATGACCAGGTATCTTTTTTTTAATAGCAAGTTGATTAATAATTAATGGACTTACACCGAGAATTGAATTATAAAAAAATTGACATAAAGATAAATAGATTCATTAAACAGACCAATTAACCGAATAGAAACATTAATAAGCATAAAACAAATACAGCTATGAAGGAGAGAAAACACAATGAGTAGGTTTCACTTCACACAGACTGATGTCCAGCGCCTGGAGAGTCAAGCCCAACAGCTGCGCCGGGACATCGTATCTATGATCTATGCAGCCAAAGCCGGCCATCCCGGCGGCTCCCTGTCGGCAGTGGAAATGATCACCGCTCTGTACTTCCATGTGATGAACATCGATCCCTCTAACCCAGACTGGCTTGAACGGGATCGTTTCGTTTTGTCCAAGGGTCACGCCTGTCCCGCGCTATACGCGGCACTGGCCCGCCGGGGATATTTCGATCCCGCCCTTTTGAATACATTGCGCCAGTACAAGTCCATACTCCAGGGACACCCCGATATGAATAAGGTGCCGGGTTTGGATATGAGCACCGGTTCCCTGGGCAACGGTCTATCCATAGGTCTTGGCATGGCCTTGTCTGCCAAGCTTCATCGCCAGAACTACACCACTTACGTCATGTTAGGCGACGGTGAGATCCAGGAGGGAATGGTCTGGGAGGCAGCCATGGCAGCCAACCACCACGACCTGAAGAATCTGATAGCCATCGTGGACTGTAACGGTGTGCAGATTAATGGATGGACTAACGATATAATGACCCTGGAACCTATTGCCGACAAGTGGAAGGCCTTTGGCTGGGCTGTGGTGGAGGTCAACGGACACAACATGAAAGATGTCCTCACCGCCCTGCATACTGCCGGTACTATGCGCAAGCCTACTGTAATCCTCATGCGCACCGTCAAGGGAAAGGGTGTTTCCTTTATGGAGGACGAATCCAAGTGGCACGGCGCAGCTCCCAGCGAAGAGGAGCTGGTCAAGGCCCTCAGTGAGATCAACATGGGAGGAGTGGTATAATGGCACTAGCAACAAGAATGGCCTTTGGCCATGAGCTTATCGAGATCGCCAAGACCCGGGAGGACTTTGTGGTATGCAACGCAGACACTAAGACTTGCGGTCTTGAAAAATTTGGAGAGTACTTCCCAGGACGGGAGTTTTCCTTCGGAATTGCCGAGCAGAACCTGGTTGGCGGAGCAGCCGGTCTGGCCGCTTGCGGCAATAAGGTGTTCATAGCCACATTTGCAGTGTTCGCTTCCATGCGGGCCTGCGAGCAGGTGCGCACTTTTGTGTGCTATCCCAACCTGAATGTTACAGTTATCGGTACTCACGCTGGCCTGCAGGTGGGCGGCGATGGTGCCACCCACGCCGCCATTGAGGATGTGGCCATCATGCGATCTTTCCCAAACATGACGGTGGTGCAGCCTGCAGACGCCGTTGCGGCCCGGGCCATTGCCCATGCAGCTGTCGACTTCAAGGGTCCGCTTTATGTACGCCTACACCGCAACCCCGTGGCTGACATTTACGATCCCGAAACCTATCACTTCGAGTGGGGCAAGGCTAACACCGTTGCTGACTACGGCAGCGACATGACCATGATCGTTTCCGGTATACTGCTGAAAAAGGCACTGGATGCCGCCGCCATTCTTAAGGACCAGGGTGTCGGTGTGCGAGTATTGGATATGGTCACAATCAAACCCCTGGACAAGGAGGCTGTCATCAAAGCCGCCAAAGATACCGGCGCCATCATGACCATTGAGGATCACACCATCTTCGGTGGTCTGGGTAGCGCTGTAGCCGAAGTGGTGGTGCAGAACTGTCCTGTCCCCATGGAAATCGTGGGCATTCAGGACCGCTTTGGCGAGTCCGGCGACCCTGAGTTGTTATATCGTGACCATGGGATGGATGTGGACTCAATAGTGAAAAAGACCAAAGCCTTGGTCGGAAAGAGGCTCTGTAAACTAAAAATGAAATGAAAGCACCTCATGTATGTATTTTACAAACCAGCTTTGCCAAGCGGGAGGATACTATAGAATTCCTGAAGGAGAGGGTCCCCGGTGTCCGGGTAGAGTTCATAACCGACAGCACCCTGCTCAACGACGTCCGTGCCAACGGAGGTCCAACACAAGCCGTCATCGACCGTATGATCCTGTACGCCAAGGCTGCTGAAATTTCCGGAGCTGATCTCATAGTCAACTCCTGTTCCACTGTGGGCGAGGTGGCTGACATCTATGCCAAGGAAGTGAGCATCCCTGTCATGAAGGTGGATCTGCCCATGGCCCAGGAAGCTGTAAAGCTGGGTACCAAAATTGCACTCATTGCCACTGTGGAGACCACCCTGGGACCCAGCCAGCGCCTCATTGAGAAGGAGGGTGCCAAGCAGGGGAAGGTGATGGAATGTACCCAGTTTCTCCAGACAGCTGCCTGGGATGCTTTGCAGGCAGGTAACGTCCAAGAGCATAACAGGATCCTCTTGGAAAACATCCGCAAGCTTGATACTATGGGCTTCGATGCCATAGTCATGGCACAGGTTTCCATGCGAGCTTTGCTGCCCGAACTGACCGATGTTAAGACCCCTCTATTATGCAGCTTTTACAGCGGTTATGGTGCAGTAGCAGATAAACTCAATGAGATCAGACAGGCCAGATCCTGATGATGGTAATAAATATAAACGGTTCTCTCCGGCAACAGAGCTGGTGAGAACCGTTCTTTAATATCTTATCTTTTGATGTTTGGTGCTGAAAAGCTGGGAGGTTGGGCATTTTGGGCATTAAATCTGTTTGTTCCGGGACTGGACAGGTCAAAATAAAGTTTAGAATCTGCGGTTACTCCCCAATCCCTGTTTGAAGCAGTATCTTTTACCTTGTTAAATGCTTCCCTGAACATGGTATTATGTGCTTCTTCTCGATTTAGCAAAAAGTCTATGGTATCTTTTACCCCCTTATCATCAATTTGCCTGTATAAGTACTCATATACGACTTTTGCCCTCTGTTCGGCTGCAATATTTGATAATAAGTCTGCAAGAATATCTCCTGTTTCATTAACATAAGCACCGGTCCATAAATAGCCTGACGCATTGGCAAGAATAGGGGTTAAGCCTGTCAAAACATGGGCTTCAATACCCCCTAAGGTAGCATTTTTAGCATCTAAGTCATGACCATTCAGCAAGTTGATAGTAGTTGCAACTATTTCCATATGGCTTAATTCTTCCGAAGCAATATCCAAAAACAAGTCTTTTATTTCAGGGTCTTTTATTCTGAAACTTTGAGACAGATATTGCATTGCAGCTTTTAACTCTCCATTGGCACCCCCTAATTGTTCCTGCAATAAGGCAGCATAATTTGGATTTGGACTGTTTACTTTTACTTCATATAGCAATTTTTTATCATGTGTAAACATATAAGCTCTCCTTAAGTTTTTTTTTAGTTTTTCCATTTAAAATCTAAATATGCCTGTAAAGTATCATGAACTTTCTATAATGATTAATTTGATTAAGAGCATGGTTTTATGGTATAATAAAGACGAGGAGTGATGCGAAATGTATGTACCATACGGTTTATACGATCCGACAATGATAATTTTAATACCTGCAATAATTCTTACCTTGTATGCTCAAAGCAAGGTGCAGACTAACTTTGCAAAATATTTGAGGGTACCGGCAAGAAGAGGCTACACGGGAGCCCAGGTGGCAAGGATGCTTTTGAACCAAAACGGTCTTCATGACATACCCATAGAAGCAGCACAAGGGCAATTAGGAGACCATTACGACCCAGTGAAGCGCGTATTGAGACTGTCAGGTCAAGTAGCCCAGGGAAGCTCAATAGCTTCCGTAAGTGTGGCAGCTCATGAAGTAGGTCATGCCATCCAGCATGCAAACGGCTATGCTCCCTTATCTATCAGGAACATGATTTTTCCTGTTGCAAGATTCGGGTCATCTGCAGCGTGGTTGTTCATAATTGCCGGTTTATTGATTCCCAGCCTGGGAGGTTTGATGGATATAGGAATTCTCTTGTTTGCTGCGGCTGTTTTGTTCCAGTTGATTACACTTCCCGTTGAATTCAATGCCAGCAGCAGGGCTTTGGAAATGCTGGATGCCAACGGATATATCTACGATGAAGAAATAAAGGGAGCCAAGAATGTCCTTAATGCTGCAGCATTAACCTATGTGGCGGCTATGGCAAGCGGTTTGGCACAGCTCATGAGATTAATGCTTATTAGAAACAGGAGAAGATAATTAATAAAAAAATTTAAAATATATGATATTTTGTAACCAAGCCGGCATGTCTTCATAATATATATTAAAAAAACATTGGAGTTTGATAATATGTATAATGAAGATAAATTTGAAAAAGGGCATCCTTGTTGCCCTCCCGTATATGGAAATGAGACATGTAATACTACAGAGATAAAAGAGATATTGGAAGTATTAGTTCCAGTAACGGTTGCCCCAGAGGTAGAAGTTGGTAATGTTGCTGTGACCGTTTTAGGCGAGCCGTGCGTTAGACCGCTTCCTTGCTCAAGCCTGAGCAAAAATGGGATTTGTAAATTTTTAGTAACTCAAAAACTGTGTGTGCAAGTGCCTATAACCTTTAATGCCACTGCAAGAGCAAATGAAGGATTATCAACAGATTGTTTTGAAAATAGATGTCCAAGACAGTATTGATTCAAATCAAAATAAATATATAAGTTGAATTATAAAAACTCCGGTTTTTTCTGGAGTTTTTATATACTGAGTTAATTATGATGGAAGATGTCTATGCATGGAGGTGTAATAATTGGATATTAAAGATAATATAAATATTTCTGACAGCTCTTCAGGAGGAATATTTGTAACAGCAGATGAACTAAATAATATGAATTTTTTAAGCGGCAGACAATTATCTGAAGGCAAAGAACAATTCAGCAATATTAAGCAATGGACCAAAAGTATGAAAGATATAGAAGCAGAACAAAAAAATAAGCAGGAAATAATTGCTGAAATAAGAAAACTAGAAGAAAAAATTGATTATGTACTAAAAAAACTTGAACAAATTGAAACCAATGCCGGAACCAATAACGCAACCAATTATAAAACTAATTCTACATGGAAAGATAAAATAAAAATATGGTAACAGATAAAAAATAGCCAGAATATTTCTGGCTATTATATTATCATGATAATGGAATAATACAACTTGGTATTGCGTGATCACCAAATTCTTCATGCACTGTGATATTAGTAGCCGTAGGAGGCATATTGAATCTTAATTGCAGATAAGGTGTTACGCCTGTTACCCATACATTTTCATACTTCCATAATTTATCAACTACATTTGCTCTAAATATAACTTGTTGCCCTTCTGTATCAATTTCACATTCTGTATCAATTACTATGCATGATCCATCTATTAAAGTCATAAAGAAAGCGAAACCAGTATCAACAATTTCATTACCTGTATCAGTTCTGTACCAATTAGAAGCAGAATTTAAAGTTTCATCAAGTACTGTAATTTCTTTTACCCAGAATATAGAAGTGCCATTAACAACAAATTCTAATACAAGCTGACCTTCAACGGTTACTGTAATAGTGGGAACTCCTTCAACGCAATTAAATTCTTCATTTGCACAAGTTACTCTAAAGGAACAGTTTTCAGGCGGTAAACCTGGTGGTATATCAAATACGCCTCTGCAATCACGGCTTGGATTTGGCGTTGCATTTGGCCAAGGAATAAGTCTTTCAAATGGTTCAAATGGGTGTATTAGCAAAACATGAGGTACACAAATATCTACACATCGTAAATCTCTTTCTTCATTAAGTTCCCTCGTTATACCAAACTGGGTACTAAGACTGTTAAGACGAGGTATTAAATCACATGCCATAAAATCATCTCCGTATATATATTAAACCATACGGTTGTATGGTTAATATATAATATGACTTGTCTTATAAAGTGTTCCATAATAAATTACGCCAAAGTGTGTTCTAGAAAAATTTTGATTCCTATTACTACCAAGATTACTCCACCGAGAATTTCTGCTTTTTGTTTGAACATTTCTCCGCATTTTTTCCCTAAATGGGAGCCGATAAGGGAGTTAACAAAGGTAATTATGCCTATGTACATGGCAGCAAAGTAAATGTCTACTTTCATTATGGCAAAACCCACTCCCACTGCCAAGGCATCAATGCTTGTTGCAACTGCCTGCAGGAGCAGGGTCTTTGGTGTCAGGCATTTTGAGCTTGTTAAGCAGGCTTCAGGATATTTCAGTTCCTTAAGGGCTTCAATTATCATTTTTCCTCCGATGAAACCCAATAAAAGCAATGCAACCCAATGGTCCAGGCTTTCTATTGCTTTACTGAAGCTTGACCCTATGAAAAAACCAAGGACAGGCATAAATGCCTGGAAAAAACCGAAAGCGGCTGCAGTCGTGATAATTTGTTTTTTATGTATATTTTGATAACACATACCGTTAGATATTGATACGGCACAGGCATCCATGGATAGACCCAAAGATGTAAAAAACAGGGTTACGGGGTCCATATGAACCTCCTTATTGATAAAGCGGCTAAATAAAAATCGTATTTTATACAGAATACTATTATACCATATTATGATATAAATTATAAGCACTATTTTAGTAAGATTTAAATGCATGAATATGGTAAAAAATAACATATGCCAAAATTATTGCTTATTTCTGCGAAATATGTCATAATATAACAGGTGCATACTTATAACTGCCGGGAGAAAATAACAAACATGAATGACATAAGAACCATTCCGAAAAACATTAAAAATCTCATTTATATCTTACTAATTTTTGTTTTATTAATGGCATCATTCATAGTAGTTTATTTAACAGACGGAACAATAAATGGATATTTACAGATTTTTTACATACCTATAATTTTATCCTCATATTTTTGGTATGTCTATGGAGGTCTTTGTATTGCAATAATCTCCGGAATTCTCTTAGGACCCTCTATGCCCCTGTGTATTTCAGAAGGTATAATGCAAAGTACAAGCAACTGGATTATAAGAATGATAATTTTTATATTGGTAGGAGGCATCACCGGATATGCTTTTAAAAAAATGAAGAAGTTGGAAGAAAGAGCCGAAGAAACCAATCTAATCAATCCCATGACAGGCAGTTATAATACAAATAAATTATTATCAGATTTGGAAGACAGAGTTTTAAAAGGAGAAACTTTTACCCTTATTTCAATTAAACTGACCAATATTGAATTAATAGGAAAATACTTAGACTATAATATTGTTAAAGAAATAATCAAGGATTTGGTGGCTGACCTTAAACATGGAAGGGGCAAAGAAGCAATTTATTCATCAGGCAATGATGAAATTATATTGATTTCAACCACAGACTGCTCATACATGGATAAAATCAATAAGGTAGTATTGAAATATTCAAATCCGGTTAAAGTAAAAAAATATACCTTCAGGCTGTCCTTGAAAATAGGTATGTATGAGCATAGGGGCAGGTATGAAAGTCCCATAACAATTTTTAACAAGGCAAGGATTGCCTATGAACAAGGAGAGGTCAAAGAATCAGGCATCTATTATTATAGGGACGAATTAGAGGAACACATAAGGAAAACCCTTGAAATTACGGGGGCCCTCCTTGAAGCTTTAAAGAATAAGGAACTGTATCTGGTATACCAGCCTAAAATCAATATTAATGATAACACCATTGAAGGTGTTGAAATACTCTTGAGATGGGACAGGGGTGACAAGGAACCTGTAGGGCCCGAGCGTTTTATTAAAATAGCGGAGGAAATCGGATTTATTAAGGAGATAACAAAATTTGTAATAGAAAATGCGGTTAGTCAAATTACAGAATGGGAAAATAAGGGGATATTTGTTAATTATTCAATCAATATAACAGCAAAGGAATTACATGATAATGATTTTATGGGCTGGACAAAAAAATTCTTTGAAAATAACGATATAGACAGATCCAAGTTTGAGATAGAGATAACCGAAAGAGTTCTTGCCAAAGAAGGGAAGAAACTGATTGATACTCTTCAATGGTTGCGAAATTTGGGCTATAAGGTTTCCATAGATGATTTCGGGACAGGAGTTAATTCTCTTATGAGTTTGGTGGAATTTCCAATCGATATATTAAAAATAGACAAATATTTTATTGACCGCTTAGAACAATATAATATCAGAAGGTTGGTTAAAACAATTATTGAATATGCTCATAGGGTAAGATTAAAAGTGATTGCCGAAGGTGTTGAAAATGAAAAACAATTAAAAATCTTAAAGAAAATCAAGTGCGATATGGCACAGGGATACTTTTACAGCAAACCCCTGCTGCCAAACGATTTTGAGAAATACTACCATGATTTTTATAAGCTGCAAAATGAAGAATCTGTAGAAGGCTGATAGAATTAATTTACAACAAACTGCATTTAGCTATCATAGGTGCAGTTTTTTTGTTTTTATAAAAACCTTGAAGCTTTTTATTAATGATTGTCGAATCATAATAATTATCGTATAATACAGTTATTATAAAAAAATCAGGAAGTGTATTTTATGAATCATTTAGGAACAAAAACGTTAGAGACAGACAGGCTCATATTAAGAAAGTTTAAATTGTCGGATGCTGAAGAAATGTATAATAATTGGGCTAAGGATGATGATGTAACCAGATACATCACTTGGCCCACCCACAAGAACATTGAAGAAACCAGGAAGGTTGTAGCCGGATATGTAAATGATTCACAAAGAGACGACTATTATCACTGGTGCATAGTTTTAAAGGAAACAAATGAAGCAGTAGGAAGCATTGGAGCCTTTCGCCTCTTTGAAGATTTAAAGCTGTTTGAAATAGGATACTGCATAGGCAAAAGATTTTGGAACCGGGGAATAACTACCGAAGCAACAAAAGCCTTGATAAGATTTTTCTTTGAAGAGGTTGGGGTAAACAGGATTGAAGCCAGGCATGATACCAAGAACCCGGCATCCGGCCGGGTAATGGCAAAAGCCGGCATGAGATTTGAAGGCATATTGAGACAAGCTGGGAAAAACAACACGGGAATTGTCGATATGGCCGTCTATGCAATATTGAAAGAAGACTGGGACCAGGACAAGTGAAAGGAGAGTTTATTTATGTGGCAATGCCCTAAATGCGGACGCGAATTTAATAATGAGAAACAACGCCATTCTTGCGGGGAGAAACCTAAAACAATTGACGAATACATTTCAGTGCAAAGGGAGGAAGTTCAGCATATATTACATAAGATAAGAGACGTTATTCATGCTGCTATTCCCGAAGCAGAAGAAAGAATATCATGGAGTATGCCGACATTTTGGAAAAAGAAAAATATAATTCATTTTGCGGCATCCAAAAATCATGTTGGTTTATATCCCGGACCTGAAGCCATAGAACATTTTGCCGATCGTTTAAAGGAATACAAGTATAGTAAAGGAGCAATTCAGTTTCCCTACTCTAAGCCCATACCATACGAACTTATAGCAGAGATTGCTAAATGGTGCTATGAACCCAAAATTATCATTGAAAACACAGATTTTTCGGTCAAAATGCCCTCAAAGTGACAATTTTATCTATCCCTTGTAATCAGTCTAAGCATCTTTAATGATGCTTTTTTTATTATATTTTTAATATCACCCATAGGGTGATTGACAATAAATGGAAACAGTGTAATAATTATTAAACCAATTTTTAAGGGGGAGAAAAATGAAAGAAGGTACGTGATTTTTTCACAGAAGCATTTCGCTGATAGTTTCGGCAGAAATTTTTTTATAAGCAGCTTTATTACCTGCTTGATTTCTTCCCATTGATGTACATCCCGCAAATATTATAGTTATTACAATTACTATAAATATTATAATCAAAATCCTTCTCATAATTAATCCTTTCTAAATGTAATCATATAAATGTTACCCGTTAAGAATAATTATAAACAATATATAAGAATGTTAGAACTGAATATATAATTAGTAACACATATGTAGAGAAATATTATATAATAGGAGCATATATTTTGTTGTATTAATTTAAACATATAATGGGGGAAGCATGGATAAACAAACTATTGTAAGAATAGCATCAGAATTTGTTCAAACAGAGATAAATTATGTATCAAGCGACAAGGCATTAAATGAAGAACTGGCAGGGATGAAAATATTTGATGAACCGATATTTGCTTATGGAGCTGCAGACGACGAAGGTTTCCAATTATTAAAATCACCTTCCGTTATCGGGGAGCATTTTATGAAGCCGAGGGAATGGCTTCCAAGTGCAAATACGGTTATAGTTTATTTTTTCCCATTTACGGATGAAATCAGAGAAAGCAACAGAAAGGTTATGAGCTGGCCTTCAAATGAATGGCTCCACGGACGCATTGACGGGCATGAATTTATGAGAGAATTCAGCTTATTCCTGAATTCCAGGCTGAATGATGAAGGCTATAAAAGCCTGGTGCCCGGATTAGATTCAAGGTTCAAGTCAACGGGTTTCACCAGCAATTGGTCGGAAAGGCATGCAGCATATATTTGCGGCCTTGGTACCTTTGGCTTATCAAAAGGAATAATTACGGAAAAAGGAACGGCCGGAAGATTTGGAAGCATAGTGACGGAACTCAGATTAAAACCGGATATAAAAAAATATAACAGTATATACGAATATTGCATAAATTGCGGTGTATGTGCAGAGAATTGCCCTGCAGAAGCAATATCCACAGAAAAAGGAAAAGACCATAAAAGGTGTTCAGACTTTTTGGATATTGTCAAGGAAAAGCATAAACCTTATTATGGTTGCGGCAAGTGCCAGGTAGGTGTCCCATGTGAAAACAGGAATCCAAAGGATTGATATTCTTATTTATTGACACGTTTTGTAAATTGGATATAATATAAGTCATAATATCACAAAAACAATGAGGCAGTGCTAAATTGTAAAGATTTACAATTTTGCTATTGCAATAGGTTTTTTGTTTTGATATAATCGTATGAAAAGTTAATACGATACCGTGAACGGAAGTAGTAAGCCGTAAACAATCAAAGAGAGCCGTCGGTTGGTGTGAGACGGTATTGCCAGGGCTGAACTCGTCCGGGAGTATTTGAAGCGAAATAAAGTAGTTTCAAACGGTGATACCGTTATAGAATTGAGTGAGGCTTAGGCCTAATTTGGGTGGTACCGCGGAATCTTCGTCCCAATCGGGAGGAAGATTTTTATTTACCCAACATCGATACAATAAAAATGGAGGCAGAAAATGAAAGCATATAATCCTCAGGTCATTGAAAAGAAATGGCAGGAAATATGGAGAAAGAATGAAACTTTTAAAGCAAAAGACGATACAAATCTGAAAAAATTCTACGCTCTTGTGGAGTTCCCGTATCCGTCAGGGGTAGGATTGCATGTGGGGCACATCCGTGCATATACTTCTCTTGAAGTAATCTCAAGAAAAAGAAGACTGGAAGGATACAATGTATTGTTTCCCATAGGATGGGACGCTTTCGGTCTTCCTACGGAAAACTATGCAATGCAGACAGGTAAGCATCCAAGAAAGGTTACTGATGATAACATCAAGGTTTTTACCGAACAGCTCAATGCTGCCGGCTATTCCTTCGACTGGTCAAGAAGTGTTGATACGACAGATCCCGAGTATTATAAATGGACTCAATGGATCTTTGTGCAGTTGTTCAAGCACGGGCTGGCTTACAAGGATAAAACCTATGTAAACTTCTGCAACTCCTGTAAGGTTGTACTTGCAAATGAGGATTCCCAAAACGGTATTTGCGACCGTTGCGGCAGCCAGGTTGTTCAAATGGAAAAAGACGTATGGTTTTTGAAAATCAGGGATTATGCGGATAAACTCCTGGAGGGTCTCGATGAAGTCGATTATTTGCCGCGAATAAGACTTGAGCAGGAAAACTGGATAGGCCGATCTTACGGTGCCGAAGTCGATTTTAAGCTAAAGGATACAGAGGATAATTTAAGAGTATTCACCACAAGACCGGATACCTTGTACGGGGTAACCTTCATGGTAATGGCTCCCGAGCATCCCTTGATTAAGAAATATGAACAAAAAATCCAAAACATGGACCAAATAAGAGCCTACCAGGAAGAAAGCAAAAAGAAAACAGAGTTTGAAAGGGTCCAGCTGGCAAAAGAAAAGACCGGTGTGGAAATAAAGGGCTTGACTGCCATCAACCCCGTTAACGGAAAAGAAGTTCCCATTTGGGTTGCCGACTATGTTATGATGGGCTATGGAACAGGTGCTATAATGGGTGTTCCGGGCCACGACCAAAGAGACTGGGAATTTGCAAAGAAATTCAATATTCCCATAATTGAAGTCATAGCCGGAGGAAATATTGAAGAAGCAGCTTTTACGGATGTGGAAGACGGAATATTGATAAATTCTGACATGATTAATGGGTTAAGAGTAAAAGACGCAATCGAAAAGATAACAAATTATTTGGTTGAAAACAAGCTTGGAGAAAGAAAAGTAAACTACAAGATGAAGGATTGGGCCTTCAACAGGCAGAGATACTGGGGAGAGCCGATTCCTATAATTTATTGCAATCATTGCGGCATGGTTCCCGTACCGGAAGAAGAGCTTCCCTTGTTATTGCCTGAAGTTGAAAATTATCGCCCTTCCGAGTCTGGAGAATCACCCCTGGCTAACATACCTGAATGGGTAAATGTAAAATGTCCTGTATGCGGTGAGGATGCAAAGAGAGAAACAGATACCATGCCTCAATGGGCAGGGTCCTCATGGTATTTCTTAAGATACATTGACCCACATAACAAAGAGGAATTAGCATCAAAAGAAAAGTTAAAATACTGGGGTCCCGTTGACTGGTATAACGGAGGCATGGAGCACGTTACAAGGCACATGATATATTCAAGGTTCTGGCACAGGTTCCTCTACGACATAGGAGTAGTGCCCTTTAAAGAGCCATATGCCAAACGTACGGCTCAAGGTCTGATACTTGGTGCAGACGGAGAAAAAATGTCCAAATCGAGAGGAAATGTTGTTAATCCAAACGAAATAATAGATGAATACGGTGCGGATACCTTAAGAACCTACATCATGTTCATCGGAGACTATGAAAAGTATGCCATTTGGAATGATTCAAGCGTTAAGGGTTGCAGAAGGTTCCTTGAAAGGGTCTGGAAAATGCAGGAGATGTTAAGTGACGAAGAAGGCTATTCAGACAAGCATTTAACCCTCATGCACAAGACCATTAAAAAGGTCAGCGAAGATTTTGAAGCCATGAAATTTAACACGGCAATAGCGGCCATGATGAGCTTTGTAAATGAAATTTATGACGATGGATACATTACAAGGGATGAATTAAAAACCTTCATCACCCTCCTTTATCCGGTGGCCCCTCATATAACTGAGGAAATATGGCAGGAACAAGGGTTTGAAGGCATGCTGAACCAAACGGCATGGCCTGCCTGGGATGAAGATAAAACGGTTGATGATGTAATAGAGCTTCCTGTCCAGGTAAGCGGTAAGGTAAGAGGAAAAATAATGGTTTCTAAGGACGCTGATTTAAATACGGCAAGGGAACTGGCAGAAGCCGATGAAAACATTGCAAAGTACCTGGAAGGAAAAACTAGGGTAAAAGAAATATACATTCCGGGAAAAATATTTAACATAGTAGTCAAATAACTGTTATGCTTTCCATCCCACGTACACTGTGTCATCCTTCGCTTCGCTCAGGATGACACTATGGGATATTCATAGCAATGACAAAAATATTATTCATGGCAATGGTTGCGTATATTGACAAATTATTAATCTCCCATAAAAAATGGGAGATTTTTTATGCCACAATACAAAAAGGTTTACATAAATAAATTTATGTAAACCTTTTTGTACTGTCAATATTTGTCAAACATCTTTCGCTAACTTAAAAGAGGGGTAACACATATAATGCAAGGGAGGGGTGAATTTATGTTTGATGTAAGAAAGTATTACAATACATATCCCTATTCCTTCAGAGGATATGGGGCTTACAATCCAATGATGATGAGCTGCTTCTGTACGAAATCATATTTCAGGGTCTTGAATGCTATAGATTTGCCTTTGGATGTTCAGGTCAACGACATACTCATGGCCGAAAACTTAAGAATGGGAGAGTTTACAAAATATGTGAAACTTCCTCCTTCATCCTACCGTATAATGCTCCATTCAGCAGATGATGACTTGTTATTTGAATCGGATATAAACATAGATTATAACCTGGCATACACAGGGGTAATTTCTGCAGATATTGAAGATAGAAAAGATATTTGCATATTAATGGTGCCTGAGCAAAAAATCCATCACATGGGACCCAATATTGCAGCTTTGAGGATGGCAAACTTATGCGATGATTTGGAAGAAATTGTTTTATCCGCATCAGACGGGACTGTTTTGTTTTCTGGCATAAAATTTGGGAAAGTATCATGCAATGTGGCTGTTCCTTCGGGAAGGTATACCTTGAATTTAAAGAAAGCAGATGGAACAAAAATTTTAGAATATAAGCTGGATGCCGCCCCTTACATGCATTATACCCTGTTTGTTGCCGGGAAAGAAAAGGATGGAAGCATAAGGATCATAGTGCCTGAAGACGGAGTAAATTACCTGGATCTTTGCTGAAGGAACTGACCCCCGTCCTCTTGGCGCCCTTGTAATAAGAGGAGGATTATGCTATAATTCATCCTATAAAACAATGAGGTGGGTTATGAAAACAATAGGAATAATAGGGGGTATGGGACCACTTGCCACGGTCCACTTGTTTGAAAGAATAGTATTGAGGACCAAGGCGGAAAAGGATCAAGACCACATAAGAATAATAATTGACAACAATACCAATATTCCGGACAGGACAAAGGCCATCTTAGGTCAAGGAGAAAGTCCCGTAAATGAATTGGTCAGGTCAGCCAAGATGCTTGAAAAGAGCGGTGCTGATTTTTTAATTATGCCTTGCAACACTGCTCACTATTTTATAGACCAAATAAAGAAGAATGTTGAGATTCCCCTTATCAACATGCCGGAGGAGGCAGCCAGGTATACCTGTGAAAAGTATGGAAAGGATGCGGTTGTGGGTATAATGGCTACCGACGGAACCATTAAAACAAAAATTTATGAGAACTATTACAATGAATTGGGCATCAAAACTCTTATCCCTGTAAGAACCCAAGCCCATATCATGGAATTTATTTATGATGTGATAAAAAAAGGCAATTACGGTGCAGGCCCGGACCTCTTTTTCAAATGCCTGGAAGAATTAAAGGAATTGGGAGCAAATGTATTTTTATTGGGATGTACCGAACTTTCAGCCGCACAATATTTGTATAAATTCGAAGGATCCTTCATCAATCCCATGGAAGTACTGGCAGAAAAGGCCATACTATATGCAGGCGGAGACCTTAACAAGGATGGAATTAATTGAGCAGGGACAGTATGTATAATCATTGAGTGAACAGGTAATAAAAAATCAGCTTGAATATTACGAACGTTTATTATATAATCATAAAAAAACATTCGTCGGAGTTAATATGAAAAAGTATAAGAGAAATCAAAGAATCGGCGCATTGATGAAAATTTTTGCCGAAAAACCCAATTATCTTTTTTCTTATAATTATTTTTGTGAGATTTTTAATGCTTCAAAGTCGACGATAAGTGAGGATGTGGCAATTGTCAAGGATTTGGTAGCGGAAATGAACTTCGGTAGAATCGATACAATTTCAGGAGCTACGGGGGGCGTTGTGTTTATTCCTATCTTGGGAAGCAAAGAAAGAAGCGAGATACTTGATAACTTATGCTCTTTATTTATGCAAAAAAACCGCATCCTGCCCGGCGGCTTTATTTATATGACGGACATTTTCAATAATCCAAGAATTGTGTCGAATATTGCAAGTGTAATTTCATCCGAATTCAGCAACAAGCATATTGATTATGTTGTAACAGTAGAAACAAAAGGAATACCCCTGGCCATACTCACAGGTCAAAAATTAAATGTTCCCGTAGCAGTTATAAGGAGAAACAACAAAATTACCGAGGGAGCCACAGTAAGCATAAATTATGTATCAGGTTCATCAAATACCATTCAAACCATGTCCTTGTCAAAGAGATCATTGAAGGAAAATGCCGAAGTCCTGATAATTGATGACTTTATGAAGGGGGGCGGTACCTGCAAGGGGATGGAGGATATGATGAAAGAGTTTAATGCCAATGTTGTAGGTACTGCGGTTGTCATTGAAACCCAAGAGCCTGAAAAGAAATTGGTGGATAATTATACTTCTTTATTGGTGCTAAACACCAGCAGTTTGAAGGAAGGAAGAATAGAAATTTTCCCTAATCCAAAATTGTTAAAATAATTTCATATTTTTATGAAAATGTTTTTTTGCTATTTTTGGGCAGATATAGTATAATGGTCAAAAAGGACGCAATTTTGGGGGGAAGGTGGTGACAACATGAAAATATCAGACGTTAGAGTAAGGAAAATAAATTCCGAGGGTAAGATGAAGGCAATCGTTTCCGTAACCTTCGATGATTGTTTTGTAGTACACGATATTAAAATAATTGAAGGTCAAGAAGGGTTGTTTATAGCAATGCCCAGCAGGAAGATGCCCGATGGAGAGTTTAAAGACATCGCTCATCCTATTAATTCTGAAACAAGGAATCTTGTTGCAGAGGCTGTATTTAAAGCATATGAAGAAAAGCGCACAGAAGAGAGCCAAAAATTGGAGGAAGCCTCTCTTATGTAGCGCTGCTACTGATGATTTAAAGTCAACAGTACTCGGGTCTAATATAGACCCTTTTATTGTGTTTATGGATATGGGGACATACCTCAGGAAGTAAGGAAGGGGAACATACCTTCCATGACGGAGATTCTTAACCTGAAAGTTCTTGAAGGAAGGTCTCCCGCGTTAAGTCCACGGCTTAAGAGGAATGTCCCCGAAGGTATAAACTTTGAAGCAATCGGAGGAAGGTCCCCGAATATTCTTTTGACTTAGTAAATAATATGATATATAATAACTCATTATTACAGTTTATTGTATTGAGGAGAATTAATTATGAAGATGTCGATTATTTTAGCAGCAGGCCAAGGTACAAGGATGAAATCGGATATACCCAAAATATTACATAAGGTTTGCGGAAAAGAAATGATCAGGTACGTCATTGAAGCATCCACAAAATCAGGCATAGATAAAAATATTGTTGTTTTGGGACATGGAAAAGAAAAAGTTGGGTACAATATTAAAGACATGAATGTAGAGACCGTTGAACAACCTATAGGGGATGACCTGCCCTACGGAACGGGTTGTGCCGTGATGGCTGCGGAAGAATTCATCGGCGATGAAGATATGGTTTTAATCCTCTGCGGAGACGGTCCCTTGATTAGTGAAGAAACCTTAAGGAGCTTTATTGCCTACCATGAAGAAAACCAGTATGTTGCTACTATAATGACAGCTTATTTGGACAATCCCACAGGCTATGGCAGAATAGTCAGGAAGGAAGATGGGTCCATAGATAAAATTGTTGAAGAAAAGGACGCATCCGAGGAAATTAAGAAGATTAAGGAAATAAATACGGGCATATATTGTTTCAAGGGACTGGATCTAAAGT
>Ga0255347_1003863_pt1 | contig 18865 bp, 10 predicted proteins | sample wastewater_treat_2_FD_192479 | JGI IMG/M metagenome (GOLD analysis project Ga0255347, IMG submission 192479) | Wastewater microbial communities from Lulu Island WWTP, Vancouver, Canada - plant24 | ecosystem: Engineered > WWTP > Wastewater > Unclassified | place: Canada: Vancouver, British...
TCGCTCTGCAGCGCCATCGCCGCGGCGAGGTTCTTGAGCACGTCCTGGAGCGAGAGGCCGATGACCGCCGAGAGGACGGTGGAGGAGATGACGAGCGCCCCGAGGTGCGTGACCCCGAACAGCGCGAGCCCGGCCATGAACGCCCCGATGACGATCCCCCAGCCGACGACGTCGCGGACCAGCTTCGGCGCCGGGGGAAGCGCCCCGGGCGCGGGGGGCCGGCGCGCGAGCGCCCAGAGCAGGAGGTGGTAGCCGACGAGCGCCCCGAGGGTGAGCACCGTGACCCCGAGCCCCTGCCAGAGCCGGGGCCAGGCGAGGTAGAGATCGGCGGCGACGAGGAAGACGAAGCCGCCGACCGCGAGCACCCAGAGGTGGAACGCGACGCGCAGCCAGCGCACCCGCAGCTCGCGCCCGAAGAGGAGCATCGGCACCACGAGGACGAGGATCGTCCCGAGGGTGTAGGCGAGCGCCAGGAGCCAGGGCGTGGTCATGGGCAAACGGCGGCGAGTCTACCAAGGGGGCGGGTATGATGCGGCCGATGTTCCGTTCCCTGCTCCTCGCCTTCCTCGTGCTGCTGCTCGCCTTCGGCGTCGCCACCTTCGTGATCGAGAAGGCCGGCTACGCCCCGAGCACCGCCCCGCTCGCCTGGGTGGGGGTGAGCGCCGGGCACCTGCCCGGCGCCCTGCAGGTCGGCGCCTGGGCGCTCGACACCCTGGCGCTCCTCCTCCTCGTGCTCCTCTTCCGCGGCCGCGGCGGCGGCTGGTTCGGCGAGGGGATCGCGGCGGGGCTGCTCGCCTGGATCTTCCGCGGCCCGCTCACGCTGCTCTCCGTCGTCGCGCTCGCCCACCTGCCGGGCGAGCCGTGGAGCCAGCAGGCGCGCGTCGGCCTCGTCGTCTACCCCCTGCTCGGACTCCTCGCCGCCCGCCTGCTGCCGCGCCCGGAGCGCTGAGCGCGCCCGCCCTCAGGGGGCGCTCGCGTGCCAGCGGGAGAGGTCGCCGCTTTCGAAGCCGTCCTCGCCGAGTCCGGTCCAGAGGCTCCAGAAGCAGCCGTCGCCGTCGTGGAGGCAGGAGACGACCCCGGTGGCGCCGTTGACGAGGTAGAGCTCGCCCAGGTGGTCCTCGGCGAGCGAGAAGACTCCGAACGGCCCGGTGAGCCGATGCGAGAAGCTCCACCCCGACCCGCTCGGGGTGCCGCCCCAGAGATCGCCGTGGCAGTAGTCGGAGAAGAGGTAGTCGCCCACCGCTTCCGGCACCCGTGAGCCGCGGTACCGGTAGCCGCCGATCACCGAGCACCAGCCGTCGGCGTGGTCGCCGGCGAAGAGCGGATCGACGAGCCCGGCGCTGCCCTGCGGGCAGTTCGTCTGCGAGCAGTTCGAGGGGTTCACCGAGGAGGCGACGAACCCCTCCCGGCAGAGCCAGCCGTAATGATCGCCGCCGGGGGTGCCGAACGGCCGCCAGTCGACCTCCTCCCACTTCCCCTGGCCAACGTCGCCGATCCAGAGATCGCCGGTCGCGCGGTCGAAGCTGAAGCGGAACGGGTTGCGCAGCCCCCGGGCCCAGATCTCGTCGGCGCCGAAGAGCGGTCCGGCGAACGGGTTGTCGGCGGGGATGCGGTAGTTGCGCAGCGGGTCGGACGGGTAGTCGTCGCCGCTCACGTCGAGCCGCAGCAGCTTGCCGAGCAGGTAACGCCCCGGATGGGAGGCGGCGGGGCTGTAGTGCGAGCCGTCGTAGCGCCAGGAGTTGCCGGCCGGGAAGGTGGGGTCACCCACCCCCGCCGCCGGGCCCGTCGAGTCGCAGCCCCCGCCACCGTCGCCCGTCGAGATCCAGAGATACCCGTCGGGGCCGAAGGCGAGCCAGCCGCCGTTGTGATTCGACGAGGAGGAGTGCGGGATGTAGAGGACCACTCTGGCCGAGGCGGGGTCGGCGACGAACGGGTTCGCGGCGCTGCGCGTGTACCGTTCGATCACGACGTCGCCGGCGGCGATCGGCCCGGCGCCGTCCCAGTTCGTCGCGGTGTAGTAGACGTAGAAGTGGCCGTTGCTCGGGTAGTTCGGATCGACCGCGAGCGCGAGCAGCCCCCGCTCGGAGCTCGCTCCCGAGGCGAGCACCTTCCCCTCCCCGGTGGCCGTCGAGAGGTCGAGGAACGGCGTGGCGGCGATCCCGCCGGGTCCCCAGGAGAGAACCCGGCCGTTGTGCATCACGATCAGCCGGTGGGCGGTGCCGTCGTCCGGATCGACGAAGGCGATCGGCGAGTCGCCCGCGTAGGCGCCGGCGCCGAGGCCGGTGACGAGCGGCCCGAGCTGGAGCGCGGGTGCGGCCGGGGTGGCGAGAGCGAGGAACGCGCCGAGCAGCGCGGTCAACGTCGAAAAGGGTACGGCGATCCCGCGCCGCGGGCGCGGACGGATGCGAGTCATCTGTCGGACCTCCTGCCGCCGAGCGTAGCGGAACGCCGCTCGGGGGGCTGTGAAACCGGCCACAACGGGGCGGAAACGGGCGGAGCGTGAGAGAGTTTCGGCACCGATGCGTGCGTCCCCCCCTGCGCGGCTGCGCTCCGGTCCGTCGACGCGGGCCCTCGCCGGGCTCGCCGATCTGGAACGAAGGGCCCGGCGTGCGGTGCGTGCGGGCCTCGAAGCGGGACCGCGGGCGGCGTTCGCGGCGTTCGCTGCGCGGGCGCCGGCGGGCCCCGCCTCCGGCGCGCCGCCCCGGGGCGCCCCGGCGCTCCTCCTGCCCGCGGTCGGCTGGGAGTACCGGTTCCAGCGGCCGCAGCAGCTCGCCCGCGCCTTCGCCGCCGCCGGCCGGCCGCTCCTCTACCTCGATCCGTTCGCCCGCACGCGGCTCGGGCCGCGCCGGGCGGTGCGGCCGCTCGGCGGCGGCCTCGATCAGCTGCGCCTTCGCCTGCCGGGGCGTCCCGACCCGTACCGCACCGGCCTCGCGCGCGATGCGGCGGCAGAGCTCGCCGACTGGCTGCTCGCGCGCCTGCCGGCACCGCCCGCCTGGATCCTCGTGCAGCTGCCGTTCTGGCTCGAGCTCGGCCTCGCCCTCCGGGAGCGGTGCGGCGCCCCGCTCGTCTACGACTGCCTCGACCACCACGCCGCGTTCGCCGCGATCCCGCCGCTCGTCGGCGAGCTCGAAGAGCGGCTCTTCGCGGCGGCCGACCTCGTCGTCGCCACCTCCGGGGAGCTCGCGGCACGGGCGGGGCTGCGGGCCCGCCGGGTCGAGATCGTGCGCAACGGGGTGGCGAGCGAGGAGTTTCGCGTCGCCCCGCCGGCGCCCGCTCCCCGCCGGCGGATCGGCTTCGTCGGCGCGCTCGCCGGCTGGGTCGACGCCGAGGCCGTGGCGCTCGCGGCGCGCTCGCGGCCGGAGCTCCGGTTCACCCTCGCCGGCCGCGTCGAGGATCCGGCGTTCACCCCGCTCTCCCGGCTCGCGAACGTCCACCTCCCCGGCGAGATCCCCTACGCGGCCGTTCCCGCCTTCCTCGCGGCGCAGGATCTCGTCCTCGTGCCGTTCCGCGACACCCCGCTCACGCGGGCGGTCGATCCGGTGAAGCTCTACGAGGCGCTCGCCGTGGGGGTCCCGGTGGTCGCCCGCCGCCTGCCGGAGACCGCGCGCTGGGCGGCGCAGGTCGCCCTCTACGACGACCCCGCCGCGCTGCCCGCGCTCCTCGACCGCGAGCTCGCCGCCGACGACGAGGCACGGCGGGCCGCCCGGCGGGCGGCGGTGGCCGCCGAGAGCTGGGCTGCGCGGGCGGCGGCGATCGAACGCCTCGTCAGCGGGTTGATAGGCTCCGGCTCTCGATGAGCTCTCCTGAGCCCGCACTCGTTTCCGCGCGGCCCCGCATTCTGGTCGTCTACGGCACCCGGCCGGAAGCGATCAAGGTCGCGCCGATCGTCTGGGCGCTCACCCGCCGGAGCGAGGTCACGGTCGAGGTCTGCTCGACCGGTCAGCACCGGGAGATGCTCGCACCGGTGGAGGCCGCGCTCGGCCTCGTACCCGACCACGACCTCGATCTGATGCGCCCCGACCAGACGCTCAACGACCTGCTCTCGCGGGCGGTCGTGGCGGTGGACCGGGTGCTAACCCGGAGCCGGCCCGACTGGCTCGTGGTGCAGGGGGACACGACGACCGCGATGGCGGGAGCGCTCGCCGCCTTCCACCGCCGCGTCCGGGTGGCGCACGTGGAGGCCGGCCTGCGGACCGGCGATCTCGGCCATCCGTTTCCGGAGGAGGCCAACCGGCTGCTGATCGACCGGCTCGCCACCCTCCTCTTCCCGCCCACGGCGCGGGCGCGTGACGCGCTCCTCGCCGAGGGCGTGCCGGCCGCGCGGATGCTGCTCACCGGCAACACGGTGGTCGACGCCCTCGAGCGGATCGCCGCCGGGCTGGGGCCGCCGGTCGAGCGCGACGAGGTGCTCGTCACCGTCCATCGCCGGGAGAGCTTCGGCGAGCCGCTCGCCCGGATCTTCCGGGCCGTGGGCGAGCTCGCCCGCCACTTCCCGGAGACGCGGTTCTTCTATCCCGTCCACCGCAACCCGAATGTGACCGGGCCGGCCCACGCTGCCCTCGGCGGCCTGCCCAACGTCGAGCTCGCCGAGCCGCTCGACTACGTCGCCCTGGTCGAGCACCTCCGCGGCTGCCGGCTGGTGCTCACCGACAGCGGCGGGATCCAGGAGGAGGCCCCGACCTTCGGCAAGCCGGTCCTCGTCCTGCGCGAGACCACCGAGCGCCCGGAGGGGATCGAAGCCGGGGTGGCCGCCCTCGTGGGGACCGACCCCGAGCGGATCGTCGCCACGGCGAGCCGCCTGCTCACCGACGCCGACGCCTACGCCGCGATGGCGCGCAGACTCCAGCCGTACGGCGACGGGAAGGCAGGGGAGCGGATCGCGGCGGCGCTCGCCGGTTGAGGGTACGGATCAGGCGGAAGACGTTCCGGCGGGAGTCGCGCCGAGCGCCCGCAGGCGCGCCACGAGTGCCTTCGCCGACCCCTCGGGCGTGTATCGCTCCCCGATGAGCGCGCGGGCGTTGGCGCCGAGGCGGGCGCGCCGTGGCCCGTCGGCGAGCAGCTCCAGGAGCCGCTTCGCGGCGTCGGCCGGCTTGTCGGGGGTGAGGAGCAGACCGGTTTCGCCATCCGTCACGAACTCCGGGAACGGACCCATCGCGGGAGCGGCGACCGCACACTGCCGGGCCATCGCCTCGGCCACGGTCATGCCGAACGCGTCGCCCCGGGAGGTGGAGACCACGACCCCGCCCGAGTCGCGGACCGCATCGATCCAGGCCGGGAGGTGCTCGTGGGGGAGCTCCCGGAACCAGCGCAGGCGGGGCAGGATGCCCTGCTCGCTGGCCAGGCGCCGGATCTCGCCGGCGACGGCGGGCTCCACCGGCTTGCCCGCCATCCAGAGCTCGCCCGGGAAACCCCGCGCGAGGAGCTCCCGGCCGAGCTCGAGGAAGCCTCGCCAGTTCTTCAGCTCGTCCATCCGCCCCACCCAGGCCACGACCGGGCGTGGTGGCGGTGCGGGGAAGGGGCGGACGGGGTCGAGAAAGGCCTGCCGGATCGGATTGGGCAGCACCTCGATCGGAAGCGGAACCCGGCAGCGAGCCGCGACGACCCCGCGCTGAAAGTCCGTCGGAACCCAGATCTCGACCACGGGCGGGCTCCGGAGATCGCCGAGGTAGCCGAGGTTTTCCACGTAGGGCGAATGACACTCCACCACCACGGGCAGGCCGGCCGGGAGCGAGAGGTCGGTGAAGAGCTCGGGCGAGTCGAAGGTGGTCACCAGGTCGTAGGACGACCCTGCCAGACCGGCGGCGAGCTGTGCCGGCGAACCCACCCGGATCCGTTCCTCGCAACCCCGGAAGACGCTCCTTCCGCCGAGGTCGTGAAAGAACCAGGCGTGACCATCGATGCCATGCGCGGGCAGGGCATCGAGGCGGGCGCGCAGTACCGTCTCGACGCCGCCGACCGTCAGAAACTTGTAGACGAACAGGACTCTCACCGGTCGACCCTCATGAGCGCCCGTTTCTCGGCGACCCGCTGCTCGCCGCGATCGATCGCGTCGAGCATCGCATCGGCACGATGAGCCCAGGTGCAGCCGGCCGCGAACCGCTGCCGGGCCGCCTTCGCGTCCGCCCCCTGGTGGCGGGCGGCGAGCGCGATCGCGGCGAGGAAGCCGTCGACGCCCTCGGTCCGGGTGACGAACGCCTCGCTTCCCGGTGGCGGGTGGACACCGGTGACCACGACCGGAAGCCCCATGGCGAGGTACTCGTAGGTCTTGATCGGGTCGGCGCCGGCGGCGAGCCGTTCGGGCTTGAAGGGAACGAGGGCGACGTCCCAGTTGGCGGCGTACGCCGCGAGAGCGTGCTGAGGCTGCTTGCCAAGCAGGACGACGTTCTCCGGCAGGGTGATCTCCGCCGGCGAACCGCCGTAGCCGATCAGGTAGAAGCGCCAGTCCGGGCGCTGCCGGGCGGCCGCCGCCAGGAGTGCCCAGTCGAACCAGGCCCCGGCGAGATAACCGAAGTAGCCGGCCGTGACCTCGCCCCGCGCGAGCGGCCGGGGCGAGAACACCTCCTCGAGCCCGGGCCGGAAGCCGTTACCGACCACCGCCACCGCGTCGCGACCGAGCTCGCGCACCCGCTCGGCCAGCACGTCGTTGACCGCGAAGACGGCGTCGGCACCGGTGAGGAGATGGCGCTCGAACGGCTCGTCGTACCAGACGGCCTGCCCCACGCGGTGGAACTCCTCCCAGTCGTCGAGCACGTCATAGACCACGATCCAGCCCGCCGCGTGGAGCGCGGCGACCAGCGCGAAGAGATCGGGATGGGGAAAGGCCACGATCGCGATCCGCTGCCGGTGACCCGAGAACGCCCGTACGAGCCGCTCGGGATGGGCGAGCACGAGGTCGATCGGGATCTGCACGATTCCGGCATCGATCCGGTCCTGCACGGCCCATTCGTGGGGCCACCAGCGCCAGTAGCAGAACGCCACCGGCAGGCCGCGCCGGGCGAGCTCGAGAGCGAGTTGCGTCGGCCGCTGTCCCTCGCTTTCGAGGAGCCAGACGGTGGAGAGGATGGCCACGGCGGGAAGGTGTGTCGCAGTGGCCTGCTCCTCGACCGCGTAGAGCTCCGGCCACGGATCGTTCGCGACGGAGTCGTCGTTCCCGCCGCGTTCGAACGACTCCGGTGCCGAGGCGGCCGGTCGCGCTCCCCGCAGCCGGCGATAGAGCCGCCCGCGCCAGGAGTCCGGCGGGGCGAGTCGGCGCATCAGCTTCCAGAAGAGAGCGAGCAGCCGGTAGCCGGCCGAGGCTTCGATCTCCGCCAGCCGCCGCAGAGCGGCATCGCGCTCGCTGAGCGCCAGATCCCGCTGCTCCCGGAGCCGCTCCCGCACCAGATCACCGGCTCGGGACTCTCTGTCCGGAGGCGTGGTCGAGGGCGTCTCGGTGGGCATCTGGAGATTATCGCTGAAACCGTGCAGATCGAACCGGCGACACGGTGCGATCGAAGATAATGCGGCGGGAGAGCCACGCATGGTGCCGGAACCATCCTTCCCATCGCGAGACCGCACGTCGCGCTTCCGGCTGTCGGGAGCCGCCGGATCGAGAAGGTGTGATCCGGGAGCGTTCGGCGGAAAAGGCGGGTGGTGAAAGACCCCTCGACCCGGCCGCACCCCGGACCGCCGAGCGATCTGATCGTCCTCGGGCTGCCCCGGGAAGACTCCCTGGCCCGGGTGCGCCGGGGCCTCCTCCGGGCCGCGGCCCGCCAGGGATGGCGGGTGATCGTGGTGATGCCTGCCCGAAGCGGGAGCGTCGAGCTCATCCGGGAGCAGGAGACGGGACTCTGGGAGGCGACGATCCCGGCCGGTGAGGGCGAGACGGCCGAGGAAGTCGGCCGCGCCCTCGAGGGGCTCGACCGGCCGCTCGGTTCCGGGCAGGTCACCACGTTCGTCCAGTCGCCCCGCTGGGCCGTGCCGGCGCTTGCCTGGCAGCGCGAACGGAGCTGGCCGGTGGTCTACGACGCGCTCGCGCTCTGGGAGGAGCAGGAGGGGATCCCGTCCTCGTGGATCGAGGCCGAAGGCGCCCTCCTGGCCGGCGCCGACCTGGTGCTCGCGGCTGATGCGCGCCTGATGCGGCGCTGGCAGGACCGGGCGAAGCGGCTCCTCCTCGTCCCGGCAGGTGCCGAGACGGCCGGATCCGGTGCCGGCCTCCGGGTCGGAGTCGCCGGCGTGCTCGGCGAATGGCTCGATCTCCAGCGGCTCGTCGAGCTCGTCGAGGCGCGGCCGGACTGGTCGTTCGGAGTCGCTGCCCTGGCGCCGCTGCCCGACCCCCTGCGGACGCTCCGCTGGCGACCCAACGTCGAGCTGCGCACGGTCGCGACCGGTGCGGACCTCGTCGCCCACCTCGCCCGCCACGATCTCTCGGTGCTCCCGCTGCTTCACCTGCCGGGTGTTCACGGGGCGGAGATGGGGGACTTCCTGACCGTGCTCGGTGCCGGACCGCCGCTCGTGGCCACCCCCCTCGCCTCGCTCGCGCGGTTCGCGGGCCGGTTCGTTCCCGCCCGGACGGCCGCGGAGTTCGTGACCGGAATCGCCGGGCTGGGAGCGGCGGCGGAGCGGAACGGCACCTCCGCCGGAGTCGCGGCCAGCGAAGCCGAGAGCTGGGATCGGCGCTGGCAGCTCGTCGTCTCGCACCTGCCCGCCGCGGCCGGCGCACCGGAGTCCGATCCCGCCGGCTGGCCAGCGGAGGCGCCGGACTCCGACGAAGAGGCCTTCTGGAGACGGCTCGCAGAGCCCAACCTCGCCGAGCCTGCGCGTCACGAGATCGTCTGGTGGGCGTCGGGAGCGGAACTCTCCGGCTCCGGGCGGGAGCTTGCGACCAGGCTGCGCGAAGCGCTCTCGCGGCGCGGTCATCGCCTTTTCGTCGTGGCCGCCGAACGCCGGCGCTCGGGCCCGGTTCTCACCTGTGCGTCCACCGGGGCGAACCAGATCGCCATCTCGTTGCGCGAGACCGAAGACGGTGCCGCGGTCGCCGCCAGCTTCGATCGTCTGCGCCGGGAGCTCGGGATGGGGGCCACGCTGCAGGTGCTCGAATCGGCCGCGGAGGAGGAGTTGGCGGCAGAGTTCGAGAGCACCCTCGGCTGGCCGGTCGTGGCGCTTGCCGACAACGGGCCGCAAGCGACGGACTCACCGGTGCCGGACCGGAACGGCCCGCTCCGCCTCACCCCCTTCCTCGCTCTGCCCGCGCCGCGTATGGGGGTGCTCCGGAGGGTGGCGATGGTCGGCCTTCCGGATCTGCCGATCACGGCGGACGCGGTGCGCGTTGTCACCGCGCTCCTGCCGGCGGCCGAGATCGTCCTGCTCGGGCCGCGCGAAGCGATACCGGACTGGACAGGGGTCGCCGAGCGGCTCGAGGTCGTGGACGAGATCGGCGACGAAGAGCTCGCCTCCTGGCTGGGTACCGTGCAGGCCTGTCTGCTGCCGCTCGCCGGCAGCCCGGCGCCGGAAGAGGATGCCGTCGCCGCCCGCCTCTGGCAGCTCGTGGCCTCTGGCCGGCCCGTGGTGGCGGGACCATGGGTCGAGAGGTTCGCGGCGGCGCCTCAGCTCACGAAAGCGGGCTCACTCGACGAGCTCGGTGGCCTCCTGGCCGACGGCGGCATCGCGGCGGCAGAACGGATCGAGGCGGCGCGGGCAGCGGCGCGAGAGCGGAGCTGGGAGCCGCCTGCCGAGGCCCTGGCCGCGGCGTGGGCGGCGGCGTTTCCGCGCCTCTCGGTGGTGATCGTGGCGCACGGCAATCGCGAGCTCACCCGGGCCTGCCTCCAGAGCGTGGCGGCGCGCACCGACTGGCCGAACCTGGAGATCGTCGCGGTCGACAACGGTTCGGAGGACGGCACCGCGGAGATGCTCGCGGAGTGCGCGCGTACCCTGCCGGAGCTCCGGGTGATCGTCAACCCCGACAACCGCGGCTTCGCCCGCGCGACGAACCAGGGGCTTGCCAGGGCCACGGGCGACTATCTCGTCCTGCTCAACAACGACACCGTCGTGAGCCGCGGCTGGGCGACGGCGCTCATCGGTCATCTCCGGCGCGACCCCGGCCTCGGGATGGTCGGCCCCTCGACCAATCAGATCGCCAACGAGTCGAAGGTCGAGGTGGGTTACGACTCGCTTGCGGGGATGCCCGGCTGGAGCCGGCAGTTCGTTCGCCGTCACGACCGCGTCCGGGCAGATATCCCGATGCTGGCGATGTTCTGCGTCGCCTTGCGCCGGCGCGATCTCGAGCGGGTGGGTCCGCTCGACGAGAGCTTCGAGATCGGGCTGTTCGAAGACGACGACTACGCCACGCGGTTGCGCGAGGCGGGGCTGGAGCTCGCGGTGGCGCGCGATGCCTTCGTCCACCATGTGGGCGGGGCGGCGTTCGCTCGCCTGGACGAGCGGGCGACCCGGATCCTCTTTGCGCGTAACCGCGAGCGCTACGAGCAGAAGTGGGGAGCGTGGCGGCCGAGCGATGGGTTCTGGCTCGTGGAGGAACACCGGCGCGAGCTCGCGGCACTGGGGGCGCCCGGCTTCGTCTTCTTCGCAGCGACCATGCGCCACCAGAGCGGCGAGTGGGAACGCAACCGCCAGATCGCGCGGGTGCTGGCCTGCAGCGGACGGCGGGTGGCGATCCTCGACCGCTCCGGAGTCAGCGACGAGGAGCCGCTCGGCTTCTCGATCCTCGAACCCGGCCTGTACGGCTTCCGCGGCAGCCTGGAGGTGCTCCGCGGAGTGGCCGGCGGCGCCATCTGGGTCGGACCGTGCAACGCGCACTTTGCCGACCGGCTGGCGGGGATACCGGTGATCTACGACCTTTCCGCGCCGCCGGCGAACCACGGCTGCCGGCCCGAGGTGGCGAGGCGCAACCACGACCGGATGCTGGCGCGTGCGGCGCTCGTGACGAGCAGCGACGAGGAGCTTCTGACCCGGTTCGCTCCGGACCGTGCGGTACTCGTCGACCCCGAACACGACCCCACCTGCAGGGCGCTTCTGGAGGCGCTCGCGACTCTCCTGCCGGATGTAGCCGGTGGCGGCGCCGGCGACAGGGACGAAAGATGAAAACGCCGGCCCGCTCACGGCTCCTCGTCGCCGGCTACTACGGTTTCGGCAATCTCGGCGACGAGATGATCCTCGCCTCGCTTCTCGCCATCGCCCGGCGGCTCTGGCCCGGATGCTCGGTGCACGCCCTCTCGGGCGATCCAGAGCAGACCGCCGCGCTCCACGGCGTCACTGCCACCTCCTGGACCGACCTGCCCGGGACGGTGCGAGCGGTCGCGGCGGCCGACCTCGTCCTCCTCGGCGGTGGCGGTCTCTTCCACGACTACTGGGGCGTTTCCCCCGGTGACCTGCTCTCGCCACGCCAGTCCGGAATCTCGTACTACGCCGGCGTCGTTGCCCTGGCGCGGCTGCTCGACAAGCGGGTCGGTCTCTGGAGCCTGGGGGTCGGCCCGCTGCTCACTCCCGAGGGGCGGGAGCTGACGGCCGCGGTCTTCCGGGAAGCGGAGTACGCCGCGGTGCGGGACGCCGCTTCGCTCGCTGAGCTTGCGGCGCTCGGCGCGGCCGAGGGGGTGGCCGTCGTTCCCGATCCGGCGTTCGCGTGGGGCGAGCCGGGCCGCGCGCAGCAGGCGGTCGCGTCACGCCCGCCGCGTGTCGGGGTCGCCGTTCGCCCGTGGAACGTCGGGGTCGAACCGGCGGCCACCGAGGCGGCGCTCGTGGAAGCGCTCTCCCGCCTCGTCGCGGAGCGTGGGGCGACGATCTCGTTCCTCCCTTTCCAGACGATCGAGGGCGAGCTGGAGAACGATCTGGCGCTGGCCCGGCGGCTGCGCGCGGCCCTCGGCACCGGCGAGATCGTGCTTCCGGAGCCGGGTGCGCCCTGGCGAGCCGTGGAGGCGATCGCCGGGCTCGATCTCCTCGTCGCCATGCGCCTCCACGCCGTCGTGCGCGCGCTCTCCTGCGGCGTTCCGTTCGTCGCCCTCGCCTACGATCCGAAGGTCACCGCCCTCGCCCGCGACCTGGGTGCCGAACGCTGGATCCTCCCTCCGGAGGCCTGGCGGGCGGAGCCGCTCGCCGCCCTCGCCGATGACGCCCTCGCGCGGAGCGCGGAAGAGGGAGACCGGCTCAGGACCGCGGCGCGTGCGCACGCCGCCGCGGCAGAGCGGGCGGCTGTCGCGCTCTTCTCGGCGCCGCCCCGCAGCCCGGTGCCGACCCGGCTGCGGTCCCTCGCGGCGCATGCTCTTGCCGCGCTTGCCGGCAGCGCCGGGTCTTCCGCCCCCGACCCGGTACCGGCTCCGGCTCCTTCAGGGGCGTGCGACCTCGTCTGCTTCTCGATCATCCCGTGGGAGTTCCGATGGCAGCGGCCGCAGCAGCTGCTCAGCCGCTTCGCCGAGGCCGGGCACCGGGTCTTCGTCCTGGCGATGGACCGGTTCGCCGCCGGAGCGTCGGAGCCGTTCACCATCCGGCCGCTGGGGGAGCGGATCTGGGAGGTCGAGCTCGCCCTTCCCGAAGCGCCCGGCCTGCATGCCGAGCCGTTCCCGGAACGGTTCGTCGCCGGCGCGAGCGCGGCGCTCGAGGCGCTGGCCGAGGAGCGGGGGCTCACCGCCGCCGTCGGCATCGTCCAGCTGCCGAGCTGGACGCCGCTCGCCCTCGCGGTGCGGGAACGGCTCGGCTGGCCGCTCGTCTACGACTGCATGGACGACTGGGCGACCTTCCCCGGAATCGGCCCCGGGGTGATCGCCCAGGAGGAGATTCTGGCGGCGGCGGCCGACCTCGTCCTCGCGAGCGCCGCGCGGCTGGAGGAGAAGTGGCGGCCCCGGGCGCGGGCGACGCTCCTGGTGCGCAACGCCGCTGACAGCGCGCACTTCACCGCGCCGGTCGCCGAGCATCCTGACCTCGTCTCCCTGCCCCATCCGCGGATCGGCTATTTCGGGGCGCTCGCGGAGTGGCTCGATCTCGGCCTCCTCGAACGGGTCGCCGCTGCCCGCCCCGGCTACCAGTTCGTCTTCGCCGGCGGCGTCTTCGGTCTCGATCTCTCCCGGCTCGAGGCGTTGCCGAACGTGCGCCTCCTCGGGCAGCGTCCGTACGCCGAGATGCCCGGCCTGCTCGCGGGGTTCGATGTCGGGATCATCCCGTTCCGCGTCGATGCGGTGACCGCCGCCACCGATCCGGTGAAGTTCTACGAGTACCTCGCACAGGGCAAGCCGGTGGTGACGACGCCGCTGCCGGAGCTCGCCGACCGGGCCCGGCTCTTCTACCCGGCGCGCGACGGCAAGGAGTTCCTCGCGCTGCTCGACCGGGCGGTGGCGGAAGACGATGCCGCCCTCCGGAGCGCCCGTCGCGACTACGCCCGGCAGAACGACTGGACGGCGCGCCGCGAGCTCGTGGCGACGGCGCTCGCCCGGCTCCCCGGCTGCCGGGAGGGTTCCGGGATGGCGACGCGGGTCGCGGCCGTGCGGGCGGAACGTGATCGCCTCGCCGCCCGTGCCGATGCCCTCGCTGCCGAGCTGGCGGCGATCCACGGCTCCCGCCTCTGGCGCGTGGCGGATCTCTACTGGCGGATCCGCCGGGCGCTCCGCCGCTGACGGCAGGCCGGAGCCGGCGCTACTTCCTGCCGATGAACGCGAGCTGCCGCAGCGCGATCGGTCGGCGGCCGGCGTTGCGCACCCGGAAGTGACGCGACATCGTTTCGCCCTCCCGGAGGAGGATCTGCTGCCGGCCCGCCGCGCGGATCCGCAGACGGCGTATCTCGGTCCAGCGCTCCTGGTCCGGATGCCAGTCGCGGAACGGAAGCGTCTCGACGGCGAGCTCGCCCGGCTCGTGGGAGTCGACGAGGAGCGCGAGCGAGCGAAACGGGGCCATGTCCACGCGGAACGTCGTCGCGCCCCGGGCGAGTACCGGGACCGGATGACTGTCGTAGCCGGCAGCCCGGTAGAAGTCGCTCGAGTCCGCGATCAGCAGCTTCACGACGTAGTCGTCGCTCACGTCCGCCCAGACGGGCGGCTTCGGGATCCTCAGCAGCGAGAGCCGGGAGGCGGAGCAGTCGGGCCCCTCCTCGCGTCCCATGCCGAAGGTCACCCAGAACGCTGTGCCGTCGCAGGCGATCCCGGTGACCCACTTCGCTCCGAGCGGGATCGTCCGGCAGCTCGCCCCGTCGTCGGTACTCAGGTAGAGGTAGCCGCCGGAGTCGGCGCGGATGGTGTCGCCGACGTGGCCGTAGCTGTCGGTGCCCGAGATCAGAACGCCGTCGGCGGTCGCGAGCAGCGAGCGCATCTGGTGGTAGTCGTGGCGCCCCTTGGTCAGAACGTATTCGAAGTCGGAGATCGCGATCGCCTGCTCGTTGTCCTGGATGCGCAACACGCCGCCGGCGAGCGACTCGTTGCCCACGAACAGATCGCGGCCGTTGCCGGTCAATCCGACCAGCCGGTAGCCGGGCTGCTCCCGGAGGGCGAAACGGCCGCCCCGCAGCTCGCCCTGCGCGTCGAAGCCGTCGAAAGAGACGAGCCCGCTCGCCGCGCCGGACGGATCGTCCCCGCCGGTGACCCAGAGGCGGGCGGTGCGCTCCGGGTGGATCGCACGCGGCAGATAGACCTCGTGGACGTGATTCGCGAAGAGCGTGGCGAGTGAGTGATGACGCCAGGTGACACCGTCGTCGCGGCTCAGGAGGAGCCGGGCGGGAGAGGCGTACGGCGCGATCGCGACGACCTCCTCCCGCTCCGGGCCGAAGAAGCCGGCGGTGGCGTTGCCGGCCCGGGTCGTCTGCCAGGCCGGCTCCGCGACGACGACTCGTCGGAACGTGTCATCGCCCGCCTCCAGCCGCCAGGCGACCCCGTGCCGCTCGCCGTCGCGCCGATCGCTGCCGAGCAGGAGGAGGGTACCGGCGAGCGTCTCGGTGATCGCGTCGATCGTCTGCAGGCCGTCCCCGACGAGTCCGCTGCCGTCGTGGTTCACCTCCGCGACCTCCCGAAGCACGGGCGCGGGAGAGGTCTCGAGCCGGAAGACGAAACGTTCGGCGACGACGAGGAAGAGAGCGTTCCGGGAGGGTGAGTAGAAGATCGTCTGCAGGCGGTCCCGGAAGCGGCCTGCCCCGGTTGCGCTCGTGAGGTAGCCGGAGTCGATCGCCCGGATCTGCTCCCGCAGATCGTGGAGAGAGCTCCCCGTTCCGTCGCCGACCGTCTGCCGCATTCTGATCTCTTGGAGGTTCACGGGTTTCGGGAGTCGTGTGGGGGGTGGACTCAGTGCAACCAGACCGTGCTCTCACAGAGCAGGCGGCCGGTCTGATCGTACAGGGTGACGGCGAAGATCCCGGTGTCGAGGCGGGTGCGTCGGGCGATGACGGTTCCATCCTCGGGACAGGGGTGGCGCCAGCGCAGCGCGAGACGGGAGACCCGCCGGCCCTCGCCGCCCGGGTCCGGATCGCCCTCCGCCGTGAGCGCCTCGGTCATGCAGATGCCCATGAGGAAGACACCGAGGGGATGGAGCCGGCGGCCGAGAGGCTCGGCGTGCCCGGCGATCGGGTTCATGAGCAGCCGCAGGAGGTCGGTCGAGTAGACGCCATCGTGCGGAGGCACGAGGCGGAAGAGCGGCGGCTGCGGCGGTTCCGGCTTCTCTCGCCGCCGGTCTGAAAGGGCTCGGGAAAGGGCACCCCGGGGAGAGTCGGGGAGCGGAACCCGTGGCCGGAACCGGAGCTGCGGCATGGCTCGAGCTGGGGAGTACGGAAACGCCAGCCGTGCGGCCGACCACCCGGCGGCCGGCGCGCTCTCCCGGGCGAGCAAGGTGTCGCCATCGAGGATCTCGACGGTGTCGAGAGGCGAAGGATCGACGAACGCGGGCAGACGCACGGAGATGGTCTGCGGCGCCTCGTCAGCGATCGCGATCCCGCGACCGAGCACGGTGATCGGCAGCGAGCATCGGCCACCTTCAGCCTCCTGCGCGCCGAAACGGGGATCGACGAACGCCAGCGGCACCGGGGTGAACCGGTCGAGCCAGGCGAGGAGCGCCTCTCCGAGGGTGGTGCAGTGGAGGTTCGGATGCCGGTCGCGCAGCCAGGAGAGGAGCCGTTCGAAGCGTGCCGGGAGCGCGTCGTCACCAGCATCGTTCGCCGCTCCCGCCGCCCCGCCGTCTGACAGCGGGAGGCAGATCACGATGGTCGCCTGGTGCCGGGACGCGAGGGCTGCCATGACGTTCGTGAGCCAGCGCTCGTCCTCCTCGGGGCGCGAGAGGTCAGTCTCCCGAAAAACCGCGAACGGCGCGGGAATCACTGGGCTCCCGTCGCTGATCCGGGCGAGGCGGAGCTGCTCGCCGGCAAGGACGGCCCGCACGTCGAGCGCGTCGGCGACGAGGACCGGAGATGGCTGGTGTCCTCCGGACGGAGCCGGGTGGAGGGCGAGGAGGGTCGGTGCAACCGGCCGATCGGTCCGGGCCGGGGCGGCGCCGGGCGTCTCTCCCGGGTAGTGCGGGGCGTATTCGTGGCTGGCGACCGCGGCCGGCGGCGGTTCGGAGGGCGTGAGCGTTGCGGCCGGTACGAAATGGGAGATCTCCGCGTTGAACCTCTCCGCCACGCGGTCGAGGCTCCGGCGGAGGTCGTCATCCCCGGCCCGGGGAGCGGGGCGGGACGCTGGGGAGAGCTGTCCCGTGAGCGCGGCCGATTCCCCGGCGGCGCCGCAGCCGGTGAGTGGAGCGCCGGTCGTCATGAACACACAGGTCGGCTCCCGCGGGGCCGGATCGTGGATCGAGATGGCGACGACATGCGACTCCGCGAGCTGCTCGCCCGTGATCCGGAGGTGTACCGGCCACGGCTCGCCCCGGTTGACCGCGTCGGGCCGGTCGGCCCGCAGGGGCAGGCGCAGGCGGCTCACCCCCCGAGGCGCGACCGTGACCCGCTGCCGTTCGCCCCGGGGAAACGAAACCCCGAACCCCGCCGGTGACGTGGCGACGACCTCGACCTCCTGCGCCCACTCGCCAGGGTTGGCGACCGTGACGGCGATCGCCACCTCCTCGCCGAGCCAGAGCACGGGGGGAGAGAAAACCTCGACGACCTGCAGCCCGCGTTTCGGATCGAGCCCGGGTCCGTTCGGCCGGACGAGCGGCGGCGGTGCGGAGCTCGCGAGCAGCGCCGAGGGGACCGCCCGCCCTGCGGCGACCGCCGCCAGGCGCAAGGTCCCCTCCAGCAGCGGCCTTCCGGCTCGCGTCCGGGCTTTCAGGGCGACGATGGCAAGGCCGGGATCGAGACCGAGCAGCTCGGCCTCGGCTTCGAGCGGGTCGGTCGTCGTGGCGGTGCCGTGCCAGACCAGATCGAAATCCCGTCCCGTCCACGATGCGCCCGGAGCATCGGGAGGTCCGGCGACCGCGTAGGCCGCGGTGGCGGCGAGCCCGAACGGGATGTTGTAGACCGCCTGGTAGCCGCTCCCCAACGGGATCGCACCATCCCCGAGACGGGTTTCGAGGAAGCCGATCGTTCCGGGCTCGAGGGTCACGAGGGCCTGGTCGCCGGGCAGGGCCCGGCCCGGCGTGCTGCGAAGGATCCGGCGGACGACCGCGCGAGGAAGGGTGAAAGGTTTCGGATTCCTCATCTGAACCGATTCTCCGTCCCGGGACGGGCCCGTCGCTTCCGCGGCGCCCGCGGGATCCGGTTCCCTTCGCACGCCCAGGCCGGCTGGCGGCTCCGGACCGGATCACCCCCGTATGTCGCTCGCAACGCTAGCACCCCGCCGCGGCCGGGCCGAAAAAAAAGAGGCTCCCGGCCGATGGTGGCCGGGAGCCTCGTCTGTTTCCGGGTGTCGTCTTCAGTACCCGGGTGACCGTGCAGACTGGTTCCGGATCACGGACCGACCGCGTGTTGCGGCAGCCCGAAACCGATCGTCGTGAACTTGGTCTCCTGCTCCTTGTCGGTCGGGTACGTGGGGCAGAACTGCGTCGCCGTACAGCCGTTGGTCAAACCCGCCGCGAGCGCCATCTGGACCCACGGGCAGGACCAGCGACTGGCCGGGATGTCGGTGAACGGTGCGGTCGAGCAGGCGGGCGGGGTCACGCCGGGGTTCGCCGTGGAGAGGATGAACTTCACCATCTGCTCACGGTCGACCGGGTAGTCCGGGCAGTAGGAGGTGGCGGTGCAGCCCTGCACGACGCCCCGGTTCTTCAGCTCGTTGATCCACGCGCAGTAGGGGTGGCTCGTCGGGATGTCGTCGAACGGTGCGGACGAACATGCCGGCGGCACGTAGCCGGTTCCCTCGTAGGACCGAAGCATGTAGACCGCCATGTCCTTGCGCAGCACCGGGGTGAACGGGCAGAAGTTGCCGCCTCCGCAGCCGGGGATGATCTCGTTCGCCGCGTTGGACAGGACGTACGGGAACGACCATCCGGACGCCGGAACGTCGGAGTAGAGCAGTGCCGGCCCGATGTAGCCGCTGCGCTGGGAGACGAAGTCGTCGAGCTTGAAGGTGCCCGAGGTGCCGGAGTCGATGCCGGCGACCGCGCCCCAGCGCACCATGTTGACGACCTGGTTGCCGTTGGCGAGGTTCGTGAGGTTGCCGACCTGGACGCCGTCGATCCAGGCCTGGAGCACGCCGTTGCTGCCGCTCGGCGTGGAGGCCTTCGCCCAGTTGATCTCGATCGCCCGCCAGCCGCGCAGCGCCTTGCCGATGAGCGACCGGCTGAACGTAGCCTCGTTCCCGTTGTTGAGCCGCGCGGCGAACTTGATCGTCCGCGTGGTCGCGCTCGACTGGCTGAGCTCGACGCGGATGATCGCGTTACCGCCCGCCGCCGGGGGCGCCGGGTCGGCGCCGTCGTAGGCGACGAAGAAGTCGAAGGCGTTGGCGGTGGCCATCGAGAGGCTGACCGCCGGCGCGTTGGCCGGAGG
>Ga0255347_1003864_pt1 | contig 18857 bp, 19 predicted proteins | sample wastewater_treat_2_FD_192479 | JGI IMG/M metagenome (GOLD analysis project Ga0255347, IMG submission 192479) | Wastewater microbial communities from Lulu Island WWTP, Vancouver, Canada - plant24 | ecosystem: Engineered > WWTP > Wastewater > Unclassified | place: Canada: Vancouver, British...
CTTTGTACGGTGATTCATGTTGCGAAAATCCCCCGGCGGGCATTGCAACTATGATTATTCCCCGGATACACTAGGCACGCTGGGCATGGAGCACCCGGTCTCCCCCGATAAGGCTGATACGTCCGGGCAGTTCCCCTGTTCAGCTCAAGGATGCTACTAGGCCTAGCACTAGACGCCTAGTTGAGAATCCGTCCTCCGGTAATAGCGGCGTATGGTACCTCATCGATGGTGAACGCGCGGAATGGATGCCCAGGGTACGCGAGCGCCAATTTGTGCTTGACCCAGTCCTCACTGCTGCGCTCTGGAGTCCGCATCCAACTCTCGAAACCACTTCAGTGACATCTGATACTTGCTACATTCTCTGAATAGCCCCACGATCTTGTCATGGGTGAGACCAAGTTCGCCAAGCAGACAAAGCTCCAGAATGATCTTGAGCTTGAGAGCTAGCACCAACAATCGCGATCTGGTTGCGGAGCTATCCTTTAGGCCAGGTGAGTAGTGAGTCAAGTAGTTGCGCGTATCGGCCACCTTCTGAGCAAAGGCCTTCGGGCTATCGATGAACCCTTCGCACAAATCCGCGCCGAGCTCATCCAGGATGTGCTTGATGCGCTTCTTGAGCGAGTACTCGTTCAGATGCCTCATTCTGCCTTTCAGGGTATCCCGAAATTCCGAACTGATACCATTGCCGATGGGTATCGCACCTACAAGAGCGGGCAGCACATGGTTGCTGTACACAACGTCATCCACGTACCTGCCTTGTCGGAACCTTCTGTGGTATGACTCCAATGCCTGGACAATGCTGATGAACTCGAGCTCCAGATACCCAGCCCTATCATATGTCATCACTGAGTGGAGAGCTCTGACGGGCTCCAATAATTCCGCCTTTCCGAACCATTGGTCTAGCAGATCGGAGATTCTTGATCGCACCTGTGAGTAATAAAACAGCATCCGGTGGCGCGCCTTATTATCTTCCACAGGCGATGCCGCCGCGCGCAGCACGTCAATCCACGGACGTGACGCGGGCTTTTCTGATGGCACCATGATTTGCAGGCTGGAAACGTGGACAGGCCTAATCGATGCAAGAGCCACGAAATCTCGAATTTGAACCACTAGCCGGTCACACTCGTCAAGAGCAGTAGGGTCGGTGAACACCAACCGGATGACGGCTCGCTGCTTCACTGTTGCATCCGTTTGAACAGCTCGAAGGCTCGGCGGGGTACATACAATCTCGAGATAGGCGGTGAACCTGTTCGATTGGTATAGAACCTCATGGTGTGGGACTGTGAGTAACACCCGGTACTCTGTAGGAGCCTGATGGTAGTCAACCTCGATCCCTGATAGCCTTGTCTGTTCGCCTGTCCAAATGTCGTGACCTACCAACAGTGCCCATTCATTGAGATGAGTGTACTCGGCTCGTATCTCCAAGCAGCGTATCTCGTCACGCCCGCGGAAGTGGTGTCCGAGAAACACCTGGTTGGCCACAATCGTGTCCACGGAGGCCATGAAAGTATCGTATAGCGTGACTTCTGTGCCGTCATCCATAGTCCCAAGTATGGTATCGTATCGTCGAAGCTCCAACGGTGAATCGAGGTCTTCGAGAAGTCCATCGATTACAAGCTCTGCGCCAGTCGCAGGTGAGTACTTGAGGATACCGCGAACCACCCTATCGGGAGTACCAGGAAGAAACCAGGATCCCCTAGAGTCATATGACTGCATGGTGCTGCCTTATCCTTTCCCAATCGCCGAATGGCGATAGATATGGAGTTGATCCTCCATCTGCCTGCCCATCCCCTAATGCCGGGATCACGTGAATCTCGGCGAAACGCTTCACCAATCGTGCCCCAGGCGCACATCCCGAGTCTGAGACTCTTGATCATTATCACGTCGACGGAAGGAACGAGTAGGTCCGGCAGTCGAGTTTTCACCAGTTCAGTCAATGCGCCACCGGACATACACTCCTAAGGAGATCTAGCACCGTAGTGCACCTCATGTCTGCTAGTAGAACGGTAGGTAGGTACATGAAGCGTCCTACGTGTTAGTGTATGACTTCTCCACTCAACAGCATCAGGACATCCCTGATCTCTCCCGGATGACGAGTCACAGCCGCATGCCACGTCCCAAATCCGCCATGTGCGTTCACAGCCTCGATCCATTCGTCAAGGTAGCGAGCCTTCGCTTTCGCCTCTTCATCGTTCTTTCCCTTCGTCTCGAGAACCAGCATCTGCCCGTTGGCCAGCCTGACCAGAAAGTCCGGTCGGTATTTGCGAACCACTCCTTTCAGCATATAGAGCACCTCAAAGCCGAGGTGGTCATTCTTGGCCCAGGCAGCCACATGCTCACTATCGTCCAAGACGAAAGCGTCAGACGATTCCCAGGTGCTGTCGTACACGCATGCGCTGATGTGTGACTTCCGCGTTCGCTCACAGGGCCTGCCAGTATACCAGGTGCGCATCTCCCCGGTGGAACGAATCGGATGGTCTCGATTGAAGATCGGGACAATCTGCTCCGAGTTCTCCTGTCGCACCGCCTCCCATATGTGCTGCACTACCCGAGACATATTTAGCGTCACAATGAGTCTCCGGCGGAGTTCGTCCTGGTAGAACAGAGGTGGCGATATCACAATCCTATCGGTCCGGACAAACCGCTCAACTATCTGCACGAGCTGGGCTAGTAGCACTCCGCGGTTTCCCGTCCAATCATGCTTCATCTGATTAAATACGTCTCTGGCGGCCTCAAACGCTATCTTCTGGGTTCTGAATTCATGCGCCAGTCTTTCGAGTTCGATTCGATCAATCCTGCTGACGTCCGGAGTACCGTCGAGTATGGGTGCCATCTCTGCGATCTGGGGTGTCTTTGATGCATCCAGCTCTACCGGGGCTACCTTTGACCAGTCGACCACGAGGCTAGGCTGGAACACATGCTCAATGCGAACTATGTCGGGCCAGCTTATCTCGTACTCTGCCTTGCCTGGGTCAACCTCGACCGCGGTCTTGGGCGTGGGCGGAGGCGGCGGGCCATCGCCACCCCCCTCGTGGGGCAGAAAGGTGAACGGCACTCCAAAGATGTTCACATGCTCGGGTTTGAAGAACCCGGTGACCGGATCCATCTCGCGAGAATCATACGACGTACGCCGGAGACCCCGCCCCACAACCTGCTCGCAGAGCAACTGACTCGTGAAAGCACGCAGACCCATGATGTGCGTTACTGTCTTCGCATCCCAGCCCTCACTCAGCATGCCGACAGAAATCACGTTCTGTATCCTCTCTCCCAGCTGGCCAGCTTTGCCTACAGTATCTACTGTGCGACGCAGCAATTCTGCCTGCTCAGCCTTGGTCAGCTTCCGATCCTGCGGCAACTCATCTTCTCTGCCTGCCTCCACATCGCTGTCCGTCGGGCTCTCGATGACAGCTAATTCCTCTCGTGCCTCTGCCTCGGCCAGGACCTTGGAGTCTATGTGAAGGATTCGGTCCGGATCGCAGAGCTCCTTGATGTAGATCCTGTTGGAGTCGAACGCATGCTTCACTCGAGCCGCCGTCTCCGTTCGGTTAGCGACAGTGATCATGACGGGTGGAGTCGCATGACCGGCCTCAGTCCAGTGCCTTCGAGTCTGCTGCCAATCATACCCGAGTAGGTAGTACGCATTAAGGACTAAGTCAGGTAGAGGTTCTTCGGGTTTGGCGCGGCGGTTCAAATCGTCTTTGACATCGGGGTCGTTATATATGTGGTAGAGCCTAGACTTGTATGTCTTGGCGTCCGGAATCGCGTCATCGCGTACGACAACACGAGGGGTCTTAACGAGGCCCGATTCAATGGCATCGTTCAGGCCGAAGTCACTGACTATCCACCCGAATAGCGCCTCTTCTCTGGTTCTCTTGCCTGATGGCATGAAAGGTGTTGCAGAGAAATCATATGCTGTTTGGATACCTCTGGTACGATGTAGGCGATCCAGTCCTCCTACCCATACCGTAGCCTCCTCGGCGCTGTCCCTGAGGTCGCGACTTCGAAGGTACTTCCCTTCCGCCTCTGGATTCACGCGCCAGGCGTGATGCGCCTCGTCGTTGATCACCAGCAGATTTCGGGCGCTCGCCATCGGCCCCAGAACATCGCGAGTATAGGCTTCGTCGCTCTTCACGCCTCGCTTATCCACGCTTCGACGCTTCTTGACCTGCTCTTCGCTTTCCCAGGACAGCTTCTGCCAGTTCACAACCGCGACTCTGCCACCGCTCAGCTTGTCACATAGCGCATCGGGTACGATCCGAAAAGCCTTGTAGTAGTTGTCTTCGGACGACGGCAGCAGCACTTCCAAGCGCTTCCTCACCGTCAGACCCGGTGCCACTACCAGCACACTCTTGGAGAAGCGAGGGTCTTGTGGATACGTCACCTTGTTCAGAACATGCCAAGCAATCACCATTGCCATCACAATGGTCTTGCCCGATCCCGTCGCCATCTTGCAGCACTGTCGCGCGAAGGAGCCGCCGTCCCCGGGTATGTCGATACCTACTCGGTCGGCAGCTGGAGATTCGGCAAGCCAGATGAGTGTCTCGGCGGCCTCTAGCTGGCAGAAGAAGAACCGACGCATCTCGAACTCTTCTGGATCGCGCCAGTGCTCCAGTAGGCGTTTGGTGATCCCCGATACCCCAGGGTACCCTGCTTCGCGCCACGCCTTGACGCGAGGGCGAATCTGGTTGACAAGCGGTATCTCTACGAAAATGCCAGGGTCGTCGAAGGCTCTGGATTCGCCTGATGCAATGACGTAGCCAGCTGGTCTGCGCCCCTCCGCACGATGGAATGTGCGCGTCGTGCGGTCGTAGCTCCAGTGCTGCGTTGGCTCCTCGTACGGCGAGTTGATGATGAGGTGGTCAATCTTTCCTTGAGCCATTATTCCACCTCCAGCACTCTCAAGCTTTCAATGCCGCGATCATCGACGATCTTGACCGCTATGCGTCGATTGTCGCCGGGATCAAACGGCAAAGAAACGGTGCCCCGGTATGCCTCGATAAGTTCGTCATCAATCGCGGCCCTCAAGCTCCTTGCTAGGCGCGCCCAGCCATCTTTCTCTCCTGCCAGGGGGAAGAAAACCTGGCGAGGATACAGGCTTCGTCCATCATAGTTGGTATCCAGCATCCACAGGGCTATCTGCTCTGCATCTCCTGAGTCAATGGCACCCGTCTTGGTGTTGTAGTAGTCGAAGCCATGGACAGAAACACGCAGCTTGCCCTTATCCGGGCCGTCAGCGATGCGCTCCACCTGAACGTCAGGCCGTCCTATGAGCCAGAATGACTCATTGCTTGCCCGCTTCTTCTTAAGGTCTTCGGTCAGGAGGTCGGCGTTCATCTGCACCTTGAGCAGGGTAACGCCGGGCCAGTTTGTCTCCTCGATGTCCTTCGCAGCCTCCGGATCGAACTGGAAGGCAGCGAACGCAAGTATTCTGGGTCTTGGCACAAGCTTCTGAGCATCTTTTATGGCCAGTTCAACCTGGCGTTTCTCCAGAGGAGCATGCTCCGGCCCGAATGAGACCGCGATTCGAAGAGGAGTATCGGCGGTCCCTCCGCTTCCTGCTGTCGCAGTCTCGCCTTCGCTAGGTCGAGTCTCGCCATCAGCATGAATCCAACGTACTCCCGGGAGCGGCTCAAGCAGGGCAAAGCGAATGTGCTGTCCACCCTTTCCGCGAATCCCTGTACGCAGAAGTTCATCGCGCCACTCACTCTGCCGAAGAGTCTCGCCGGAACGGGCTATGGACATGTCGGCGGCCTGGGGAGGGGTATCCAGAAGCTCTTCGACTGACTTGACCGCGGGAGCAGGTACAGCCTCTACGGTGAACGGGCCGCTTATACGCTTCTTGCTGCGATCCACTAGCGGCTGGTCGTACAGAGTCTCTGTCGCAGGAGGCTCATTGTTGGCGACGGACTTCAGAGTGATATGCGGTACAGTCTGATACACAAAACCGCTGCCTACGCCCTCCATTGGACGAGCAAGCTCATAGTAGTCATAGACAGCAGTCATCAGCCTCTGCCTTGCGATAGTGAGCGCAACGCGAGAGGTATCGCAGGTGATCCAACGTCGCCCCCACTGCTCTGCCACGTATGCAGTTGTGCCACTGCCGCAAGTGGGGTCAAGCACCAGGTCGCCTGGATCGGTGGTCATTAGGATGCATCGCTGAAGCACTGAGGTGCCAGTCTGAACAACGAACACTTTGGGGTCTGACCGGCTCTGCACAGCTCCACCTACGTCGTGCCACATGTTGTTTATGGGCATAGCCGAGAAGTCATCAAAGTAGCGAATGTAGTTCAGCGTGTCCCGCGACGGCTGAATGCGATCAGCCTTCTTGAGTCGATCCATTCCTTCTGGGTACCTTGCTTTCCAGTGACTATCTGTCTTGGGCCTGTACACTCTGCCTCCGAACTCAAATGGAGTGTCAGTACCTGCCGCACCCTGACTCTGTATGTTGTCGAGACGGTATATCCTGCTTCCCGGCGAGAGCGGAACGAGTCCACTCTTCTCGTCAGCAGTCATAGCCCGGCGATGTCCATCTGGTTCCTCGACCTGATCATACTTGCTGGCAGGATCACCGATCGGTGACGGCTTATCGACAAACAGGGGTCGGCACTTGATGTGACTGATGTCCTTTGCATACCAAACAAGATAGTCTCCTGCCCTACTGATCGTGTTGCTTGGGAAACCTCCGGTTGTGGTGTAAGCGATTATGCTGACGAAATTCGCTGCCCCGAACACTTCCTCCATGAGTTCACGTACGTGATGCAGGTTATCTGCACTGATCTGCACGAAAACACTCCCGCATTCTACAAGCAACTCACGCGCCAAGAACAGGCGGTCCCGTAAGTAGGTCAGGTAGGAATGAATCCCAAGCTCCCAAGTGTCGCGGAAGGCGCGGATCTGTTCGGGCTCGCTCGTCAGATCCTCGTCTTTACCATCCGTTACGCTCCGCTTGTTCACGAAAGGCTGGAAATTCGACCCGTACTTGATCCCATACGGCGGATCTATGTATATCATCTGTACCTTCCCTGCCATGCCTTCCTTCTCAAGCAGCGAGTTCATCACAAGAAGACTGTCGCCTGCTATGAGCCGGTTACTCCATCCGTGAGCATGGCGGTAGAACTCAATTGCCTCTCGTAAAGGCGGGTTCTCCTCCGGCTGGGCGAACAGCGCCAGTTGCTGATCTGTCGTGGCCGGTTGCCTGCTCACCGCTTCGATGATCGTTCGTGGGTCGATGCGCTCATGAACGTGCAGTGATACCGTGGGTACCTCAAATGACATCCGCTCTGCTTTGCCAGCCCACTGCAGTTGGGGGTCTAGATGCGGATCATATGAGTATGTTTGCTGCTGTCCAGCGTCTGGATCCGTATCAGGCGTTACGAGTCCTGCTGGAGGGTTGTTGATCCGTTGCTTGTCGGAATGTATGTAAGAACCGAGGGTCTCGACAGCCTGTCCACGCTTCACGCGTCTCTTGCCCACTTTCATATCCCGCCATCGACCTCCTATCGCTGATCATGGAAGGCCAACGAGGTTTGCGCCACTGGCCTCTCGTATTGCCTAATGTAGCTAGTACCGTGCCCCAATGGAAACGGAGCCCTTCGCATAATCCCAGCCGACTTCCGTCACTTCATATTCCAGCCCTCTGTAGAAGAGCGTCTCGCTAATCCGGGGAATGAGGTCCCGTTCTCCTAGATCAACGGTCTCGACCTCAGCACCGACCGCAACATCTGTCTTCCTGACGAGTATGAGCTCCACCTTCACCGCAGACACCTCTCAGCTAGCCACACTCAGTTGGGTCAAAGGAGCCGAACTGTTGCTGCAGTCAACCGTCGACTCTCAGGCATTGCACTGGCGGTCCCAGCGATGCTGTTCTGCGACCTATCCATATTCGCTGACAGCCGTCTGTCCGGCGGGGCTCTCGCCCGGCGTGCCCAGCAACCTGCAGATCATCGGCAGTATCGCCAACGCCATCGTCAGCCCGAAGCCATCTCAACCACGCGAGCCCCAACTAGGCGATCTATATCAAATTCTTCGCCAAAATGCGGCAATGTCCTCCTGAACTCGTGGCCGGAGAGCGCCCGAAGGGCGGTCTCTGGCGACCATCGGTCGAGTTGAGTCCGATATAATGCTGTAAAATGGCCTTTGATCTGCGACGATGGGTATGGAAAGGCCATCGATTCTCCGGTAGAATTGGAGTTGGTACCAACCAATTATCTACAGGAGGAGAACCAATGGCCCGATATCAGATTACCATATCCGACGAGCAACTGCACGGGCTTCTTCAGGGAGATCGCGGTCTGGCCGATCTGCTTGAGGCCGTGCTCAACCAGGTGCTTCAGGCGCAGGCCACTGAGTACGTGAAGGCTGAACCCTACGAGAGAACCGAGGAACGGCTAGGTTACCGCAATGGGACTAGGGAACGTCCGATTACGACGCGCGTAGGCAGGTTGACGCTTGAGGTTCCTCAGTTCAGGCAAGGTAAGCTGCCGGTCGACATGTTCGAGCGTTACCAGCGCAGCGAGCAGGCGCTAATCGTCACGCTTATGGAGATGGCGGTGAACGGGGTCTCGACTCGCAAGATCAAGAACATCACCAGGGAGCTGTGCGGCGTCGAGTTTTCCAAGTCCACGGTATCGGATCTGCTGAAAGGGTTGGATCCCGTGGTGCGCGAATGGATTGACCGGCCCATTGGAACGTATCCGTTCCTGATTGTCGACGCCATCGTGATCAAGATACGCAAAGGCGGCCGCGTAAGAACCCATAGCATGCTCATGGCCACTGGAGTAAACCCCGAAGGGATTCGCGAGATCCTTGGCCTATGGCTCGCCGACAGCGAGAAGGAGACCTCCTGGAGAGACTTCTTCAAGTGGCTGAAGGGCAGAGGCCTGGCCGGTGTGGACCTAGTAGTCTCGGACGACCATGGAGGACTGGTCAACGCGGTAGCCGTCGAGTTCCAGGGTGCGTCCTGGCAGCGTTGCCAGACGCATTTCACCAAGAACATTCTGGATGCGTGTCCGAAAGCCGTTCAGCACGACCTGCATTCGAGGCTGCGCCTCATGTTCGAGGCGCCCGACATGGATACGGCAAGGGTACTGCTGGATGGGATAATCGATGACTTCGGAGCCAAGGCTCCAGGTGCGATAAGCAGGCTCGAAGCCGGGTTTGAGGATGCGATGGCGGTCATGGCTCTGCCCGAATGCATCCGCAAGAGGCTGCGAACCACCAACTGCGCCGAGCGCCTGAACGAAGAAGTCCGAAGGCGTGAGCGGGTCATCAGGATATTCCCGAACGACGAGTCCGCCATCAGGCTGATCGGAGCCGTGCTGATGGAGATAGACGAAACCTGGTCGACCGGTCGCCGCTACCTGAACATGGAGGAATACTGGCGATGGAAGCAGGCGTGCGAATCGGGGGGAGCTCAACCGTTGCCGATTGCAGCGCAACGGGTAGCCTGAACTCTCTCGCATGACACGCCAAGCCGGTAGCTGCCGTCCCCTCCGGCGCAGGCCGAGAGGCAAGCGGCATGCATAGTACGAACTTTGGACCCGGCATCGCTTGCCGCGAGGCCGAGCTGGAGTACAATGCTCACCCGGCTTGGGTGGAATCGCCAACTGCGGCAACACGGACCAACGGCAGGCAGACGGAACGACATGAGCGGATCCAGGCGCGCTCATCCGGGTTTACCTGGGGATCAACCCCTTCTACGAGAATCGATTTTACAGCACGTTTTGGACTTGACCCATCGGTCGCCTGGCGTTATCACCCAATCAACCTCACGTTTAGTCTATGCGCTGCATAGGATTCTCACGGTTAGTCTATGTGATCCCATAGAACCTCACGTTTAGTCTATAGTACCGTACTCAATAGACTATCCGTGAGGTTCGACATAGACTAAGCGTGAGAGTGCCATAGACTAATCGTGAGGTTTGAAAACCGCGCTTACCGGATCCTCTTCTACCTGCTATTCCCCACTAACCCGATCCCTGTCGCATCTCTCAGACCCCGTTAGCCTATCTTCTCCACCCATACCGCTTCTACCTTCGCCTCTTCTTCGACAGCGTAGATCTCTAATCGCGTGTCGTGCCTACACCTGCCGTAAGGTCTCCACCTTATAGCCCATCCTTTGGGTTCAATACTCAACCCTCTGAGATGATCGGCCATCTCCTGCGCCGTACGCGCTTTCTCATACGCCCCCGTTCCGTACATGTGCGTCTTCATGTAGAACCGAACGAGGGCGTCCTCTACGTGGCCGATGGCGCAAGATGTCTTTGCGGAGGCAAGTGCCTTCTCCACCAGCCCTTCCCCTTCCCCGATCATGTGCCTGCATTCGCCCAGCGCTGATAGCGCCAAGTTGATATCGCCTAGCGTCATACCGGCTGCTGTCCGCCCTTGGCTTGCCTCCCATATCGCGTCGAGAAGGCCCGATTCCCCTTTCGGGCAGCAATAGGCCCAGTACTGTCTGCATTCATGCTCGCCAATGTTGCGTACAGCCCCCGCGGCGAATATGTAGCCTGTGCCGTCATCCGTGGCCGTGGCAATAGTAATGAAGGTCATCATGGCGATTACCCCCCTGCTATGTCATCCCGTTGCGCAACAAAGTCGCCCTAGATGGCCACATCGGCTTCTGAGCTATGTGCCCTACAGGTTACAGGACTCCCGACTATGCATTGCTACGCGGCTCTCTGTCAGCCTGCCTTGGAGCGGTCGAAAACAACATCATGTGCCGCTCGCCGATTCTGCCGTGGCTCTCTCTGCCGTTCCTGTATCGCTGATTGGCATATCGCTCGATTATTCCTCTATTGTCGCGGGGGCCTCGCTCATCGTCCCAGGTGCCCCTAAAGGCGAAAGCGGATCGCCTGACTCTCAATGGTTGCTACCTCCTTAGCATCATCGATCCTCAAGCCATCCCCACCCGCTCCCCCCAATGGAATCCTGTGTATAGCTGCCTGGAGACTATGCCGTCCCGGAGGTGCCGATCCTTGACCCTATTGGTCGGATCCCTGACTTGTGGCAGCCTCGCATGTCGATTGCGAACCCGCTCCCTATTCCCGCCTAGCTAGTAGCTAGCCCTTACCACACGGTGTCTCATTATGGCAATAATGAGACACTGGATACTAGGATCTAGATGGCCGAATCCCACTACGGTCCGGGCTATTGGTAGTGGATATCGGCGGTTGTGCGGCGGCGATGGTCATTGACCGACGCCCCATCGACGTGCGGGATTGTGGCTATGGTCTGGGCGTCGTCGATGGTGTCGACGGAATCGATGGTTTGGCCTGACTTTCCTATATGCCTATCGAGCCCTGCTATCGTCAGTCCCCTTCCTTTTCGCCCACAACAGAAAAGGATCGACGCCATCGACGCATCGACTGAATTGGGCCTTATAGTAGGCAAATGCGGCATCGATGCCAGCGTCGATGGAAACACGTCACCGATACATCGAGGATAAGCGGCGGAAGGCCTTGGGCCGCCAGTAGTGTGAAGGTATATTGGCGCAAACGCAGAATAACAAAATACGGGAAGCGGCAGGTAGAATCAATGCTAGCAGCCCAGATGTGCACATTTTCGTGCGTATTATTGCCCCCGTTCTGTGGTGGCCGCCAATCCTACGTGCAGCGGGCCGCGATTGGCCGAGTCATCGAGGGGATTATCGTCGATGACCTTGGCAAGAGCCCTAGGAGTGACGACGGCGCACACGCATCTGGTTTCCTTGTGCGGGTCCTGCAGCTAACGGAACTCCCACGCCCATGCCAGGCAAGTCAAGGTGGCTCTCCACCGATGTTCTGCTTATGCATTCTTCGCAGGGATCTGGCTGCATTGAGGTAACCTGACCCGCGGGCCAGGTTGTTAACCGCGTACATAGCCTATCCCTGTTATGCCCGCAGTAGCTGGCGGTCAGGCAGTTGCGCATGACGTGTGGCACATCGGCCAAAGGAGGCGATGAGTAGCTATGAAACCCTTCAGCTCCTCCCAACCAAAGTCCGAGAAGGAACGAGTACGGACGGTTCTCGTAGATCTAGCGCAGCGCCGTAGCATCATCTACTACGGTGATTTGAGTCTTCGGATCTGGGGTAATCAGAACGCAAAGAACCTCAGGTCTCTAGCCGGCCTCCTAGGGGACATATCAATTGAAGAACAGCGCCAGAACCGTGGCTTGCTTAGTGCTCTGGTTGTGAACAAGAAGACCGGCATACCTGGACCCGGGTTCTTTGAGCTGTCAGCCAGATTCCACAACAACGTCCCCAATGGAGACTACCAGCGTCTGAAATGGTGGGAGAAGGAGCGCGACCGCGTGTACGACGCCTGGAGTGATCCTCAATTCGAAAACCGCCCATCCCGCTTCGCATACGCTGAGAACCGTACACAAGCGAGCACTAGAACGGCACACCCAGAAACGACACCACGAAAGGCCGAACCAGACAGCAGACTGGCGCAGCCGGGCAGACCGGTCTCGATCCGTTCGAGCGCCGCGAGCGTTTCGCCCAAGAGCCTGAACCAGCTGATGAAGGAAGCGGCTGGCTATGCGTGCCTTCAGGGTAACAAGAGTGAATCTGATGACCATAGAGCTCTCAAGAAGTGGGTCTCGGAGAATCCCGGCAGACTCGGCCTCGATGATGACTTCATCATCCGAGAGGAGTTCAGGTTCGCGTCAGGCGACAAGGCAGACGTGGTGTTTGAAGGTACAGGCACAGCAGCAGTGGTAGAGGTCGAGCTAGCGGGTGATACGAGCCTTATGCGTGGCTTGTTTCAGGTTATCAAGTACAAGGCGCTGATGGAAGCGACTAGACAGCTAGAAAATGACCCCGCGATCGTTGCGGGATTCCTCGTCGCCAAGAAGGTCTCCAAGAGAATGCGCAAGTACGCCAAGAGGCTGAACGTCACTGTGTACGAAGTCGCTGACTTCACTTGAGCATAAAGCAGGTCCATGGCCATCAACTCCGTACAAGATGCGGGCGCTCCAAGTCACTGGATAGCCAGCTAAGGTGCACATCTGAGGCCAAGCCCGCTGCCGTCTTTTCTTTCTCGCCGCCGTCCCGTCCCTGGCTGTCATAGAAGGGATATCGTTAGTCGCTCTGCCGGGCATTGCGACTGCAAGATGGGCGAACGTACCCAAAGCGCGGCACGGGGACAGCCATGCTCTCGTATACACCGTGGAATCCAGTGCAGTCAGAGCCCTGCGAATCATGGCAGTCTGAAAGCAAACCGGAAAGGACAAGGTCCATCCTGCCCGCTGATGCTCGCTTCAGGGTCATCGTTCAGTCATATCCAGACCTTGACGCTGCATCCGGACAACGGATAGTGTATTCTGCATACAGGGGTTGCCAGTTCCCGGGCATCATCTCCTCCTCCGATACACCCAGGGACAGTGCCACTCCGACGCGACCGGCCATCATCCTGTACGCGTGAAAGAGACTCCTTTCTGAAGCAGTGATAGCAGCCCCGCTTCTATCGTAGATGACTCGCGCCCACGCCATCCCGATTCCGGAGGACAAGACTGCAGACGCGACCTGACCTGTGATGCAGGCGATGACCCCGTGCCAGCCTGTTAGCAAGAATCCAAACACGAGAACGACTAGCCAGCAGATCCAACTCACAGGCGTTCGCGCGTAGAGTTGGGCCAATGGGAGAACAAGTGTGAATGGAGGCACAGAGGGGCCAAACAGATGTGACATCCAGAAGCCAAATCGGGTAAGCCCCACTGCTAACGCTATTGCTACAGGATCCAATACGTAGCAAACGACGTGGCTGCGGCCACCGGCGCAGCCACGATGGGCATGCTGTCAATCGCTTCAGCCAGCTCAAGCACGCGAAGCGCATCCGCATGCGGTACGATTCGAGACACTAGAGTGAAGGCGTGTGCAGGATCAACTCTAGTCCGAAGACCATGCGGGGCATAAACAGGCATAGGCAACCCCCCATTGCAGATTGTGGCAAGAATCAGCCGAAGTCGGTAAACCCGATATCGTTACCAGTTGATCGCAGAACGGACAAGGCAGTTGCTTAGTCACGCTCGGCTGTGAAAATAAGTCAGCGATACGTCAGCTACCCATCGGCCCGGCTACCATTCTGGCAGCCGGCCTAGCGTTATCGCGTAGTGCAACCTGGTTTCTGCGCTATGCGCTCGCTCCGACCTGAGGTAATCCTCATATGCCTCTAGGGCCGAGGCGTTGGTTGCGATTCTGGCTAGCGTACCGGCCTCTATGGGGCCCAGTAGCTCCTGGATCAATCTGACCAGCCTGTCCGCGTTCTGCTCATCGAGGCCGGTACGCTGTGCAATCATGGGGTCACGCAGGTAGCACATTACCATGTCTCGCCTCTTTGCCTCCTGTTCAAAGCCGGCCTCTGCCGTCCAGAGTGCCTCCAACCCCTTGGTCTCCAACAATCTGCGGAGGCGTTCTCTAGACATTTCTCTCAGGCCCTCAGCTCTTGCTATGTCTAGCGCGACCTGCGGATCAACGTGGACAACTCCCCGTGCCCCTAGGTACCGAAGGACTAATGTACGGGTTTGGGGTTGTATGACGAACAATAGAGCTGCAGCTGAGAACAGTGCGGCGAAGAACCCATGGAGAACTACCTGAAGTACCACAGCACCGAACCCTAGGATTGCGCCTACGACAGTAAGCAGATCCCTCCGACTGCCATGGCCGAATGCTCCCAAGGCGTACATCAGCATCAATGGGACCTGGACAATCTCAATTAGCCACCATGACCAGCTAGACAGAAACTGCATGGAACCCTCCTGGTTGGTTACTCCCATGGTACCGAGATTACGCTTGACGCTCGCGTCGAACTGGCCCCGAGGCAGGCCTTGAATTGATCCATCCTCGCGCAGACGAGACCGGTACAAACCTAGCCGGGTGTGCTAGAACCTCGCTGGGAAGGCAACCCTGCTCGCATCTTCACTCTCATTCTCAGGCCTAGCGACCGTACCCATGATGCAGGAGCAACTCGCAAGGACAGACGGCGTCGATTTCGTTCATACCGAACTCGGGTCGCTCAGCGCCCACTGTCACACGCCTGCAATCCGCCGCATGTTGCGGTTAGGGCCCCGGATCATCCGTTTCGTTCACATCTGAATGCAGGTTGCCTCTGGGGATCATCGCCAATAGGTCACATAAAGCAGAACTACGATGACAACTGCGGCGAACACGAATCGCGCAGCGGTCAGCGGCTCCTGCTGAACTCGTATCCCCAGTCTGCGATCCCAACTGGTCATCCCTGTGCGTACAAGATGATCGTGGGCGATTACCTGTGCCAAGAACCCGGCGAAAGGAATTCCACATGCCATACCTCTCCACCAAACCTCGAATGACCGTTCCAGGGCCCTATTGAAGCGAAGCGGATGGCCGTTGCTATCCCGCAATCGGATATTCAATAGCCATTTCCCAGGCGTAGTCCCAAAGCCGCCAATGAGCATCGGTTCAATGAGCAGTATCGACGAGCCAATGGCGGCAGAGACCAATGAATGTTGAGATCCAGGTAGCCTTGCCCACCAACGCGCTACCCCAGGGGCAAGGTAGGCAAGGGCGTATGCAAGCACCCACCCGGCTAGAGTAGTATCGATCAGGCGTGCCCAGAACCTCGGCCAAGGCCGAACCCGTTGGGCGTCGATCCGCATGAACTTGCGCATCCATGGCTGGTCATATGCCAAATACGCGTAGTTCATTGTGATGATGTTGAACAGGTTGAACAGCGACTCGCAGTCGGGCTCCACGCCAGCCTCGATGCAGAGCCAGCGCGCACTAGCGATTATCTCGTCGAGTATAACAGCAGTATCCATGGACCAGAATGCTTGATCGTATGCGCGCTCATTCCATTCGTCGATGAAGCGCTCGGTCAGGGGTCTCAGGGAAGGCGGAAGCATGAGGACGGTCTGCCTGATCCCGGCGATCCGATCCCGCTGGGATTGCCTAGCCAGATGGTGTTGAACAAGCTCTACATAGCGAGTCCCGCTGAACTGTTCACGCAGCCTTCCGAACTCCGCCTCTTGCACCGCTTCACCTCCATCATATGGCCCACCCGCCGTGTGAGGCTCCAGACGCACTCGGCGATAGGGGCCAATATCACAGCAGCCATCTTAATCAGATTTGCGCTGAGCCAGGCTGTCACCGGCCAGGGGATTCGATGTATACGCCTGGCCTAACCCATTGCAGTATCCCTATCAATCGTCTCAGGAACATGTTTCCATCAACAGTCTAGTTGACTATCGGTCGGTATTCCCCATAAGGGGCCCAAGATGGTGGCAGCATATACCCATTCGTGTATGCTATTCCTCACATAGCTCTATTGTCCTTCCGAATTTGTGCCCATAAATACCTGTACATGCCGTTTCTTGCCGCCCTCCTAGATATATCTAGTAGAATAGACATGCCAAGAGTAAAAAACGGGCCCCGCCCCGAGCCGATGACTAGACCGGCGCTCAAGTCAGCGAATTGCTCACTGTCCACCATCCCCCCATGAAGATGCAGGGAAATGCGGCACAAAGCAGAATACCAGGACTGCAGAGCACTCCCTAGCACTTCCGGGTATCAGACATGAACGATATCCGGCGTCCTTCTTTCGGTTCACGTAGTTCCCGCGCAGATCAATGCCGCCTGGCACAGAGGGTGATGATGATCGAGGATCCGTATAGACGCTACCGACCTTTCATGGACTTCTGCCAGGCTATAAAGGTTCACGCCGCAGACGATGATACCTGCAGAATGCTCTATCGCGCTGTCGAGGACTTGCGTCCCCCTGAAACCGCTACAGCATTGATTGACGCAATCGCGGCAGTTGCTCCTCCCGACATGCCGACTGCACTCCTAGATGATGCGTGGGCTCTGCTAGATGACAAACAATGGCATACCCCATGTCCGTTCTACATCCCGATGGTAAGCCGGATGAACGGGATGTATCGCAAGTTTGGCACGCCCTGCGGAAAGTCATGGTGCCCCGAATGCGGTGTCGAACGGGCGCAGGGGATACTTGATACGCTACGGGAGCACTTTCAGGCGTGCGATGGTGTATGGATTGCCGTTCTGGATTCTGTGGATGAAACCGTGCGCGAACGCCTTTCTACCCGAGCCAGATCCAAGAGAGCGTCTTATGCCTGGGTGCGAAGGCTCAATGGAGTTGAAGTCTGGTTCGCAAGCCGCGCTCTTGGCGGACCCAAGCCGCCGCATCTCTTCATGGAGCTGACGCCGCCCCAAGCGTTTCTTCTGGCGCGGATAGCCTTGCTCATACCCTATTGGGATACGGCGCGCGCCAGCAGGAGCTGGCAGTGGCCTGGTTTCTGGAAGGCTTACGAGCCCAGCGGTGAGTGGGAGAAAATCGCAAATGCCAGCGGCGCACGCACTGTCGAACTTGCAGAAGAGCTGATTATGGAGGAGGTTGCAGAGCGCATAGGCATCCCGGTCTACTTCGTTCCGGATTTGCCCCCGGAAGGTATCTCCCTTCCGGAATGGTTTGACCTGCTCAAGAAATGTTACGATGAGGCTCGCCTGCCAACGCGTCTAGAGCCCGATAGCGAGCAGTTCCAGTAATAGCCGTTTTTCTCGGCGTCTCTATGTAGGGCATCTATGAGTACATATAGAAACACCGAGCAAACTTACATTTGCTGTCGACCGCCAGACGATCTACCTATTGAGGCAGCACCTCTATGTGGCACAATCCGAAGTGCAACGGTTCGCACGTCACCCGATTAGGCTCCCCGTACGGTGCTAGTGCTTCACGATGATCCCAAAGCGCCATTCAAATGGTCCCGTTCTCGGGAATAACCTCTCTTTACTATCCGCCATATCCCATTATCCCGCCACTCCATACTGCCGTTCTGCAATCCAGTCGAACACCGGTAGACCCAGGCCTCCGCAATGCTTGCATACAGCCAGATGACTCCTCGGAGCCATTAGCGCCAAGAAGGTCCCAACTGAGCCTATGGTCAGAACGTCGCCGATTCAGTTCCTGACAGGCACGCCCTTTTCGAGCGGCCAGAGAAAACCCACGTCCAAGACCGACTGCCTCCTATCCACTAAGGTTCATTCCCGCTGGCCATCGAGTCGCTTCTCACGCGGGACCCCGGCCAGACAACGCGCTACGAGGCACGCAGGGCGTCAAGCGAGCAGTGATGTGGCCTGGGCCCCTGGGGGTCTGTCCTTGGCGAGCGTGCTGGGGTTCCTGGCGCATCCTGGAGGCCCGCGAGAGACAGAAACTACGCAGATGACCCGCCATTCGTGTTGAGACGCGCCAGCCCAGTTTCCGCAGCCCAGCGCGATGCCAAGGGCCGGAATAAGGCGTGCGGACTGGCGAAGGACTTGAGCCATGCCAATACGCACTTGGTGCGCGCCCGCCCAACGTACCAGAATGGGAAGGCCCGCGTCCCATAGATCCACACGGCCAAGGCCCTTCACCCTGCTCCATGTATCAGCCAGGCACTCACCCGTCATCCGAGATCACACGTAATGCCAACCAAGCAGCCGGCATCGCCATCACTGCAGACCATGGCAACCTGCAACCTTCCCTACCAATTCCTCCATCAACCCCTTGACTAAACGAATTAACATCCGTATATTCGTTGTAGGAGGTGAAATCCAGTGCGTCACCTGCGTATTGACATTGATGATGATGACCTATACCTGGAGCTGAAGCTGCAGGCGGCTAGAGAAAGAAAATCCATGAAGGAGCTGGTCGTTGAGGCGATAACTAAGCTGCTCGAGGAGAGGCAAGCACCCCCGCCGACGTAGGTGGGACAAGGAGGTTGATTCGGTGCAGGGATACGTGTACCAAAGGTCGCCGGGCAAATGGTACGGCGTTTGGGATGGACCTCCCAAGTACGATCCCGTGACTGGCAAGGTGAAGCGCAATCAGAAGGCCCGCTTGCTGGG
>Ga0255347_1003876_pt1 | contig 18824 bp, 18 predicted proteins | sample wastewater_treat_2_FD_192479 | JGI IMG/M metagenome (GOLD analysis project Ga0255347, IMG submission 192479) | Wastewater microbial communities from Lulu Island WWTP, Vancouver, Canada - plant24 | ecosystem: Engineered > WWTP > Wastewater > Unclassified | place: Canada: Vancouver, British...
CTGACCGCCGGGCGGCGAACCCGGACCGGCACGCAGGGCGTCCCGTCCTTGGGAACGCCCTTGTCCTGATCCTCATCGGCACCCTGCTCATCCTGGTGGCCGCCTACCTGTCGCGGGAGGAATTAAAGCGATATCTCTTCCCTTCCCCCCCGCCGCCGCCACCCCGGCAAACCGAACCGTCGAAAATAGAGGCGGCCGATCAATTCGTCTCCCGCCTGATCTCCGCGCTCGCCCTCACCGATGATCATATATCTCGCAAACAATTTGCGAGGAATAGCGGCGAACTGGAATGGGAGGAAAGCTTCATCGTCATCACCCTCGCCCCGGAAACCGGTCTTCACCAGGTAGAGCACATTCAGGCCAGAATATATGCATGCTGCGGATCGGAAAGCCTGAGAGCGGAAGTGCGCTATGAAAACGACAGCTGCTTACATACCACCATATTCGCGGGAAAGCGCGTAACCCACCAGCTTTTTTTTCATCTCGCCCCGCCTCCGAGCATTCCGGAAAAGCAAAAAGCGCCGGAATCACCGTACCGGGTTGCCCTGGTCATCGATGACATTGGGGAAAACTACCGGACTTTCAAAGAGCTGCAGGCACTGGGAGTACCCATCACCTATGCGATTCTCCCCTTTCAAACCTGCTCCGTCAAAATCGCCGATGCCATCAGAGCCAGCGGCTGCGGAGAAATAATTTTGCATCTGCCGCTCGAGCCCTGGCACAGCGAAAATCATTCAATCAACCACGGAACCCTGCGCACCGACATGACCCGGGAGGTACTTCTGGGGCAGCTTGAAAAAAACATCAAGGCGGTGCCTCATATCGCGGGGGTAAGCAACCACATGGGATCGAAATTCACCGAGGACCGGGATAAAATGGGGCTGTTGCTGGAAACGCTGAAGGAAAAAGAACTCTACTTTCTGGACAGCCGCACCAGCAAAAAAACCGTCGGGTATGGACTGGCGCGAGAGATGCTGCTCAAAACCGCCCGGCGGGACCTGTTTCTTGACAGCACCCATGACCAGCACTTCGTGGAAACGCAGTTGCAAAAAATCCTTCCTCTCGCTCAAAGAAAGGGGGGCAAGCTTGTGATCATCGGACATCCTCATCAATACACCATCAGCGCACTCAAACAATACCTTCCCGCGCTCAAGCAACAGGGGGTGGCCGTAGTCCCCCTGTCGGAGCTGGTGCAGTAGGCTATAATGGGCTGGAAAAACTTGACTGGCGCATAAGGTGGATTTTCTGATATAATAGCACAGGCTGTTAGTAGGCGAATCCATGAAGAAAGGAAGGAGGAACAATGCAGCGCCATAAATCCGACAGTTTTCCAAAGTTCAAAGTTGCGGTAGCCCAGATCGCCCCTTCTTTTTTAAACCGAGACGAGACGGTTGCCATAGCCTGCAAGGCCATAGAAGAAGCGGGAAAGGAAGGGGCCCGGCTGATCGCCTTTCCTGAAAGCTTCATCCCCGGATATCCATACTGGCTCTGGATGGAGCCGCCGTTTGCTGCTGCCCGGTATTTTAAGGATTTTTTCAAAAACTCCGTAACCGTTCCAAGCCCATCAACCAGGCTGCTCTGCCGCTCCGCAAAAAAGGCAAACTGCCACGTGGTTATGGGTTTGTGCTTGCGGGAAGCCGGCACCCTGTACAATGCGATGCTGTTCATTGATGATGAGGGAGAGATCATGGGATACCGCAGGAAGCTGGTGCCTACGGTGGTTGAAAGAACCATCTGGGGCAGGGGCGATGGCAGCGACCTGTGCGTGTTTGATACGGAACTGGGGCATATCGGTGGTTTGATTTGCGGCGAGAACAACATGTATCTGGTGAAATACGCCCTGCTGGCCAAGGGCGAGCAAATACACATAGCCAATTTCCCCGGCATACCGCTGAAGCCCATGGTCGGCTTCACCGATGCCATTGATCTCATTCTCCGGTGTGATGCAATTCTTGGACAAATCTTTATTCTCAATGCCATAAATTATGTCAGTGAGGAGATGAACAAAAAGATTTTTGATACGGATGCAAAGCTGAAGGAGTTCTATGTCCCGGCCAACAATGGGGGGTCAAGCATCATTGCTCCCGGGGGGGTGCATCTGGTAAAGCCCGTGCTCGATAAGGAGATGATCCTGTATGCCGATATCGACATGGAGATGCGCATCAGCGCGAAATGGGCATCGGACTGCACCGGACACTACGCGCGGCCCGACATAACCCGGCTGCTGATAAATGAAGAACGTTATGTCACCCACGAGATAAAAAAAACCGGATTTAATCCGGCAAAGGAAACTGATGCATCCATACATAAAGACCTTGAACCGCTGGCTCAGGAGATTAACAACAGCGGCAGTGCAAAACTCAAAAGGCTGTTGCAAAATTACCTGAGTAAAATCGGATCACCCGAAAGGTAATCCAGCGGCAAGCGGATGGCACGGAGATTGGACGGGGAGGCAGAAGCGTGTTACCGGCGCGTGTTAGGGCGGCCCTGTCGGGAATTCGTGTTAGTTCTCCGCGGACAACCTACGGTAACCTTTCCGTCGTTCAGGTGGTAGTGAGCGCCGATAATTTTTAAGCCGCCATTATTCACCTGCGCCTGTAAAAGCGGCGCCGAAGATTTCAACTGCTCGACCACCATCGCCACATTCTCCCTTATGGCATTTTCCAAAAGGTCGCCGGGCTTGTTTCTTGCCTTCCGCACTGCCGGCGCTATGGCTTGAATGACTCTGCCCACGCGTCCCGCAGCGCCGCCGCCCTTCACCGCCGCGGTTACCGCGCCACACCCATCGTGCCCCAGGACCACGACAAGCCGCGTCCCCAGATGATCCACCGCATACTCGATGCTGCCCCGGGCCTCTTCGCTTAAGATATGACCGGCCAACCTCACCACAAACAAATCACCCAGACCCTGATCGAAAATGATTTCCGGCGGCACCCGGGAGTCCGAACAGCCGAGGATTACCGCAAAAGGATGCTGCCCTTTGACCACTGCGGCGCGGCGGGCCGGCGTCTGGTTGGGGTGGGCGGTTGCGGCTGAAGCATATCTCCGGTTTCCTTCCATCAACTTCCGCAAAGCCCGGTCTGCGCTCAGTGCGGCTTCATGCCGATCGCACATCACTATATCCCCCTGTCAACATAAGGCAAAGCCGGCGCTGCACCACCCTCGTCCACAAGACGAGCGGGCCTGAAATCAGTCGATTTGAATACTGCATAAAAGCCACCGCGCCCGCAGGCGAGGGGTTTCGACCATCCCCCGAGGGAACACTAAACGCCCGTCATCTGTTTTTCACCTGCTTAAGCGATGGGGGGATTTTCTGCGCGAGCTTTTCGGCATTCTCCAGCACCCGCTTAACTCCCTGCTCGCTGATGTCATCAAGATGGAACCCCGCCGTGACCACTACATTACATTTAAATCTGGCAGAAAGCACCTCCGCCACCCGCTGGGCGATCACCTGATCCTTATGCCCGGGAAGATTATAAACTGATGAGGTTGCACTCATTACCCGGCGATTTCGAAGGCTGGGGCGCGGCTGAGCCACCGCCACCGAACCGATGTGTGGCTTATCGCCGCCGGAGATGACCACCAGCAGGTCGTTACCGACAAAAGTCACCTCGGCGGAAAGTTTATACGGATGCGCTCCGGAAACAAAGGTATCGGCTTTTGTCATGCCCGGCCCCCGGTTAAGGATTCTCGGGTAAAATCGAACAGTGTCTCCTCAGCCCCTTGGAAACGCAGAATCATTCGTCGATCCTTAAGGATCTCGCCGATGACCGCGGCGGTGATGCCCTTCTGCCGGAAGGCATCCAGGCATGCAGGCAGCGACGGCTCATCAACCCCGAGCAGGAACCCGTAGCTGAGGAAGGCCTTTATCCAGGCCGGGAGATCCATGTGCGGCGGACGCGGTACCGCATCCAGATCTAGGAGCGCGCCGACGCCGGAATATTCGCAGAGCAGCGAGAGGGTGCCGACTATGCCGCCGTTGCTCACATCCTTGGCGGTCCGGCACAACCCCGACTCGGAAAGATAGGGCAATATGGACAGCCGCTCGACAAGGTATTCCGACGTTTTCCCGGAATGCACATCCCAGCTTGTCACCGATTTGCATTGGCCGCGCTCTCCGTTCAGATCGACCGCCAGAACGATCTTCTGTCCCGCGCCGGCGTTGGTTGACTGCAGAAGGCTTCGCGCCGTGCCCAGAATAGAAACCGCGAGAGAAACCTCCCCCGCATCGGGGTTTAAATGACCGCCCACCATCGGCACCATCAATCTCTCGCAGCCCTTGCGCACCCCTTCCATCACCCGGTCGCGCTGCTCGCCGGTTGAAACGCAGAGCACATTAACCATGGCCAGCGGCCGCCCGCCCATGGCGTAGATGTCATTGACGCTGGCGGTCACCGCCGCCTTTCCCGCGGCATACGGCTCCGCATTGATAAAACGGGGCCACATCCCTTCCGCGGCAAGCAGCAGGTAGTGGTCTTCATAGGCAATGGCAGCGGCGTCTTCTCCGAAACCGGTCACCACCCGCGAGCGGCCGGCGCCCCCGCCTCCCTGCAGCGTTTCCACCAGACGGCCGATGTCCCGCTTCCGGGTGATGCCGGGATAACTCCTGATGTCCTTGACGATTTCATGCAGTTTCATGGCGTATAACCCGATCTTTTCGTCGAATAATGAAGGGCACCTCTAAAAATTCACCTTACGACCTTTCGCTCTCATTCCCGCGCAAGCGGGAATCCATAAAAATTAATTATATGGATTCCCCGATCAAGTCGGGGAATGACACAAAAAATGAATAATTAGATGTGGCCTAAAACTCTTTTGAGGGAAGCACTCGGTTGCGTCCTTTTATCAGATGCGGACACGACCGAGCGTGGCCCTCCAGCATCAACAGTCATCCTGCGGATTGATCGCAGGATCCAATAAAATAATACAGGGTACCTCTAATAATCCAATTTTGCTCTACATGGCAATCTGGAAAATCAATAAGTTACAGTCGGAGATTCGTCTAAAAATCCTATTTTTAGAGGTACCCTACAGCAACTGGATTCTTCGGTCGAGACGCAGAATGACCTCTTTTACAGCTCCGCTTCCATCAGCTGATGGGGCGTTCCATGATAGTCATTGACCTCCCCTACCGTTTTCCAGCGGTTGCGCTTAAAAAAGGAAACGCTGGGAAGCTGAATATACGCCAGGAACCGCCGCGCCTTTTTCTCTTTGACCGTTTCCACCGCTTTTTTTATCAGCAGGGCGCCCACCCGTCCCCTGAACCCTTGCTTCACCGCGAGACGCCCGCCATACCAGGTGCCCTTCTCCTGTTCATAAACCCGCACCGTTCCCACAATTTCATCACCCATGCATGCCACGATGTGAACCGCATGCTTATCAAAATCGTCCCGGTCGGTGCTCTTGAACAGCTGCTGCTCCCGCACAAAAGTTTCCTGGCGTATGCGGTATGATTCTTTTAATTCGTCTTCCGTTTCAGCAATTTTGCAGACAATCTTTTTATGCATCTAAATCTGAAAATCGAGCCAAAGATATTTGAAATTGGGTCAGGGACGCATTCATGCGCGATGCATTCGCGGCCGAAGGCCGCTCCTACCTCGTCCCTCTTCCTTCTTCTTTCTTACCTCTTCATTCTCCCCGTCACCCGCGACGCCGGATTCCTTCAAGAACGTATCCAGCGTCTTTACATGTTCCCACATATCCTTCTTCTTGCGCGGGTCGTAGAGAAGGTATGCGGGGTGATAGAGCACCATGAAGCTGATGCCGTGATGTTCATCGCTGAGGAAAATCGTGCCCGCCTCCTCGGTCATGGAAAAATCAACCTTCCCCGGTATCATGTATTTTAAAGCCGTCGCCCCCAGGAGCAATATGATCCGGGGCCGCACCAGCTCAATCTGCCTGCGCAAATAGGGCCGGCAGGCGGCCACCTCTTCGATGAACGGCGCGCGGTTTCCCGGGGGTTTGCACTTGACGATGTTGGCGATGAGCAGATCACGTTCGGTATCAAGCCGGACGGCCTTCATGATCTCATCGAGCAGTTTTCCCGCCCTTCCCACAAAGGCCCTGCCCGTGCTGTCTTCGGTTTCCCCCGGCGCCTCGCCGATGGCCATGATCCGCGCTTCCGGATTGCCCCGGTCCACCACGATGGTGCGCCGCCCCCCGGCCAATGCGCATTTCTGGCAGTTGGAGGCGGCAAGCAGCTCTTTAAAGCGGGGATAGTCCGGTGCGGCAAATATGTCGTTTTGCGTCCGGTTAAAGAGATCAAACTGGGTGGACATGAATACTCCCGTCTGCTTCCCCGCGCGCCGAGCCTGCGCGGCTGCTTCCTGTCAATTAGTTGAGCGGGGAACATGACTTCCAGACATCCTGAAAATAATCCTGAAGGGTGCGGGCAACCTGCGGCGAGCGAATGAGGACTGACACCTCATGATTCTTCTCCAGGGCATTGTAGGTCCAGTTGGTGCTCCCCACCACGCTTGTTTCCCCGTCGATGATCAGGATCTTGCTGTGGGTGGTGGTGGTCGGGGGATCATACATCACTTCCACCCCGCCCCGGGAGAGGATCGCGCCGGTTTTCAGGTTGCCGGCGTTCACCCGGTCGTTTTCCTCTCTCCGTTCCAGAATGACCCTGACATCCAACCCGCGCCGTCTCGCGGCAATCAGTTCCTCGATCAGCGCGTTGGTCGGGCTGTTGCGATGATGTTCGTAGTAGCGCGCTTCAAACATCATCATCCTGATGGATGAACGGGCACGGCCAAAGGCCTCGCAGACCACCTGTGCATACTGCCGGTCGGTAACCACCTCGACACCCTCCACCGGCATCGGCCCGGCCGACATATTCAGGATCAGCAGAAAGGCATAAACCAGGGCACCCGCTATGCTGGTCATGGACCGTGCCTACGTTTCCTGTTCTTTTTTCTGCGCTTTCTTCGTCTCTTTTTTCTGTTCCTTCTTCTTTTCCTTTTTCTTCACTTCCTTTTTTTTCTTGGTACCCGCTGCGCCGGCCTCAAGGACGGCAATGCTGCGGACAATGCGCTTGCGCGGATGATGGGGGAAGTCAACCCGGAGCGTGACCTTTTTGGCGCTCAGTTTCTCGATGACTCCTTCCTTGGTACCTGTCGCGAATGGAAAGGTAATTTTTTCTCCTACTTTCATCGCTTCTCCTTTGATTAGTGGCGTAATGGAACATTGGAGTTGTGGACATTGCCTCCTCGTACTCTTTCGCGGCTGAATCCGCTCCTACCGGCTATCTGCTTTTCATTTTGCATTTTTCACTTTGCACTTTTCATTTTGCATTTTTCACTTTGCACTTTTCATTTTGCATTTGTTCCATGTAAAGCCGCTCCTACCGGCTTTTTATCTCACATCACATATCGCACATCGGTTTCTGCTTCTCCATTCCGCCATCCGCATTCCGAAATCCGCAATCGTATCATTCCCCCCTGAACGCCGCCAGCGCCTCCCGTTCCAGCTCTTCTTCAAGCCCCTGGTAGCGCGGAGAAAAATGGAAGGGCGCAAAGTGCTTCACCCCGGCGCTTCTGGCGATCAATCCCGCCTGACGCGCCGTCAGGTGTTCCTTGGCCCGCGCCTTTTCGCCGTCCCTCTCAAGAAAAGCGGCCTCACAGAACATCATGTCCGCGCCGCGGGCAAGATCGACTATTTTGTCAACATTGTCGACCGTATATGAGCAATCGGCCACATAGACGATCTTTTGCCCCGCCGTGACCGTAACCATCTCTTTTTTCAGTTCGCCCAGGGTTACCTCCACCGCGCCGCGTTCCGCTCCGGGTTGCGGCACAATCACCCTGCAGTCATCCGGCCGCCCCTGCCAGATCATCTCTTTCAATTCTCTCAGCCACGACCCTACGGGATAACCTTTTTCCCGCAGGCGGGCGCTTAAAACATTGATGTGGAAACGCTCTTCAAGCGCAAAGGCCAGACTGGGAATGCCGTGATCCAGCTGCACCGCCCGTACGGTAAAGTGGGGGGTTTTCTCCACCACCCCGTCAAAGGGGCGATGCTCCACCGCTTCGCCGGCGAATTGCCGGGCACAGATAAAGGTGGTGCCGCATATCCCGCCGGGGTGAATCTCGGCGACGCTCAACCGCAGCGGATAATCCTGCACCAGATTCCAGGTATACCCGGACAATTTCCCCGCGACATGGGTGGCTAACCCCGGCGGGCCGAAGAGACGCAGGTGCCTGTCCCGCCCCAGCAACACCCGGAGCAGAAAATCAAAGCCAAAAAAATGGTCTATATGCGCGTGGGATATGAATACGTGGGTCAGCTTCAGGATCTTCGCTTCACCCAGCGCGCTTATATCACCGAGGTCAAAGAGCAGCGCCTGCCTCGCATAGCGGGTTTCCACATACAAGGCAGGGTCTCCAAAAGGAATATTTACCAATTTGCAGTGGAAAAGAGCATTCATCCTCGAATCTTGACTATAAGCCGGCACGTCACCACATCTTCGGGCGGATCAATGACCGGATTTGCCACCGCCTGCCCGCACCGCATCGTCCCTTCCCTTGGTAACAGCAGTGCGGTTTGTAACACTAACATCCAATTTTTTCAAGCATTTTTCTCACCGTCCGACGCCGGCCTCCATGCAGAAGCGGCACACCGGACTCAATCAAGAGGTCCCGGTCAATCCGGACAGCACAAATTGTGTATCCTGCTGCCGAAATCAATTGTTTTTTTTTTTCATATTTGATAAAAAGATACATGGTTGCTTATCTATTAATCAGTGGATAAAGGAGATGGCCTATGGACGGCTGGGTGGGTAAATTTCTACGGATAGATTTGAGCACCGGGCAAATAAATGTGGAAGATTTGGATCAGGATCTGGCGAAAGATTATATCGGCGGGAGGGGCCTTGCAAGCAAGATGCTATATGATGAGATTGATCCCGCGGTTGATCCATTGAGCCCCGATAACAAACTGATCTTCGTCACCGGCCCCTTGACCGGAACCGGCGCCATTGCCGGAGGCCGTTACATGGTGGTGACCAAGTCGCCGCTCACCGGCTGCATTGCCTGCTCCAACTCCGGGGGATATTTCGGTCCGGAACTGAAATATGCGGGATACGATATGATCATCTTCGAGGGAAAGGCCGAGAATCCGGTGTATCTGTACATCAACGATGACACGGTGGAGCTTCGGCCGGCGGATGACCTCTGGGGCTTGAACACGCATGAAGCCGAGGACGCCATCCGCTCCCAGATAGGCAGGCCCTGGAAGGGTGACCAGTTCCGCATCGCCAGCATCGGGCCGGCCGGCGAGAAATTATCGAAAGCGGCCTGCGTCATCAATGACAAGTCTCGGGCGGCCGGACGCTCCGGGGTCGGCGCAGTCATGGGATCAAAAAACTTAAAGGCAGTAGTGGTCAAGGGTTCAAAGGGGGTCACGGTGACTGACCGGGACAAGTTCAGGGATCTGGTCCGGGACAGTATTGAGAAAAACCGCTCTGAAGCCGCCAAGGTCACATCCCAGGCGCTCCCCATCTACGGCACCTCGGTGCTGGTGAACATCATCAATGAAAGCGGTCTTCTCTGCACCAGAAATTTTCAGACCGGGGTATTTGAGGGGGCGGAAAGCATCAGCGGTGAGACCATTGCCGGAACCATTCTCCGGAGAAAGCGGGGGTGTTTCGCCTGCCCCATGGCCTGCGGCCGTATAACCAGCATCGAGGATCCCGCTTTTGCAGGTAGAGGAGAAGGGCCGGAATACGAAACGGTTGCCCTTTTCGGCGCCTCTTGCGGCGTGGACAATCTCGGCGCGGTCACCAAGGCGAATTATCTGTGCAACGAGCTGGGGATCGACACCATTGAGGCGGGCAACATCGTGGCCTGCGTCATGGAACTCTATGAGAAGGGATATCTCCCGGAAACGGATATCGGTTTCAAGGCAAACTTCGGGAACGCTGAAGCCCTGGTCAAGCTTGTCGATCTGATGGGAAAAAGAGAAGGTATCGGTGACATGATGTCGGAGGGAGGATACGCACTGGCGGAAAAATACGGCCACCCGGAACTGTTCATGGGGGTCAAAAAGCAGGGACTTCCCGCATACGATCCCCGGGTGGCACAGGGCATGGGCCTGAGCTATGCCACCTCCAACCGGGGTGCCTGCCATGTCCGCAGTTATCTCATTGCCACGGAAATCCTGGGGGTTAATCAAAAGCGTGATCCCTTGGACACCGAGGAGAAGCCCTCGGTATTAAAGATATTCCAGGATTTTACCGCCGTGATTGATTCTTGCGGACTCTGTTTATTTCTCGCCCTGGCCGAAGGCTTTGGACCTGAGGACCTGGTTCCGCTGCTCGAGGTGGCCACCGGAGAAAGTTTTTCGGTTGACGACATCATGGCAGCGGGGGAGCGGATATGGAACCTGGAGCGCATGTTCAACATCAAAGCCGGCCTGACCAGGGCGGACGACACCCTTCCGCCGCGGTTCTTAAAGGAGCCTATGCCCGAGGGGCCTTTCAAAGGGAGCTTATGCAAGCTTGATCAAATGCTGCCTGCCTATTACCAGGTCAGGAACTGGAATGAAAACGGAATACCTGCGGCGGAGAAGCTTAAGCAGCTGGGTCTGGACTAGCCGAGGCCACTAAAAAAACACACCTGAACGGCGGAGGAAACCATTATGAAGGCAACGGTAAAAAAAATAGTGATAGATTTCGACAAATGCACCGGCTGCCGTCACTGTGAAACGGCTTGCGCGCTTGCCCACACCGAGCACAATTCGGTAAATCCTTACAAGTCACGCATCCGGGTCTATGTGGACCTTGATGATGGTACCAGCTATCCGATCATCGCAGGGCCATACACTGACGCCAAGTGCTCATCCCGAAGCTTCACCATTATCGGTGGGCAGCACTACAACACCTGCATGCTCTGCCGTGCGGCATGTCCGGAAAAGCCGTACTTTTTCGAACCGGGCACCGAAGTGCCCTTAAAGTGCGATTTCTGCGGCGAGCCGCCGGACCCCTCCTGCGTCAAATGGTGCACCAGTGGTGCGCTGTCCCTGATGGAGGTCGAGGAAGACCTGGAAGCTTAGCATTCCGGGAGAAAAAGAAGGGGGCTGCCTTTCCGGTAACGCGGCATTCGGTTCCCCTATAGCCGGATTACCGGACCGTCACCCTCATTGCATCATTGCTCATGAATATAAAAGAAATCTTACGGCACCTTATCGGTGAAGCGCTGAAGGAATGCGTTCGGTCGGGTGCGCTATCCCGGGAAACCATCCCGCCTTTCTCCCTGGAAACCCCCAAGGCAGAGCAGCACGGTGATTTCGCGACCAATGTGGCAATGCTCCTGGCCCCACTGGAGAAAAAGCCGCCCCGCGCCATAGCCGAACTCATCGTTTCATGCCTAAACAAAAGAGATCATCACATTTTTGAGAATCTGGAGGTGGCCGGCCCCGGCTTCATCAATTTCTTCATCGCGCGACCCTTCTGGCTTACGGCGTTGAAAGATATCGCCCTCCAGGGTGACCGCTACGGACGTTCGCAGATGGGCGGGGGGCAAAAGATCATGGTGGAATACGTAAGCGCCAATCCCACCGGACCGCTCCATATCGGCCATGGGCGGGGGGCAGCCATCGGCGACGCCCTGGCCAATATCCTCCAGGCGGTCGGGTACGAGGTGAACCGCGAGTACTACCTCAACGACACCGGCAATCAAATGGAAATGCTGGGAAGGTCGGTGTATACCCGTTACCTGGAGATCCTGGGTAAAGATGTCTCATTTCCCGCTGAATATTACCAGGGTGACTATATCAAGGACATCGCCCGGGAGATTCGCGACCGCCACGGCGACGGGTACGCGGCGGTGATCGCGGCTGAGGCAGTCGGCTTTTTTACCTCGGCCGCAGTGGACAGCATCCTGCGGGGCATAAAAAAGGACCTGAGCGACTTCGGGTGCCGGTTCGACACCTGGTTCAGTGAAAAGACCCTCTATGATGAAAATACGGTTGAAAAGGCCATTGAGCAGCTCAACCGAAATGGCTGTCTCTACCGGCAGGAAGGGCACCTCTGGTTTAAGAGCACCGCTTTCGGGGATGACAAAGACCGCGTGGTGGTGCGGGACAGCGGCGCCCCGACCTATTTTGCCTCCGACATTGCCTACCACGCAAACAAGCTGGAACGGGGATACTGCAAGACCATCAACATCTGGGGCGCGGATCACCACGGCTACATCCCCCGCATACAGGCGGCCATGGAGGCCCTGGGCAACAGCCGCGACAGCGTGGAGGTACTGCTGGTGCAGTTTGTCAGCCTGGTGAGAAACGGCGTCCCTCTCTCCATGTCCACCCGGAGCGGCACCTTTGTCACGCTGCGGGAGGTGCTGGATGAGGTCGGACCTGACGCGGTGAAATACATCTTCCTCACCCGCAAATCCGACGCCCAGCTCGAGTTTGATTTAGAAGTGGCTAAAAAGCAGAGCGATGAAAACCCGGTCTATTATGTCCAATACGCTCACGCCAGAATCTGCAATATCGTGAGCTTCGCCCGGGAGCAGGGACTGCCCCTCCCGCAGCCCGACCAGGTGGACCTGGAGTTGCTCACCCTGCCGGAGGAGATCACCCTCATCAAGCAGCTTTCATCATACCCCGAGCTGGTGGAGGGTTGCGCGCTGAGCCTTGAGCCGCACCGCATCACCGGTTATCTCAATGATCTGGTCGGTAATTTCCACCGCTACTACCATCTGGGAAAGTTGAACGGCACCCGGCGGGTGGTCAGCGGGGATCGTGCGCTCAGCGCCGCGCGGCTCTGGCTGGTCAACACCATCAGAATCGTCATACGCAACGGTTTGACCCTCGTCGGGGTAAGCGCCCCGGAGAGAATGTGAGGACGGCGGCTCCGGCCTCAACCACCGCGAGATGCTCACGGCTTCCAACATGCACAGCACGAACCAAAAAAAATATTACGAGTTCCGTCTCAGCCTGATACAGATTCTGCTGTCCCTGTGCGCCCTGTTCGGCTGCTTTTTCTTTGCCTTTACCCTCGGGGCCTTCATGGGAAGCCGCTTCCTGCAAAGCTTCAGCCTTCCCCCCGCCGCGCCACCGCCTCAGAGCGTGGTTGCCGGCCATCCGGTTTCCGACTACCGATCATTCGAGACCTTGAGCCAGCCCTCCGCTGACGCCGAACAGGCTGCCCCGAACCTCTCGTTTTTTGAGATGCTGCCGCAGAAGGTTGACATGCCTCCGCCTCCGGCGAAGGAAGTGACAAAGTCCGCAGCGGCGATGCCGGCCGAGCCTCCGGCCAAACCGGTCGCCGCAGAGCGGCCTTCCGCCACGCCGCTCAAGGAAGGTGCGTATACCATTCAGGTCGCCGCCTTCCTCCAAGCTGAAAAGGCCCACGCCCTTGCCGACACCTTCATCAGCCACGGCCATCCCGCCCAGGTGGTAAGTAAAACCGATCAAAAAGGAGCAACCTGGCACCGGGTGAGAGTCGGAAACTTCAAAACGCTGGAGGAGGCAAAACGGCTGCTGCCGCAGCTCACGCAACTGGCAGCACAACCGCACATCACCCCCGCAGAATAGCCGCCGCGAACGCTCAATATTTTTCTTGATATTTTCTCATACAAACGGTAAAGATAGGTGCCATGAACCAATCGGCGGCCATTGTCATCTTGATTACCGCGCCAACCCCTGAAAAAGGGGAGGAAATCGCCCGCGCCCTGGTGACGGAAGGGATTGCGGCCTGTGCCAGCATTGTTCCCCGGATCACATCGATTTATAGCTGGGAAGGCAAAGTCTGCAAGGATGAAGAGGTGCTGCTGCTGGTCAAAAGCCGTTCAAGTCTTTTCCCGGCGATACGCGACCGTGTAAAATCACTGCACAGTTATGACGTTCCGGAAATCATCTCATTGTCCATCAGCGACGGCCTGCCGGAATATCTTGACTGGCTGAAAACCGCAACAAAATTGCCGGGAGAAAGGACTTGACTGCCATGAAAGAAGAACAAATAGCAAAAGTGGTAAAGTTTTTTGCCAAGCCGTCTGTCGCTGCAATTGCAATGACCGCCGGGTATCTGGCCATTGGAGACCGGATAAAAATCAAGGGGCATACAACCGACTTTGAGGATACGGTGAACTCCATGCAAAAGGACAATCGGCCGGTGGAAAAAGCGCTGCCCGGAGACATGATCGGTATCAAGGTGAAAGACCGGGTGCGGGAAGATGACCTCGTCTATAAAATTATTCAATAAAACCAGATCATTACACCTATCATCCTCTCGATTTACGCATCCAGCAAGAAATGTAAAAAATGTCTTGACATGACATTAAGGTAATGATATTCAATGAATAACCTTAATGAATGAATATTCATTCACTTAATTGTCCAACGAAAGGAGTCCGCCATGGCACTAGATTTCGATCTTACCGATGAACAGAAGATGATGATTGAAACCATTAGGAAATTCAAGGATAAAGAATGTCCGCCGGAAAAGGTGCGTGAGTGGGACAAGACCGAGACCTTTCCTTCTCACATCTGGAAACAGTTGGGCGAGATCGGTATCATCGGCGCCGCCTTCCCTGAAGAATACGGCGGAACCGGCGGCGGCATTATCGATGAAATGCTCATCACCGAAGAGCTCTCCTACCGCTTTTCCGATCTTGGCCTGACCTACCTCCTCGGCGTGTGCTTCGGCGGTATGTCCGTTCTGGAACAGGGAACCGAAGAACAGAAAAAGAAGTATCTGCCCCCCCTCATAGCCGGCGACACCAACTTCTGTCTCAGCCTTACCGAGCCGGGCGGCGGCACCGACATCTTGGGCGCCCTGAAATCAAAGGCCAAAGAGGACGGTGACTACTACATATTAAACGGCACCAAGATATTCACCACCGGCATTCACGTGGCGGACACCATCGTGGGCGTCTTCAGAACCGACGAATCTCCGGACAAGCCGGCCCGTGGACTGACCATGTTCCTGATCGACAAAAAGACGCCGGGCGTTTCCTATAACAAGATCCACAAACTGGGAAGCCATATCCTGAGTTCCTTCGAAGTGGTCTACGAAGATGTAAAAGTGCACAAGAGCCAGATCCTGGGAGCACGGGGCAAAGGCTGGTACCAGCTGGTGGGAACACTCAACAATGAGCGCATCGTCTGCGCGGCCATCACCCTCGGCCTGGCAAAGGCGGCGCTTGATGACGCAGCCCAGTATGCCAAGGAGCGCGAGGCCTTCGGCAAGCCCATCGGGCAGTTCCAGGCCATTCAGCACCCCCTGGCGGAAACCGCGGCGGAACTCGAGGCGGCGCGGCTGGTCACCTACAAGGCCGCCTGGATGCAGTCAAAAGACCCCGATAATATCATGACCGGCGTCATCTGCACCATGGCCAAGTACATGGCGTCCGAGGTCGCGTTCCGCGCGTCCGATCGCGGCATGAGGGTGCTTGCCGGCTACGGTTTCACCGAAGAGTACGACATGCAGCGCTATTACCGGAACTGCCGACAGCTCATTTTCGCGCCCATCACCAACGAAATGTCCAAAAACTTCCTTGGTCAGGTGCTGCTGGGGCTGCCGAAATCCTATTAAGCCACTGACAGGAAACGCAAGCGGAAATTGGCTGTGTATGGCAGCACCATGGACGCCCTCCCTGGTGCTGCCACTTGCATTGCTCTATATCGATAAGGGAGCCGCTCACCCTCCCTTGCAACTGGTCCATCAACCTCAAAAGTCACATGACACCGCTCCAGGAAAACCAAAGCGTTTGCCTTTGCTGCGCGGAAGGGTGCGGATTTTACACCCTGCTTGAACAGGGCAGGGCCGCCGGCATCGAGTACATGAAGGAACATCCGGTCAATGCCGGCGCCCTGTGCCTCAAGGGCAACAGCGTTCTGGAAACGGTTCATCACCCCGACAGGATTTATTCACCCCAGGCCCGGCATGCCGACGGCACCTTGCATGCGGTAAGTTGGGATGAAGCCATCTCGCTCATCGCGTCGCGTCTCAAAGGCGCTGCGGCCAAGCACGGCCCCCATGCGCTGGCATTCATGGCGTCGGCCTGCTGCACCAACGAGGAAAACTATCTCCTCCAGAAATTTTCCCGGGTGCTGGGAACAAACAATATAACCTGTCCGGCGCTGGAAGAGGGCGCGGGATTCCCGGCCGCCGCCCTGGCATCGATGTTCGGCTATGCGGGCATGACCAACCCCCTTGCCGACCTTGCCAATGCCCAGTGCATCATCATCACCGGGTCGCACTTCCTGGAAAATCATCCGGTTGCCGCACGTTTCGTCTTCGAGGCGCGGATGAGGGGCGCCGTGGTAATCTGCGCCGACCATCGGGTGCCCCCGGCACCATGGTTCTGTGACACCTTCCTGCACATCCGCCCGGGCACGCAGGCCGCGCTGCTCGAGGGCATGGTGATTCACCTTCTGGAAAGCCGCCTTTGCAACCTGCGGTTCATTGAAGAGCGCACCGCGGGCTTTGAGGCCTTCAGCAAAGCCATGCAGAAACAGTCGTTGAAGCAATGCGAGGGAATAACCGGTGTTCCCGCCGCGTCCATACGTGCAGCCGCGGAACGCTATGCATCATCGCGCGCCTCCTCGCTGGTGCAGACGGCTGACTATGCGGCGTACCCCGCGCAGACCAACGCCGCCCGCCTGTACGCCGCCCACTTGTCGCTTTTGACCGGTCACCTGGGCCGGCCCGGCGCCGGTATTTTCCCCCTGCTCACCCACGGCAATGAGCAGGGAAGCTATGATATGGGCGTGTCACCCCGGATGCAATTCGGGCAGGCCGAATTCAAGGACCAGGCGCTCAGCTCGCGGCTCACCAAACTGTGGCGGATAAAACATCTACCGTCAAAGGAAGGCATTCCGCTTCACGACCTGCCCAAGGCCATCAAAAATCGGCGCATCAAGGCCATGTACATCGTGGAGTCGGATCCCTGCGGGGAGTTGCGGGCCGGGGCTGAATTTCAAAACGCCCTCAAGGGCCTAGACTTTCTGGTGGTGCAGGACCGTTTCCTCACCGCGACGGCAAAACAGGCGGATCTTATCCTCCCGGCCCCCTGCTGGGCTGAAAAAACCGGCACCTATACCAGCACCGAGCGGCGGGTGCAATGGCAATCAAGAATAATCAGTCCCCAGAAACAGATACTCGCCGCCTGGCAGGTTATCTGCGCGGTGGGCAAAAAAATAGGCCTTCAAAAGCAATTCTCCTATGGGAATCCGGAGGCGATTCTCAGCGAAATCAACAAAGCCGCCCCGGCCTACGCAGGCATAACCCCGAGCCGGGTTAAAAAGATGGACGGCATCATCTCTCCCTGCCCTGCGATCAAGCACCCGGGGACCCCCATTCTTTACACCGAGCAGTTCAGCACGCCAGACGGACGGGCGCATTTTGCCGCACCGGCTTATGACCGGAAGGAAGAAAAACCCACAAAAAAATATCCTTTCCGCCTGACCTGCGGGCCGGTCAATGCTTCACCGTCTGCCGCACCGACCGGCGATTCTCCCGCCGCCGTTCCGCTTACCCTCGAGATCAATCCCAGGGATGCAAAAAGGATACTGCTGCAGAACCTGGAAGAGGTGAAGATTCTTACCAGTTCGGGATCGGTAAAGGCCACTGCGGTCATCACCGATTCGATGCCGCCGGGGGTGGTTTTCATTCCCTATATCGCCGCCGCCGGCAAAGACGGTTCGTTACACCATCTAGATCCCCGGGTACAGATACCCCAACTCGGTGTCCAGACCTGCCTGGTCAAGAAAAGCGGAGGCATGTAAGTGAAGCAGAAGGTGTTTTCGGTTGACACGGAGCGATGCATCGCGTGCCGTGCCTGTGAGGTTGCCTGCGCACGGGAGCACGGCGGGAATGCCCATGTTTTTCTAACCCCTGCCGACGGCGGCCGCTTGCTGCCGCTCTGCTGCATGCATTGCGAAAAAAGCCCCTGCGTTGAATCCTGTCCCACCTCGGCACTCGAACGGGTTGCCCAGGGAGCGGTGATCGTACACCAGTCCCGCTGCATCGGCTGCGGCATGTGCATCATTGCCTGTCCCTTCGGGGTCATCAGCCGAGACGGGGAACGCGGCGTGCAAAAATGCGACCGATGCATACACCGGTTAAACCGGGGCAGGGAACCGGTGTGCGTCCTCACCTGCCCCACCGGCGCCTTAATCTATGATGCACCCGACACCATGACGAGCAGACGGCGAACGACATATGCCCTCAAAGCAAAAAAGAAATAACCGCTGTGCCGCCTCGGGCACGGAGATAAGCCGTCGCGACCGGATTGAAAAAGCGGCCGCCTGTCCTGACCCGCTTATCGCCAGCCTCAGGGAAAAATTCGGGGACCTGATCAGCGTTGACCCGGACCGGATTCCGCTTCTGCTGCTCACGGCGCCTCCCTCCCTGATTAGAAATGTTGCCGAACATGTATATCTGCAGCTGCACGGACGCTACATAACCTGCGCCGCCATCGACCGGGGGGATGAAGCGCTGCCCCCTTCCCTGCGTTATCTCTTCTCCTTCGATAAGGAACGGCTGCTGCTGTGCATCGGCACCGATCTGGATCGATCAAGCCCGGCCACGGTTGATTCACTCACCCCGGTCATTCCCGGGGCGAACTGGTCGGAACGGGAGATGAAAGACATGCACGGTATAATCGCCGGCGGCCATCCTGATCTCAGGCGGCTGGTGCTGGCGGACGACTGGCCTGAGGGGACATATCCCCTGCGGAGCGACTTCCGCTTCGACCACAAGCCCGCCCCGGTGTCCGGCGCCGCTCCCAATCTTGCCCCCCCTCCCGCGAGCACTACCCTGCTTCCTCTGGGGTCTTTCTACGGTCAAAAGGAAACCACCGCCTATTTCAACCTGT
>Ga0255347_1003890_pt1 | contig 18758 bp, 23 predicted proteins | sample wastewater_treat_2_FD_192479 | JGI IMG/M metagenome (GOLD analysis project Ga0255347, IMG submission 192479) | Wastewater microbial communities from Lulu Island WWTP, Vancouver, Canada - plant24 | ecosystem: Engineered > WWTP > Wastewater > Unclassified | place: Canada: Vancouver, British...
CATAGTTTTCTTTGTTGAAACATTCTTTAACAGTATATCCAGAATACAATTCTGGAAAACCATCCATTTGAACAGTTATGTCGAAAATATCTTTTCCTGCATATGTTAACCAAATTAGTGTTCCAAGTTGACCATTCATAATTTTACTAGACCTATTATTCTTTAGACATACAAGTCTTTCTGTTGGATATGGTTCTGGTCTAGTAAACTGCATCTTCTTCCTTATTGTGTTATTTATTCCCACTCTAGTTTTATTCATCCCACATAACACAATAATATTTTCATCGTGATTTATTCCAGAGAATAATTCTTTACATTTGGGTTGATCCCAACTTATCTTAAAAACACTTTTTGAATATATACCTCTTGAAATATAACCACGTTCTCTTGCTATCTTAGATAACTTTATAATATCACTATCTTCTGCTTGCCTATGGATAGTTTCAAGTTTTAATTGTGGTTTAATCATTAAACTAAAACCTGAGTTTCCAATAGGTGGTAATTGTCCATGATCCCCGACGGCTAGAATTGGTTTTTTATAAAACACTAAATCCTTATATAAATCAAGGTTTACCATTGATGCTTCATCAATAACTATTATATCATATCTATCTATTTGTTCAACTTTTTCCCAACCACAGATTACTTTTGCACCTGTATCGGGATTAAATCTATACATTGGTCTATAAATTAGTCCATGAATTGTTCCAACATAATCACCCGAAAAAATAGAGTTTTGTTTTTCTAGTTTAGATTTCAACGTTGCAGATGCCTTCCCTGTAAAGGTGACAAATGCAACATTAACTCTAGGACCAAGAGCTTTTCTAAATTCAGAAATTAATGTAGTTTTTCCAGTTCCAGCAAAGCCACCTACAGTTAATAACTTTTCTATTTCTGGTGTATTATGTTCTGTTTTGTTCCATTTTAAAATTTCATCAAGAATTTTAGATTGCTCATCAGAAAGTTGAACCATATCAATACCTCAAATTAGTGCTGTGTGGGTGCTGGGTCTCGGCGCAATATGGTAAACGTGTCGGGGGATACCATTTGTTTATCGCTACCAGCACCCACACAAGCGGGCATACTACTTATTTCTAGTCGGGTCTAATGTAACATTATAGACCTTACCGTCATACACAAACCGCTCTGCTTTGACCCAATCAGCAATGTTACCCTGCTGATATATTCTCATACTATAGGCACCAATACATGACCCAAGCATAAGAAGAAGCAGAACCCAAAAACCAACTCTCTGCATTTTACTCACTATATTGTGAGCAATAATGGAGATTTCCTCCTTGTTCATTTAAGTCAAGTCCTCCTGAGTAAGTTTTCATATATACGAATCACTTCTCTTGCTTGCCCTCTAGCTACGTTATTCGTTAACTTTCCTCCTTTATACAGTGTTAATGCATCTTCAAGATTACCAGTATGATTATAATAATCTCTCAGAATGCTCATGCCATGCAAAACATCAACAGATGGATATTTAAAAGTAGCTGTTGGTGTTTGTGCAAGCCCTTTGTAGCCAACAGGTGATACTGCATTTTTGATAAACCTGCTTTCTGTATAAATCAAGGCTACCACGAGTTTCTCGCTAAAGTTAGTCGCTTGAGATGCAACACGAACTGCTTTGGTGAGTTCTCTCACTTCTTTCTTTGGAGCTCCCAAACTAACTAAAGCTGCTTCAGTTGGGTCTACTGAATTTTCCTGAGAAACAAGTACGGGCATGGCGACTCTGTCCATCTCGATAAATTGCATAGAAAGAAAACTCATGCAAAAAACGAGGATGAACAACTTAACAGTCAATTCGGCGACATATAAAGCCACCTTTTTGGCTATAAGTTTTTTCATCGTCAGTCCTCCTAGTTTTGTTGGAAAATTTTAACTAACCTCCTTTCAATTATTATTTACATATTAATATATATAGATAAACCGTACCACTCATAATTTAAATTTTGTTCTGGAAGTGGGAAGTTTTTTTGGAAGTTAGTAACATAATCTAAAAAGTGGAGGTTTGTTATGGCAGGTCCAGATTTTTCTCCTTCATTTGGGAAGTGTGAACAGTGTGGTTTTACACATCCACCAATAACAGGAAAATGTCCAATGGCAAAGGAAAAAGGTCCAGGAGGACAAGAATTAGATTTAAATCCTTTATTCGTTCCATTAAGAAATATAGCGATAAGTCAGATTAAAAGTAAAGGGATTACAGATCTTAAAAAATTTTTCACGTACATAATTATAGAAATGACAAAACTTATGGAGCAGTATAAAGAATAATGTATTGTATAGAAAGAAGCCTATGTTTTGCATTAATCCCACTTAAAAAGAATGGGAATGGTTCTAGATCATTTATATTCAATGGTAGATCCTACGGAATAACATACAACTCAAATTTTGATTATAAAAACTTTGCTGTAATTGATTGCATAACACATTTTTTGAGAGCAAAAATTTTTCATGAAATTTATAAAAAGTCGGACTATGACAAACCACCGACAAATCCAGCAGATAGTAGAATTCTAAATGATGTTAAAATGTATGGACCATTCATAGATAAAGATTTTGTAAAAGATGTATATATAAATGATGAAATGTTTAGAAGTCATCCAGTATTTAAAAATATGAATGGATGGGAAATATTTAATTTACTTAAAGAAACCAGTAATATTGAATATGAAAACTTCAATTATTATTATGTTAAGTATAGTAACATAGATGAAATATATGGATATGCACCAATACCAATACTTGGTAAATGCAAATTGTTTGATGTTAGTTTAAACAAAAAGCAATATGGGTGCAATCTATATAAAATAGACTTCACTTCAATATTTGGAAAGGTTTTTGCTTATAATGTTAATGTCTCTAATTTCTTTCTAATTAGAGATAATTTTTATAAACTAGATCCTGTTGGTCAGAATTTATATAGATTCTTTGGTTTATTTAAACAACAAAACATCAGTATTGATATTGAAAAGATTTTTGAATTGTTAGATTATGATAAGAATAAAAATAGAACTAATCTTACTAGAAAAATAGTAAAACAATTTGAAGATATGAAAAATCTCAAATTGATTAGAACTTACTCGTTCAGGTATAACATCTTTGAGATTAAAAACTGATTACTTTTTACATAATTTCAAATTACTTTTTACATAATTAAATTACTTTTTACATAATTTCGTAGGTTGATTTTATTGAGTTTTTTGTTGCATTTTCCGTATATAAAGAGTATATATAAATAAAGTATTCTTATAATCATAGTTTTTAAAGGTATAACTTATATATTATTAATCTTTTTAATAAATCTTTAAATAATAGTATAAAGGGGTTGTTGAGTGGTCAAGAGAGATTCTTTGTCGGTGAAAGTGCGTCCTTCGGACGAACACTTTCCCGCTAGCGCTAAAGCGCAATTCCCGAGAATCTAATAATTAAGTAAGGAACAAAACATAAATGTATAGAGTAGTTCAGAAAGGAGATTTCAGAATGGATAATAAAATCTGGTTTAATCAAATGATGTTGTATCACAAAGATAGTGAGTTTAATTCAGAAGGTGTATTAGAAATAGCAATTTCAAACTATACTTCAGATTATAAAACTTTTTCTTCTCCAAATCTAATCCTCTCATTAAATAATGGAAACTCAAGAAGATCCTTTACGCTGAACTATCAGAATTCTTATGATCTACTAGAATCCTTTTTATATGTATTAAAAAACAGTAGCTCAGTATATTCACAAGAGCAAAACTATGAAATATTCAAAAAATATCATTATGATAGATCGCTTAAAGTAGAATTTAGAAAATTTTCTGGGAATCCGGTAGTAGCAATATTTATCTATTACAATGAGTCAGACTTTGGGAAGATAATTATTCCATTCAAACTGTTTGAAACAATATTTAGACTATTAAAATATTGTGTAGAGAATTATGTATCAATTGGTTTTAATATGAGTAGTAGATCTATATCTACTGAGATTTTAGAACAGTTGAAAGGAGTTAATGTAAGTATAAGAACTATACCATCAATGATTTCTAGTCCATCAATAAATATAAAAAATATGGAGATAGATGTTCCAGATTCAATTCTTAAAGAATCTGAAGATAAAATTCATGAACTTGACTCTTTCATGGAAAATTCTCTTGAAACTATAGTATTACCAGAAGAGAAATCTATTCCAGTTGAAAATAAACCAGAAGGAAAAATAGAAATATCTAGTAAGTTTTTAGATAAAGTTATAAATAAAGATTTATCAGTTTTGGAAAATCTTATGACTTCAGCAGCAGTTACACAATATCCAATAACTGCTATTTCAGAAACTATTAAAAAATCACTTGGTATTGATTTATTAGATGGTATTTCTGAAAAAGATTTAAAGTCTAGTATATATCTTTCAAAACTAATTTATCTAACTAGTTTAAACTGTTATAGTAATTTTGATGTTCCAATCCCAAGTAGTCTTCCTGTTATAAAGGCTAAACTTCCAGTTAAAATGAATTCTGAGACATCAGATATTATTTTTGATCTTTTAACATTCTCTGGTTATGTAAGATGTTTAAGATCTAAATTAGAATCTAAGATTAATGACGCCACAACCAACAAGGCTATTTTTTATATGGGTCTTAGGTGTTTTACTGATATTTTTGTATACAGTTTTCTAGATACATTAGATCCAAATGTTATTAAGAGTTGTGTATTGAATAGATTTAAATCATACAGAGATAAGAAAGTATTTGAAAATTATGATGAATTATTAGTATCATATAATTGTAGTTTGATTACAGAAAGAGACATAGAAGAATTTTTAAACATACTAATATCCAAAGTTATTGGAAAATCTAAGTTTGTTGATGAAATACATTCTGAAATGTATTCTAAGGGTGCTATAAAATTATCATCCGATAATAATTTTACACTGGAACAAATTATAAAGATGATAGTTCCTGCAGAGGTATTTACAAGACTTCAAAATAAAATTGAAGATTATCATGAAGAATTACCTGAAAATGTACTTGAATTATTTAAAATTGTTGAAGAAAAGAAAGTAGATAAAAAGAAGGAACCAAAAAAGAATAATATAACGAGATTTGTGAAGTCATTTGAAAGTGAGATTCCAGAAGAATATAAAAAAGAATTTTTAACTTATATTGATTCTTTATCTGATAATTTTGATTATACAAAGTTTAAGCTGAACGAATTTGGTGATAACATTGTAAAAGGTGTATATGAATGGAATGAAAGTAATAAAACTGAGAAATATACTGACTTTTATGATAGATGTGAAAATTCTTTAATGAGTAAAGATTTAATTCTAGCTAAAATGACTATAAAGAAAGAAGAGAAGTCAGATGATTGGTTTGGAAATTTAGAAGTAGATTAGAAAGGAAATAGAGAATGTTGACATTAGGAAAATCTTTCAATAGATGTTATAATCTAAGATTACCATTTTTAGATGGTTTTTATAACGTTGGAATTTACTTTAATAATAGATCATCATTTTTGTTATTTAGTATAGATCCTGATTTTCAAAAAAGTAAAGGATTGGAACACTCAGTTAAAATAAATATGTTTAAGAATCTTGAGTCATCTAGATTTTGTGAAACATTTTTAAACTTACATAACTATAGGAAATCTACTCTGGATATTGTAAATCAGTTTGAGTCAATAAAACCAGAGTATTATTCTGATATCAATTTTATTTTAAATGAAACTATTACGTTATCTAAGTATGAAATAAATGATAAAGATGTTTTCGATGTATTAATGTTATATGGATTTACTATTTCAAATTATTCAAATGAGTTCATTTTTCTCCTTTGTGAAAGACAAAATATTATTAAGAAAGTTGGAAGAAAAGTAGTAAGAACATCAGGAGTTCAAATAGCAACAAGTCCAGCAATAGGTGTTCTGAATGAATTTTATGAAGAATCAAAAGTAGCTGGAAAAGTTATGGAGAAATACCCTACTGATAGAGTTATAAAATTCAATGAGGTTGATGGAGATCAACAATAATGCCAGCTGAAGAACAGATGGTTCCTACTAGGTATAATTATCAGTTTATCCATAATGTATTCGGTCATTTTTTCAAGGATATGCTTGATTACTTTGCTGATTATCTATATCCAAGATTTGACTTTAAAGTTGTTGGAACATATGATAAAGCAGTTGAATGGATAAACAAAACTACACAATATGATCGGGAAATAGATCAACCAATGCGACCAGCGTTGATTCTAAATCCTAGTGGTGATTTTGTCGTTGATGAAACATATGGAAGTATGTTATGGAGATATCCAAACTTATATCCAGGTTTTGTTAAATATGTATTTGATCCTGTATACCAAGATCAACATATGATTGTTAATGTTGGATTTACTAGGTTTAGGGGTGAAGTTGAATTTATAGCTCTTGTTCCATCTTTTTATGAATACTCAGATTTAAAAGTATTTTTGAACTTAATATTTGGTGGTCAGAATAGATATATTTATCCTCTATTCTTTAACTCATTTATTATTATTCCAGATGAGTTAAAAAACTATGAATATTATAATCCAGTTACAGGATTAAGATATAGACTTAACTGGGAAGAATGTGGGGCATGGAATCAATTAGTAGAAACTACTGCTAAAACAGAATATGTAATACCATGTAAAATAAAACCAAAATTTAGATTTACAGCAATGTCTGATGCATCAACTAGACTTGGAGGGCAAGATAAACTACCCGATTGGAGATTAGCATTTACTGTAGAATATGAAGTTGAAGTTCCATCTTTTGTAATTTTACAATCAGATTATTTAGCTGAAAATATCCAGTTTAACATAGGATATGGATCTTGTTATAGTAGTAATGAAGTATATAACAATGAAGATGTTTCAATGATTATAGATTCATTTACATCTCACTGGGATTTGGGATTAGATTCAACATCAAACTCAACAATTATAATTCCAAATCATGTAGATATTTTAGATGATAATACTAGAGAATTTAAAACTAGATATTTTCATATTGTTACTGAACAAGAAGCTGATTCAACAGCTGATATTGAAATTGTTTTACCTGAAGTAATAGATGATCCAAGACTTCTTGCTGTTGTTTCAAAAAATGGTCCTCTTACTTACTGGGATCACTATACTATTGATGATAATGGAACAATATTAACTATTAAACATGAGTATGTTCATTTAGATTCTGGTGATGTAATAGAATTATATGTTTATACATTTACAGGTGGAGAAACATAATGAAAAAAGTAAATGTTACTGGTGCAATAATTATGAAAATGGGAGAAGAAGGAAAACCAATGGTTCTTCTAATTCAAAGAGCACCTGATGACCATTGGCCTTTATATTGGGAAATCCCAAGGGGAAAATGTGATAAAGGAGATAATGATAATTTAGCAAATTGTCTCAAGAGAGAAATCAAAGAAGAAACAGGACTAGATATTTATCCTATCAAATTTGTTGAGAAATTTCAGTATGTGGCAGATCATGGAAAAAGATTGAGTACACAATATACATTTTTATGTTTAATGAAAAACGAAAAACAAGAAGTGAAATTATCAAAAGAGCATTCTAACTATAAATGGATTTATTCTGTTGGTGAAGCAGAACTTATGGTTAATCCAGAATTGAAAAAAGCCATAGCAAAAGCATTTAATTATCATGAGCAGATAGTCAACTATGATCTTGATAATGAAGTAATGCAGAAAATTGAAGAATCTCTCAGGAGACTAAAGTGAAACAAGTATATGTAAAAACACCTGGTCTTGTTATCCATCTTCATGGGTATGGTCCAGTTAGAACTCCTGTAAGATTTAATGTTCGTGATAAACAACTAGATTCTATAATACAACAACTTAAATCTGGTGGATTTCAATATGAAGTTATCTCTTTTGATGAGAATGTTATCACTATTGGGGATACAAAGAGTAAGGAGAAAAAACAAGTTGAGAGTGGAATTGATATGAAATGGTTATCTAAAATGATATCCAAAATTGTTTCAGAAGCAATTAGTTCTGATCCAACAATAAAAAATATAAATGATAAAGTTGAAAGACTAATAAAACAGGGAAGATTGTCAGCACCTTTAGAATTTGATAGTGAGGAGAAAATAGTGAAGAAGAAAAAGAAAATTGAAAAAGAAGAAGAATTTATTCCAAAAATTAATGTTGATGATATGACTATTCAATCTAGAGGTTCATTTAGAGTTGAACAAACCGATACAAATCTAAACGAAGCTGCTGATCAACTAAAGAAAGTAACTAAATAGGAGGTTCGTATTACAATATGGAAAATGAACAGAAAGTACAGCAAGAGGTGAAACCAGAAGTTAAAGTAGAGGAAACACCCAAAGAAGCTAAAACAGAAGTATTAAAACCAAAAAATCTTTGTATTGGTTTAGACTGTGGAACAATGAATCTTTGTTGTTCTCGAAGTGATAGCCCAGATGTAAAGATCACAAGAAATGTTTTCTTGCAAGTTAATAAAGATGAAGTTCAACTTTCTGAGTTGACAGATATCAGTTATGTTCAATCTGATGAAGGGGAAATTTTTATTATTGGTGAAGATGCATTTAAATTTGCAAATATTTTTGGAAAAGAAGTTTCTAGACCAATGGAGAAAGGTCTCATATCTTCAAAAGAAATTTATGCAATTGATGTTCTTACGATGATGATTAAAGATCTTATTGGAGATGTAAAAAATGTTGAAGCGTATTGTTCTTATAGTGTCCCAGCTGAAGCAATTGATGAATCAAGGTCAGTCACATATCACGAAAAAGTGTTTGGTAGAATTCTCAATAGCCTTGGTGTTAACCATACTCCTGTTAATGAAGGAGCGGCGATAGTTTATTCTGAGTGCCAAGCTGAAAAGTTCTCTGGTATTGGAATTAGTTTTGGTGCTGGAATGGCAAACTGTTGTATTATGTACAAGGGTATTGAAGTTGTAAAATTCTCTACTGCTAGAAGTGGTGACTGGGTTGATAGATCTGTAGCAGAATCATTGAATATGGTTCAGAATAGAGTTACTTCTGTGAAAGAGAAAAATCTTGACCTTTCAAAGGGATTTGCGTCAAACCCAAATAAGAAACTCAGGAGAGTTCTTGAAGCACTAGAATATTATTATACTTCTCTAGTGAACTATACTATTAAACAAATCATTGAAAAGTTCGAAGAAGAAGTTGATATTGAACCAGATATGAAACTTCCAATTATTATATCTGGTGGAACATCACTACCAAATGGATTTTTAGAACTATTTAAAACTACACTTTCTCATTATGAACTTCCATTTGAATATAGTGAAGTCAGAAGAGCAAAAAATCCACTAACAGCAGTAGCACAGGGTCTACTTATTAAAACTATTTCTGATGTTGGAAAGTGAGGGTAAGAAATGAATTTTGCGAACATGGGAAATCAGCAACAAAAAAAGACAAAAGAGATTAGTACTTATTCGTTACACCAGCTTGGTTTATCGTTAGAAAATTTTACATTTGTTGAAAATATTGAAGATTTAAAAAAGAAACCCCCACTGATTGTTATTGCAGAAGCTCAGAGAGATGTTGCGTTCATACAAAATTATTTTAAACCTCAAACACTAAAAAAGAAAATTAAATATGTAATGGGAATTAGTGCTTTCAAGCAATTACAATATGATCCTGTTAAGAATGTGAGAATTCTTAAACCTTCCAATATAAAATTTCCTAATGTTTATAAACCATACAGCGGACAAGATCTAACAAATAAGACTCTTCTTGTTTGGAGGTCTGGTGGAATTGGAGATCTTTTGTTTATCCAACCGAATTTGATTTATCTTAAAAATAAGTATCCTTCTTGCAAAATTTTATTTGCTTGTGGTCCACAATATCAGCCAATGGTAGAGACATGGACAAACTGTATAGATCAGATTTTAGATCTTCCATTTTCATTAAAATATTTATTGGAATCGGATTATCATGCTTTGTTTGAAGGTGTGATTGAAAGAACAAGAGAGGCTGAAAAAATTTGTTCTTACAACTTATTCTCGAATTGGTTAGGACTTAACTTAGAAGATTCTTTGCTAAGACCAGAGCAAAAACCAGATGAAGAAGAAGTTGAAAAATGTAGAAATATTTTAAAAAGTCATAATATTGAAGAAGGAAAATTTGTAGTAGCTCAAATGAGAGCATCATCTATTATTAGGACCCCACGAGAAGAAATATTTACAAAATTATTTAAGTTTATTACTGATAAGGGATATAAAGTTTTAATTACAGATACACCAAGAAAATCAGCAGAAATTCAAAAATATATAGATAAGACAGATAGAGAAAATTTAATAAATTTTTCTAAATTTTCTGATAGTATAGCTAAAACAATTGCTCTAACTTCATTAGCAAAGATGGTTATATCTCCAGATACATCTCTCGTTCATATTGCAGAATCTCTTGGTGTAAAGTCATTTGGGATTTATGGTGCTTTTCCAGGAAGAGTAAGGTTGACAACATATAAGAATTGTGAGTGGATAGATTGTGAAAAATCTTGTGGTCCATGTTTTGTTCATGGTCAAAATCTTTGTAAACATTCTTCTCATGGATATCCAAGCTGTTTTGATAATATAAAATATGATGAAGCATTTGAAAAACTAGAAAGGCAACTGAGTTGATAAAGATATTTTTAACAGTTAGAAATAGATTATCAATAACTGCCAAGTGTGTTGCGGCATTAAAAAGGCATTCTGTTTTACCACATCAAATATATGTATATGAAAATTTATCTAGTTATAAAGAAGAAGAACATTTTATGTTTTTTTGTAAGTTATATAAAAACAAGTTAATATCTAAAGTAGTTTTTAATACAAAAGAATCTACATTTGATGCTTTTTCTAAAGCTGTTGCATGTAATGAGTTTGGATACTTACATGAGATGGATCCCAAAAAAGACTCATATGATTATTTGGTATTTTTAGATAATGATATTATAGTCACTCCTGGATGGGATGAAGTATTTAGGAGAGCTTGGTCAGATGTGAAAAAATATGCACTTCAAAATGTTAAAGTTATTGGTCAAGCCCCGGGAGGAATCAAATGCAGGCAATCAATCTCTCAAAAAATAGCTGGTTATAATGCTATTCTTGGAACGAATGGTGGTTCAGCTTTATGGTCTGTTAAACCAAATTTTTTTACAGATGTTGGTTTTTTAGACATTAAAAAATTTGTTGGGCATGATAAAAAACATGACCAAGAATATTGGAAACTTTTGATGGCTTCAACAAAAGGAAAAAACTATATTCTTGGATTGCAAACCAAACTTGGAATTCATTGTGGTGGAGAAGCTGGATCAATATGTAATATACTTACTAAACATAGATTAAATGTAAATAAAAATGAAATGATTAAATTTTCTGATGCTGAGGAAAGAATTGAAAAAATGTCGTTTGAAGAATTTTATGACTCAATAAAAGATAATCCTCATTTGGTGAACGATTGGTAATGGAAACTAAAGCTGTTTTAATTGGACCTTGTATTGGGGAAATGTATTGGGAATTTGCTAGGTTTGCACCATATATAATATGGAAAAGAATAAATCAATATTTAGATGTAAATATTAGATTTATTGTATTAACTAGACCTGAAATGTTTGATGTTTACACTAGATGTGCATCAACATTTGTTCCATTAAATATTCCTGGTGATGGAACTATGTATAAACCAAATTGTTTTAGATTAGATGATTTTCCGAGAGAAGCATATGATTTTATAATTAGAAGTTTTAAAGATCAATATTCTAAAGAATATAAAATACTTGAACATGTACGACCAGACATTTCTAAAAAACAATTTTTAAATAAAAATCAATTTCCAAAGGATAAACTGTTATTTGATTATAAAACTAGACCTGAAAATTTGAAGGCTTTAGAGATTAATTTAAGCAATGATAAAAAACCGATTGTTGTATTAGCTCCCAGATATAGATCTGGAATGAAAAGAAATTGGCCATACTGGCAGAAACTTTACGATATGATTTTTGAAAATAAGAACTTAACTGATAAATACAAATTTATTATTTGTGGTAAGAATCCAGATTATGTTCCTGATAAATATAAAAGATTTGTAGATATAAATGATTTGAATAACAATAGTCAAATGTCTTTGATTGGAGTAACTATTGAAACTATAAAAAAGGCTAAATTAACTATAGGATCTCAGTCTGCTATTCCAAATATTTCGTTATTATTAAATGTTCCTGTTTTGGAGTGGGGACACCAAAAATTTCTTCATACAATTGAGTACAATCCTTTTAAAACTAAAGTTACTTTTATTGAGGATATGAATTATAATATAAAAGCTGAAAAAGTTTATTCAGAGATTTTAAAGTTATTATAGGAGAAAATTAAATGAGTTCTAGTGACATTTTGAAAGAAATGATTGATGCTGCAACTCCGAAAGTTACATCTTGTTCATCAGCTATCAATCAAATAGATATTGATGTTGCATCTTTAACTGCACAAGCAAATGCTATTAAAGAAGGAATGATGGATGTTATAGCAGCAGATGTAGATCATTATCTTAACCATATGTGGGATACTACTAGTGGTGATTATGCTGTTACATTTGGACCAACATATAATCAAAATGCTCCAACAGGAACACTAACAGATTGGTATGTATATGATACTACAACATCAGAGATTGTTTATCAATATCATGGCGTTGGTTGGGATGGTGATCAGAATATTGAAAAAAGTGTTGCAAACTGGAACTGGGCTTTAGATTACTTATGGAGAGATATGGGTTTTAGTGGTACATATGGAATATATGATAAGATAGAAAAATTGAATATGGGAAGAGGCGTTTTAGTTTGTGATTTGAATAAGTATAGTGATTCAATAACGAAATTTGCACCGTTTGCATCAACATAAAAAGGAGAAGTAATATGCATACTAATGAAAGAATGTGGTTAGAAACGAACAAGAAAATGGTAGATAGGGTAGTATTTATGGTTCGAGATCATCATATGCGGGGTGGTTATGGAGGAGATTTAGATTTAGTTGGAATTGAAAGATTACTTAAAAATCTACTTCAAAAACTAACAGAATATACTTCTGAGATTGAAAAATTGAGAAAGTCAGATGAGGAAAATACGGAATCTTTAAAAACGTTAAGGAACAAACTTGATGTATATGATAAAGTATTTTCTGAATTTTCTCCTGCTAACCAAAAAATAATTAAAAGGATTCAGGAGAGGGTTGAAGAAGAATGCAAATTGCAACAATAACTTCAATAGGTTCTGGAGTATGCTGGTGCCATCCTCCAGCATCTCCAATACCAATGATTGGTATGGTTCTTACAGGAGCTACTAGAACTGAAGCTGAAGGAAAATTAATGGCTAGAATTGGAGATATAGTTATTGGAAATTGCGGTCATGTTTCAATGATTATTACTGGTTCTACTAGAATTGATACTGAGGGAAGACCACAAGCTAGAGTTACAGATCAATTTATGGGGTGTTTTCAAGGAATGATTATAACTGGTTGTATTAAGACGGAAGGAATATAAAATGAGAATTATTTTCAATCTGTTTAATACTGGTTTGGGAAACAATGGTGGATCATCAACCATAGTAAAATCAGCAAATACTTTAGTTGATTTGGGATGTGAAGTTATAATTGCAGATACAGGAAAGAATAAACATACTTGGACACCACTCAAGGCAAAACATTTGGTTGTAAATGATATATATCATATTCCCCATGCTGATGTTATAATTGCTACAGGGTTTAACTCTGTTCATGCAACAGTTAAAGCACCAAAAGAGTGTGGAAAAAAATTTCATTGGATTCGTGGATTTGAGTTATGGAATACATCGAAAGAAGGATTAATTGATATACTAAAACTTCCAACTTACAAAATGGTTAATAGTATATGTTTGAGAAAGTTACTTGATATGTATAATATTTCATCAGAATTAATTAGACCTGGTTATGATTTTGATGAAATATATCCACTTGATATTAGAGATGAATGTAGAAAACCGAAAATTGGAGCTTTATATAACTCAGGGACAAAAAGAAAGACTAAAAGAGTTGATTGGGTATTTAAAGCAATAGAAAAACTTAGAGAAAGTTATGTAGTTGATTTATTGATGTATGGATCAGAAACTAGAGTTGAACACTCTCCAAATAACCTAATTTCATATTATATAAACGAACCAACCATAGAAACAAAAAATAAGTTATACAATTTGTGTGATATTTGGATTGCACCAACTGAACTTGAAGGATTACATATTCCTCCTGCTGAAGCAATGCTAACAGAATGCCCAGTTGTTGGAACAGACGCTCAACTTAATGGAATGGAAGATTATCTTATTCATGGGGATTCTGGTCTCATATCAGCTAATAACATTTCAGCATTTACTGAAGCAATAGAAATGTTATTAGTTGATAAAGATCTAAGATTGAGACTAGGAGAAAATGCCAGAAAGAAAGTTTTATCATTGGGAAGCAGAAAAGAAAATATGTCATATATGCTTGACTTTTTTGAGAATTTATTGAGAACGTAAGAATAGAAAAGAAGAAACAATGAGAATATATAAGTAGAAATTTTGACATCTCTAAAAGAAGCAATTGATACTAGAGCGCCATTTTCATTAATAAGATTTGGTGATGGTGGAATAAAACTTATTCATGCATATTTTTATAATGATAGAGATCAATTAGATCAGATAGTTGAAAAAGAAGGTATTCCATATGATAAAATAAAGAGTTTAATTGATTTATGGGCAATTGCTTCTAGTAATGCTAATTATATAGATACACCAGAAGTATATTTTACTGAGACTTTTTGGCCAAGAGTTAAAGGTCATAAAAAAATTTCAGAAAAAACAGTTCAAAGATTGAAGATGTGGAAAAGGTTATATAAGATTGCAAACTTTGAAATTGAAAATTTCTGTAATCCAGAAGTTAATTTTTTATCTTGCTTAAATTATTTTAGATACAATGGTTTTCCAGATCTTCTTGTAAATAAAAAGGTGTGTATAATTACATCCAGAGATGACTTGAAAAAGGTTCTTGTTCACTATAATGCTGATATTGATATTATTCAAGTTCCTGGTTTTACAATGAATCAATATAAAGTATTTCAAGATGTTTTAAATAAAATAAAAAGTGATGCTAGAAAATATGATTTGTGGTTAGTGGCAGCTGGAGAACTTGGAAGAATATATCCGGGAATTATTAAATTCAATGGTGGTCGAGCTTTTGATATAGGATCAACTGTTGACTACTGGGTTACAAAGAGAATTCCTGATAGATTAAAATTGTTTATTGAACAGGATGACAATTTTAATTTAAAAGTTAAACTAACTGAGAAAGGGAGTCTATATAGACAACATATATGAATAAAATAGATATAACAATGACAGCTACAATAAGACCATCAATTGTCTATCAAACTCTTGAGTCTTACTGTAATAAATTATTTAAGGATAGAGACAGATATAGACTCATTATAAATGTTGATCCTGTTGGAGAATCAGTAAAAGCAAAAGAGGTAATAAAAGTTTGTGGTAAATATTTTAGTGATATTATATGGAATGTTTCTGAGAAACCGTCATTTCCAAATGCTGTTAGATGGGTTTGGGGACAGATTGGGAAAGATACAGATTATGTATTTCATTTAGAAGATGATTGGTTATTGGGTAGAGATATAGAAATAGATGATATGATTAAGATTTTGAAAAATTATAAAACATTTGCATATTTGAGATTATCAAAATACGCAATACCAGATAGTAAAACTATAAATCTTTTTAGAGCGATTTATCATTATAATGAAGATGGTTTTTATATTTCTTCAAATAGAGAAAATCAATTTGGATTGAATCCTTGTTTGATAAAGGCTGATTTTTTAAGAAAAGCTCTACCGAGAATGGTAGATACACTAAACCCGGAAAAACAATTTAGATTTAGTAACAAAAAAATGAGAGATCTTTTATTATCTTGGGAATATCCTATTTATGGAAGACCTGGATGGAATGTAACAGCTATAGATAATGGGTGGGAGTGGAGAAAAGATTTGGGTATTAATAAACCCGATAATACGCAATTCTTAGTATGGGATATAAAAAATGAGAAAACAGAGTAGAGAATTTTATTCAATAAGACTTCCAATTGTTGGTGAAAAAACAATCCATGAATCGTGGCATCAGGATTGGGATAAACATATGGAAGTTATTAGAAAGATTAATAAATTTCCCGATATCCTAGTCACAAAAGATTCTAATATGGTTGTAAAGAGATCAATGTTTAAACTTGCATTGTATTTTCAAAGGGAATTTGGTTATGATTATTGTCAGTATGATGTGGGTTCTAGAAATAATTATATTGGATATATGTGGGTAGACGGAAAAGTAGTTATAGGTGGTTGTTTATTATGGTGGTCTGAAGAAGAAGAATTTTGGAGGATGAATTGGGCATGGTTTCATCCATATGTTAGAGATAGAAAATTATTATCTGAATCATGGAATTATTTTTTAGAAAGACATGGGAAGTTTGATATTGATCTCCCATTGAGTAGTAACATGAAAGCATTTTTAATTAAAAAGAAATATGAAGGTCCATCTTTTACATACAAGGATTTGATGTAATGGATCATCTTATTTTAATTAAAAATTATATGAAAAATATACAAGTAAAATATAATAGGAGAATATTGCAAACTTTTAATATGGAAGATATATATGCAAGAAGAGCAAAAGAACTAAGAAAACTTCTACCAGAAGATAATATAAGTAGGAGTAGAAATTGGAGTAGATCAAGGATTTTTTAGTTTTAATCTTTTGACTATGTATCCTGAAATAGTTAAGATTTATGGTATTGATCCATATCAAAAGAGTTCTAATAACAAAGGAAAAGGATTTTCAGAAGAAGAATGGAATAACTACTATATAGATACTCTTAATAGAATGAAACATTTTGGTTCTAGATTTGAATTGATAAGACAAATGTCTAAAGATGCAATATACTACATTCCTGATAATATGGATTTTATTTATATTGATGGTGATCATTCTTTTGATAATGTTTTAGAAGATATAAGATTATATGAACCAAAAGTTAGAGTTGGTGGAATTTTATGTGGACATGATTATCCATGCAGTAAGTATCCAGAAGTTGAAAAAGCAGTTGATTTTTATGCTGGTCAATTTAACAGAGAACTTTATTCCACTAGAGAGATAGATGTAAAAGTAGGAATGTGGTGGTGGATAAGAAGATAAACTAATGCTAGTAACTGACCGAGAAATCCGCGACTTCTTAAAATTAGATTGAAAGGTGAAACGATGGAAATAAAGACAGAAAGAACTACTTTAAAATTTTATTCAGACTATGTTTTAAAAGTATATAATGTAGATGATACAATAAATAAAATGTCATCTGTTGAAAATGAATTTAAATCATTTGAAAAATTTAGTATGGGTGGAAAAAATCCATATTGTCCAGAAGTTGGTTTATTAGGAAAAGATACCTATAAAATAAAAAGATATAATTTTTGTCTTGGTGGAAGAAAGAGGATTGAGGAATCTAATATACGAAGAATGTTATTTACAATATCATTCGAAGAATTTGATAAACAGTTAACAGATATAGAACATCTACTTAAAGAAACAGGTATAGTTCATAGAGATATAAATCCTGGAAATTTATTATTTTGTGAAAATGAAAGAAAACTAAAGTTGATTGATTTTTATTGGGCAAAATCAAATGGAATCAATCCAGGAGATCCTCCAAATTTAAATGATAGATATTCTACTAATGATAGTGTTTCATTTAGAATGATTAAAGACGAAGTTAAATTCATTGATGAACAAGTTAGAAAAATGGTTGATACCACTTTAAGATATCATTTAAATGAAATGGGGAGAGTATATTTAGATGGGTCTGCTGGAGCACAAGGAAGAGCATATCATACAATTGATATTCCATATCTCAAAGATGTTCCAAAATCAAATGATGGTAGAGAAGAATTTAATACAATACTAAAAAATATGACTGTTAAACCGAAAAAGATTTTAGATATTGGTTGTGCAGTTGGATTTAATACATTTAATATGATGAGAAAATTCGACTTGGATCTAGCTGTTGGATTTGAAGCTGATCCCCATGTGTACTCATTTTTACAGGGGTGTAAAACATTATTTAATTTAAGTGAGTTTTTTGTTGAACCTGGAATAACGCCAGATTTTTATGTTCCCCATGTTGATATAATATTATGCATGAATGTTCATATGTGGTTACATAAGCAGTTTGGAAAAGAAGGGTGTGATAAGATTATGAATGAACTATTAAAATACTGTAAAGAAATGTTCTTCCAAACCGCTGGATCAGAGAGTCATGGAATGTATCTCATTAAAGAACTAAACTCAAAAGAAACTATTGAACAATACTTAAAATCTCTAAACTCGAAGGAAGTGCATTTTATAAGGACTACAAATGCGCATGGTGGATTTAGACATTTTTTTAGAGTGAAAGGACAAGCATGATTTCCGTAGTAATTCCCGTTCTTGATAATCATAATTACACTAGAGATCTCTTACATGATATTTCTCTGAATGAGATTAAACCAGATGAAATTATAATTATTGATAATGGCAGTAAAGAGTCTTATGAAGATATGATTAGAATTTTGAGAAATCCAACAATTAACTATATAAGATTTAATGAAAATAGAGGTGTCAATGCAGCATGGAATCTTGGTATAATGCTGGCTAAAAAC
>Ga0255347_1003893_pt1 | contig 18748 bp, 15 predicted proteins | sample wastewater_treat_2_FD_192479 | JGI IMG/M metagenome (GOLD analysis project Ga0255347, IMG submission 192479) | Wastewater microbial communities from Lulu Island WWTP, Vancouver, Canada - plant24 | ecosystem: Engineered > WWTP > Wastewater > Unclassified | place: Canada: Vancouver, British...
CTGACATAAACCTTGACGAGAAGGAGAAGAACCAGGTCAAGCAGGTAGCTAGGGATCTTCTCGAAACCCTTAAGACAGGCAAGCTAGTGCTGGATTGGCGCAAGCGTCAGCAATCCAGGGCCCAGGTTAGGCAGGCCATAGACATCAAGCTCGACGAGCTTCCGAGATGCTACACCAAAGAGATCTACAAGCAGAAGTGCGATGACGTCTTCCGCCACGTGTACGACTCGTACTACGGAGCTGGGCAGAGCATATATAGCCAGGCTGGGTAGCGTGGGTTGCGCTGGAGACTGGAAGCTACATCGTAGCTTTGATCGGGTGCTTGCGACTTCTTCTGTACAGAGACGGGGGGTTCGGAGTGGCTCGGTACTTCACTGAGAGCGTAGGCGAACGAATCTACGAGGTTGCGGCCCAGGACGAGACTGGACTGTACAGCGGCGGTCTGGTCAAGTTCGACGGCAGCAGCCTGGACGTCTGGGTGTACCACTGGGGCGAACCCGTACTACGGTGGATTAAGCTTCCGGAATGGTCCGAGCCTCGAGCGGTAATGACCAATAGTGTAGAGTACCTTGAGTGCATGCGTCGCGTAGAACGAAACCCCATCTTCATGCTGACTCCATCCGAGCTGATGGAGATGCCTGGCACAGCAGAAGGAGTCATTAGGTCTGTTCTGGAACAGGCTCTGCCGGACGGCGTATGGGAGACCGGGCACGCCTGGACACTTGGTGAACTACACCGCGCCGCTGGGCTAGAGCGCTGAGATTCTGCGCTACGCCTGCAAATATGCTGATGGCCCTGTGGCTAGAGGCGAGGTCGAATCCGACTCCACAGGCAAGGGCACGATTGCCCGTGCAGATGACTTCCATATCTTCTTTCTTGTTGCGCCTGTCTTCAAACCCATCGAGGGGTCGGCGGAACTGCTTCAACCCAAGATAATGACTACTACGGTGAATGCGGGCATCATAGCAGGCGATGCTAGTGTCGTCTGGCGAAATGGGCCGCTTATGCTGGGCGTCGCGCTCGTGGAGCTCGCACTTGCTGATCCATTCATACGCCGAATGCCCGAAGGCTACGATTCCATGCTGACCGCGGACGGGGGCAAGTTAAGCCAAGGACAACGCCAACCGCACGGTGTTACGCCGCCCGCAGTGGGCAGTGGTATACTTAATATGGCATAACAAGACTTGCCGCGAAAGGGGGTGTTCAAGATCACGGTGAACACGATGGCGCGATACGTGGGCGTTCTCACCGCCCCGCCGCTAATGGGATTTGCGACAGTGAGATTGATGTACCTGCATGATCCAACGTCGTTCGGGTACGGCTGCGGTTGGTACTGGGTTGCCTTGGCTTTTATCACAGAGGTCCCCATTTCGGCATACATACTCAAATCGATCATACCGTCAATCAGGGCTCAGGGCCGACGCGGCGAGCGAAAGCTTGCGTTCATCATGTCGGTCGTAAGCTACGTAGTAGGAACGGTGTTTTGCCTGGCGCGCAAGGCGCCGCGGGCGGTGTCGGGGCTTTTCCTGTCATACCTGGCATCAGGAGCCCTGCTCGCCTTCGTCAATGCGGCGCTCAAGATCAGAGCGAGCGGTCACGCCTGCGGGTTCGCCGGGCCACTGACCTATCTGGCGAGGTTCGTCTGGCCTGTGCCAGTGCTCTTGTGCGCCGCAGTGGCCTTGCCCATCGTCTATTGGGCACGGTTTCGCGCGGGTCGGCACTCACTGCGCGAGCTCGTATCAGGCACGATTATCGGGTTTGCAGCTACACAGCTTGTGGTGTTGCTCTACGTGTAGAGCCTGCGTTGGCCGCGTTGCCGGAGGCGACACGCCTAGGGCTGTTCCCGAAGCACATGACAACCGCCGGGCAGAGACCGTTGCTGCACTTGCTGAGCAGTTGTCTGGATTCACGCCGGATAGTGGGCATGTACATGTGCTGTACGCTGCATGTTCGTCGTGAAAGGCACCCTGAGCTGGGCTTTTGTCATCCGTTCATATTCCGAACGGGTTTTCCCAGATGCGTCGCGAATCCGGACAATGGCTGATGCATATCGCGACGTATATCCGTATAAGGGCGGACGATGGGATGATTTGGTGGCTGTGCCAACAGACAGTGGGATGATCTGGCGTACATATGGGATAGTGTGCCAATACATGCCATCTTCAGCTAGGTTGAATGGGGATATATGTAAGGTGTGTTCCGGCTCAGACGTTCTATACGTCTATGCATGCCGTTATGCATCACCTATTGTTCGCTTTGTGCACACATCGCCGGAATTGCGTTCATAAAACGAACACCCAACTTTTACCATCAACCCTGCGGGCCGCCGCTACTCCGTGTGCGCGACGCAAGGCGCTCAGCTGGCCTAACGAAGAAGACACGAGGCCAAGCCGGCCCGAGCTGAACGGTGGCGACTGACCTGCGGAGCCATTCTGGCCCTACATTGACGTGAGTTGTCCGATTTGGCTAGAATGAGGGCACAGGGGGTGAAGGCAGTGGGCGCTGTCGATATTGATGCACTCTCGCGAGCGTGGCGCGAGCGGGCAGCTGAGCAGCGTTGGGAAGCGGAACTGCGCCGGCAGGATGCGCTCCGACTTGCGGAAGGGTTCAGGCGCCCCGACGCATACTGGCGTATGCTGTCCGAGCTCTGGGCGCTAACCTCTCCGTTCCCGCCCAGTGTGGTTCTAGCCGAGGATGCGCAGCCCGGCCTGTTGGCCAGGGTTCGAGAGAAGGGAGTGGAGCTGCCATGATTCGAGGAGACTACGAGGTACTTGAAGTCAGGATCCGTGAGGAGCTTGACAACATCAGATCATCCCTGAAGACTGAGGGCGGCGTTGTCGGCATCGGCGCCGGCGGGCCTATTCGCCCCTGCCATGAGCAGCCCGAGCTCCTCCAGCGATACGCTGTCGGCCTCCACGACGGCGACTATCTTGCCTTCGTAGATCACAGCTATCCTGTCGGATAAGTTGAGGATCTCATCGAGTTCCTCCGAGATGAGGAGTATCCCGCTTCCCGAGTCGCGCACATCGAGCAGGCGATGGTGGACGTATTCGGTGGCCGCGATGTCCAGCCCGCGCGTAGGGTAGCACGCTAGCAGCACCGCAGGCTTCCGCGTTATGTCGCGGGCCAGGATCACCTTCTGGATGTTGCCTCCCGACAGGCTACCGGCGCGCGTTTCTACGCTGGGAGTCCTGACATCAAACGTCTCCACGGTCTTGCGAGACCAGTTCCGGATCACGTCGTTTTGCAGGAAGATCCAGCGGGCGAAAGGCGGCCGGTGATGGTCCTTGAGAATCAGGTTCTCCTCCACGGTAAATGACTGGATGATCCCGAAGCTGAGCCTATCTTCCGGTACGTAGCCGAGGCCGGAGTCGATCATTGCTGCCGGCGAAGTGCCGGTGAGGTCACGGCCGCGCAGGCGCACCCTGCCGCGGCTCACCCGTCGAAGGCCGGTCATGATCTCAGCGAGCTCCCTCTGGCCGTTGCCCGAGACTCCTGCAAGCCCCAGGATCTCGCCTTCCCGCACCGCAAGGGACAGGCCCTTCAGCGCAGGGATGCCATTGTCGGCGTCGGCCCAGACTTGGTCCAGCTCCAGCACGGGTTGCCCGTGCGAGACTTCGCCCGTGCGCTTGGCCGCCTCAATCTTGCGTCCCACCATCATAGTGGCCAGTGACTCCGGGCTGGCCCCAGATGTCGGCACGGACCCAACCACAGCTCCCGCCCGGAGCACTGTTACGCGATCGCTTACCGCCATGACTTCGTTCATCTTGTGGCTTATGAAAACCAGCGACTTGCCGGCCTGGGCCATCCCGCGGAGTATGGCTATGAGTTCGCCTGCCTCCTGTGGCGTCAGCACCGCGGTGGGTTCGTCTAGGATGAGCAGCTCAGCGCCGCGATACAGCGCCTTGATGATCTCCACGCGCTGTTGCTCGCCCACCGACAACTGCCATACGGGCGCGTCTGGCCTGATTCTGAAACCGTATTCCTCGCCCAGCGCCACAATGCGCTGTGACGCGGTGTCGAGATCGAGAAGGGGGCCTCTCTCCGATCGCAGGCCGAGCACGACGTTTTCGACCACGGTGAGACTGGGCACGAGCATGAAGTGCTGGTGCACCATGCCGATGCCCAGGGCTATGGCGTCGCGCGGAGAGTTGATCGTCACGGCCTCTCCGTTGACCAGTATCTGCCCGGAGTCGGGTCGATACAGCCCGTATAGCACCTTCATCAACGTGGTTTTGCCCGCTCCGTTTTCGCCTAAGAGCGCAAGCACTTCACCGGAGTTGATATCGAGGTCAACGCAATCGTTGGCCCGAACCCCGGGGAAGGTCTTGGTTATCTGGCGCATCTTCACGTGCTTGATGCGAGGCCCCGATGTCGATCCCATGAATATCGCACTCCTCAACCGCTTGCTGGGCTACTGCAACCGCTTATCGGGTTACTACTTGCCCCCAGGCTTGGGCAGTTCCACTTTGAGTCTGCCGGAAATGATGTCCTGCTTGGCCTTTTCCACGCGGTCAAGCACGGCCTTGGGTATCCTGTTCACTAGTTTCGGGTTGAAACGCAGCTCCAGCGTGCCGTCGGCAAATGTCAGCGTAAGGTGTTTGCCGCCCAGAACTCCCTGAGCACGATAGTCGATCATGGCCTTGACGACTTTCTCCCAGTGGTACACCTGCGCCGCAAGAACATGATCGGGCGCGAGGGAAGCCTGGTCCATGTCGGTGGACATCCAGTATACGTTGGCCCTTTCGGCCACTGCGCGAGCGGCTCCCACTGCCTGCTGAGACGATCCCGTAAGCACGTCGGCCTTGGCGTCCATGTGCACCTTGGCCAGTTCGCCGGCGCCGACTATGTCGCCGAAGGAGCCGGTGTAGGCTATGCGCACTTTCACGTTGGGACTCCCTGCAGCCACGCCCTGCTGGAAGCCGTAGTTATACTTGATCGCATCACCCGACTCCACCGGGCCGACAATCCCCACAACGCCTGTCTTTGACATCAAGGCGGCCACTATGCCGAGAAGGTAAGCGCCTTCCTGGGCCTGGGGGTCGTATGCGAAAATGTTGGGCGCGGTGGTGAACCCGGTTCCATAAGCGAAAGTGGTCTTGGGGAAGTCGGGAGCAAGTTCCATGAGCACGCTCTGATACTGAGCACCGTGGGCGATAATGATGTCAAATCCCTGGTCAGCGTATTGCCGGATTGCGGCGCCCGCGTCCACAGGGTTGCCCATCCGTTCGCTCGTCACAAACTCCAGCTTGTCGGCGCCCATCTCCTTCTGGACTGCCTTGAGTCCGTCATACATCGACTGGCTCCATGCCATGTCATCGATGGTGCTCGCCATGAGCATGGCGATGCGGATCTTCTTGGCAGGGGCGCCGTAGCCGTAGCCTGCCCCGAAGACCATAAGTGTCGCCAAAGCCAGAAATGCTACGAAAGCTATGCGGTTTCTCCTCACAGTAGACACCTCCTGACGTATTTGCGCGTCGACCGCCGAGGCTGTCGACGACGACACCGCCTGATTCGCCCTCACCTCGACCGGTTAGCCGGCTTCCCTTCGGAACGGCTTGCCGAGCGCTGTTGGGGCCCACACTCGTCTCACAGCTACTGCCAGAGCCGCGATGGTCATGACATATGGCAGTATCACTGCGAACTCGTATGGGAAACTGATGCCGAGCACCTGAATCCATAGTTGGAGTGCGTTCATCATGCTGAAGAGGAGCGAGCCAAGAAGGATGCCCACAGGGCTCCACCTGCCGAAATACACCAGGGCGACGGCGATGAAACCGCGGCCTGCGGTGATGTTGTCGGCGTACATGTTTGCTTGACCGACAGTGAGGAAAGCCCCGGCAAGCCCCGCCATGGCGCCTCCCAGCACCACACACTGGTATCGGATGGCGTTGACGTTGACGCCCAGTGTGTCGGCGGCTTGTGGCGTGGCGCCCACTGCGCGCACCTTGAGCCCCCAGGTTGTGCGGTACAGCACAAACCAGGATACAGGAACGAGCAACAGCGAGAAGTAAACCATCCAGTTGTGCTGGAACAGCACAGGGCCGAGAAACGGGATCTTCGATAGCACCGGGATGTTCCACGGGCCGAAACCCTTACATGATGTGATAAACCCAAGATACACTCGGAAAAGTAGCCCTGACAGGCCCCAGCAGAACATGTGCAGGCCAATGCCGGATATGCCTTGTTCGGCCTGCATGGTGACGCTGATGAAGGCCATAAGCATGCCTAATGCAGCTCCGACTCCGATTGCGGCCAGTACGCCGAGCCACGGACTGCCGGTGCCCAGCGAGGTCATGAATCCTGCGAAGGCTCCCATCATCATGATGCCTTCGAGCCCGAGGTTAAACACCCCGGAGCGCTGCGAGAACATTTCGCCCAGCGACGCGAAGAGAAACGGCGTCGCCAGCCTGATCCCTGTGGCGAGTATGCCTACAACTATTCCCTGGCCGGAGATGGCGCCCATGTCACCCGTTCACCCCCTTGTTACTGCCAGGTGCAATGCCTGCCGATGCTTCAGCCGGCGCTTGGGCCGAGCGGCGGCGGAGCAGGTCCGGCCGCCGGATGAGCAGGTCGCTTCCGACCACGAACAATACTACTAGTCCTTGGATGGCCATGACGATGGCGGCCGGTATCTGCACGGCCCTCTGCATCATGTCGGCGCCCAGAGTGAGCGCGCCGAAGAGTATGGAGGCCGGGATGCAGCCAAGGGGATGAAGGCGCCCGAACAGGGCGACTACGATGCCGCTGAACCCGTATCCGCCGGACAGCCCTTCGAGCACCCTGTGGTGCACACCCAGCACTTCTACGATTCCGGCTAGCCCAGCGAAGCCTCCCGCAAAGGCCATGGCGAGTATCTGGTAATTCTCAACCCGGATTCCAGCGGCTCTTGCAGCCTGAGGGCCGGCGCCCGAGGCGCGCATCCGGTAGCCGATTGTGGTACGCCATAGGAAGATGTAGACCAGTATCGCGAAGGCGATGGCGATCACTAGTCCCCAGTGAAACCGTGTGCCGCGAATGATCCGGGGAAGCCAGATCGATCTGGGCAGCAGAGCGGTTTGGGGGCACCCGGTGCCGTAGGCCACTTCCTGTGGGTCGATCATGGGACCGCGGATCAGGTAGAGATTGAGCTGGAAGGCGATCTGGTTGAGCATGACGGTGCTGAGTATCTCGTTCACCGAAAGCCGGGCTTTGAGCCAGCCGGCAATTCCGCCCCATAATGCGCCCGCGAGCACGCCTGCGATCAGGGTCATCGGCAGCAGCAATATGGCAGGCCAGCTCGGAAAAGCCAGGGCAACAGCCGCGCCTGCGAGCGAGCCGGCGACCATCTGCCCTTCGCCTCCGATGTTGAGGATCCCGCTCCTGAACGAGATCACGATTCCCAGGCCCACCAGGAGAAGTGGTGTAGCCTTGACCAGGCTTTCGGTGATACCGTACCTGCCGCTGACCGGCCCGGTGAACATCGCCTTGTATGCAGTGATGGGATTCGCGCGAGCTAGCAGGATCAGCCCCGCTCCTACCAGAAGTGCCAGAACCAGAGCTCCGACCAGCACGCCAGCTTGCAGAAGGGAGTCGGACGTGCCCGTGCGTTTCTTCATGACACCTGCTCCTTTAGATGACACGCGTCGATTCCAGTGGCAGAAGATATAGCATATGGATAGAGAATTCTAGGCAAGACACACTTATCCTGCCTTGGCTACGACTAATGAACACTTCGGAAATCCGTTATTAACTGTCCGGGCCCGCATTCGTGCATGCTCGGCCAGGAAATGTAAGTTCAATTATGATACTCTCATATCGACAGAGGCCGAGTGGATTCCAAGACAGGTGGGTCGTTGATGTGTTCTAAGGACGTATTCCCTGACGCTTTCACCGACGGCAGGATCGATTTCGATGTTCTGCGCGAGTCGCTTGGCGATCATGTGGATGATCGGCGCGAGCGCTACTGCCTCACGTGGAATGGCAAGAGCCGTGCCCGCCGCGTTGCCGAGGCCCCGCTTGTGGGGGAGCTTCGGCCGTGCCCGGAGGAGTCCGTCGACTGGGATACGACACAGAATCTTCTGATCGAAGGCGACAACCTGGAAGTCCTCAAGCTGCTCCAGAGGCAGTACCAGGTGAAGGTCAAGATGATCTACATCGATCCTCCGTACAATACGGGCAACGACTTCACATACCGCGACGACTTCCGCGACAGCGTCGCGAACTACCTCCAGCTGACCGGGCAGGCCGACGCGAACGGGCACAGGCCTCCGGGCGACGCGGAAACCTCCGGCAGGTACCACACTGACTGGCTGAACATGATGTACCCCCGCCTTTGGCTTGCGCGTAGCTTGCTTCGCGACGACGGAGTCATCTTCATATCCATCGGCGATACTGAACTTGCGAACCTGCGGATCATCTGTGATGAGCTGTTTGGCGAGGAGAACTGCCTGGGCTGTGTGGCTCGCGTGGCTAAGAAGACTTCCAACAAGGGCACTCACTTTGCGCCGTCAAAAGACTACGTGCTGGTCTACGCCCGCTGGGCGGAATGTGTCGCTCCTTTCATGGACGTAGTAGACCCTGCATACGTTTCGCGTTTCAAGGGGTGCGACGGGCGAGGCCGATACGCCACAGTCGGCCTGTACCAGGCCGCTCTCGACCCGCGCCCCAATCAGCGATACTGGATCGCCTGCCCCGACGGGTCGCTTGCCATCCCTCCCGGCGAGGTCTTTCCGGATGAAGCCGCCGATGGCGCTCAGGTCAAGCCCGCAAGCCGCCTTGATCGGGTGTGGCGCTGGAGCCGCGAGTCGTACCTTGCGAAAAAGCATCTGTTGGTCTTCAGGAAGTCGTCCCGCAGCCCTCTCCTGACGCCGAACGGGTCGCCGTCGAAATGGAATGTCTACACCAAGTATTATCTTGAGGACAGACTGAATGACGGGATTCGCCCACGCGACTACCTTGACGATATCACCAATGATCTGGGCACTGCCGCCCTCAAGGCCCTGGGGCTCAATGACTTCTTCGAGTTTGCCAAACCTCCAGAGCTAGTGCGACGGCTGATGCAGTGGGTAGGCGGTAAGGACGGCCTTTACCTGGACTTCTTCGCAGGCTCAGGGACGACGGCCCAGGCGGTGCTCGAGCAGAATGCGGAAGACGGAGGCAACCGTCGGTTCATCCTGGTTCAGCTGCCTGAGCCCTGCCCTCATGATTCAGTGGCGGCTCAGAATGGCTGCAACACAATCTTCGACATCTGCAGAGAGCGCGTCCGCCGCGTCATTGCCCGCCTGCGCGATAAGTGCGCGCCCGATGCAGCGCTCGACTTGGGATATCGCGTTTTCAGGCTAGACGCCGGCGATGTTCGTGAGGTGAAGTAGTTGAAAATCAAGTTCGACCCGGATCTTGACTACCAGCGCAAAGCGATCAACTCGGTTGTGCAGATCTTTGCCGGTCAGAAATACTGCCGGGCCGACTTTACGGGCGATCTGGTCATCGGGAACCATCTCCACTTGTCAGAGGAAGAGGTACTGAAGAATGTGAGAGCTGTTCAGCTTCGTAATGGGCTGGCTCTATCCGATACGATTGCCGGCATGAGCTTCACTTGCGAGACGGGCAATGAGCACGTTGTGTTCGCCTGCGTGCCTGAGGCTGTGCGGTTGAGCCAATCTAAGGGCAAGTACGCGCAGATGCTCGAGGAGGAGTACATAGAGCAGGTATCGGCGATCATCAGGCGCCGGGTATGGCTATGGATTCAGGGGGGTGACCAACGTGCAGAGACCGGAGAGTAGCATCGGCCAGAGACTCGGGCCGGAAAGATACAGTTTCACCTGGAACGGCAAGCGCCGCGCCGGCCTTCTCGCCACGGCGCCGCCAGCCGGCACGCTTCGCCCCTGCCCCGAGCAGTCGGTCAAATGGGATACGACGCGCAACCTCTTCATCGAAGGCGACAACCTGGAAGTCCTCAAACTGCTGCAGAAGTCGTATCACAGGAAAGTGAAGATGATCTACATCGACCCGCCCTACAATACGGGGAAGGACTTTGTGTATCGCGATGATTTCACTGACAGTGTCCAGAACTACTTGAGACTGACGGGCCAGGCGGATGAGGCTGGACGTCGCCTCTCGGCCAATCTTGAAACGTCGGGCCGCTATCACACTGACTGGCTGAACATGATGTATCCCCGGCTGAAGCTGGCCAGGAATCTTCTGCGAGACGATGGAGTCATCGCCATCTCCATCGACGACCATGAACTGGCCAATCTGCGCAAGATGTGCGATGAGGTGTTTGGAGAGGAGAACTTCTGCGGTGTATTCATCTGGGAGAAGAAGAAGAAACCTTCGTTTCTAGACTCCAACATGGGCAGCGTCACCGAGTACATAGTGTGCTTCGCTAGGAACCGGGCACAATCGCCGCCGTTCGGCGCAGGCAGTGTTCAGGACGGGAAGAAGTACCCCTTCAACAATGCAGGGAATGGTGTTCAGACGCTGACTTTTCCGGCCGGGAGCGTCCGATTCGGCTGCAGTGATCAGGTGGTAGCGGCCCAGGACATGTCGGAAGGCGGCATCCTCACCCAGCTGCTGGATGATGTGGCGATTGTGAATGGGAGGAACACCGACGTTTTCCGCCTGAGGGGCGAGTGGCGATACTCGCAGCAGAGGTTGGACGAGTTTGTAGCCGAAGACGCAGACATTGTCATCAGCAAGATCCCGTTCAGGCCCAATTACGTCAGCCGCTCGGGCGAGCTGAAGAAGACTTCGAATCTGCTGTCATATCGCACCAACGGCGTCCCCACGTATGAAGATGCGACGCAGGAGATCCGGCGCCTCTTCGGGGCGGATGTAATGAGTTACCCCAAGCCCAGCGGGTTGATGAAGTACCTCGTGCGCGCCATGACCGGCGACGGCGATATCGTCATGGACTTCTTCGCCGGATCCGGAAGCACCGCGCACGGCGTCATGCTCCAAAACAGCGAGGACGGCTGCAGTCGCCGGTACATAATGGTGCAACTGCCGGAATCTCTGCGGCCGGGCGATGCCCTGAGCAGGCCGGCCTTGGAGTTGTGCCGGGCGCGCGGCGTGAGCCCGACGATCGCGGAAATCGGTAAGGAGCGAATCAGGCGGGCGGCTGCGGAAATCGCGTCGAGCGGGGAGGCTGCCCGGCTTGACCTGGGCTTTAGGGTATTCAGGCTCGATAGCAGCAACATCAGGCAGTGGGATTCGGATCCAGGCAGTGTTGAAGGGTCCTTGCTACGCGCCGTGGAACGTATCAAGGACGGTCGCCGAGACGCAGACGTCATATACGAACAGGTGCTCCGGTACGGGCTGGATCTTGCGGCATCCGTTGAAACGCGGGAGATCGACGGCAAGGCAGTCTACATAGTGGGGGCGGGCGAACTGGTGATCTGCCTTGTCGATCACGTCGACTTGAGACTCGCGGAAGGCATTGCGCAGCTGCGAGCGGGGCTTGCGGCGGCCCAGACGCAGGTGGTGTTCAGGGACGCAGGCTTCGAGAGCGACGCCGACAGGATCAACATTGTACAGGTTTTGCGTGGGGCGGGGGTCGAAAACGTAAAGACGCTGTGATTCACTGGTCTTTGCGCCCGAGCATATCCTGCTACTGTCGACAAATGGCTATCGACGCGTACACGATGAGTCGACGAGGGGTGCGTGAACATGCAGGATTTCTCGGATTCGGTGAAATACCAGTGCGGGCATCCAATGGCCAAGATCCTTGCCGACCACTGCGATCCTTGTGGCCGACCCGTTGCCGTGGAATTCTCATGCGGAGACTGTTCCAAGAAGGCCTTTAACGCCAAGGTAAAGGACATTTGCGCTGGGTTGCTTATCCTGACGCCCTTCGACGCGCAGGGCATCAACATCAAGGTATTCTGCGGAGGCGCGCTGGTAGAGAGAGAGACGGCGCAGGCGGTGGTCATTCCCCTGGAACGTGTGTGTGCTGTGGAGGTGGGGGCTCTCGAGGTGGATGGATGCCCTCCGTGTCCGTCGCCATGTCCTCCCTGCCCGCCATGCCCTGTGAACGGAGATGCTTGCCCCAGCGTGTAGTGTCTGCTAGCGCAGAGTCCGGCACGAATATCGGAGGTCGCGCGGAGCCCCAAGTGCAGTTCGGGCTCTGCGTGGCCTCGGCGGTCTGCGGGAAGTTGTGATAGCATGTACATATTGTGCAAGTTGTGCAAGGTTTCTGGTGAGAGATGTAGAAACTCAGACAGTGTCTGCAGCGCTCTTGCTTGTGGGCAAATCGGGGGTATCGAGGGTGCGCACTTCGGACAACCGTTCCTGGCCTTCGCATGTGTATGTAGGGATATTGGTGTGGGCGCTGATCGTGCCAGTGGGCTGGATCGTTGTCGGCAGTTCCACGCCGGCGCTGGCATTTTCGTTTGAGACGGCGTCGATCTTCTTTGCTGTGCTCGCCTTCTTCACTGCATGGCACACCTACGGGTACTCTCGCTCGAGCTACTTGCTGTTCATAGGCATGACGCAGCTGATAGTAGCCATACTCGACTCCTTCAGCCTCATATCCAGCCCTGTGATAGGGCTCAGCATAGAACTGGGAATCCGGCACTTCGCGCAGTTCTGGGCCACCGCCCGGCTGATCCATGCCTTTTGCATGTTCCTCGCCCCCAAGTACGCTCGGCTCCGCCGATCGAGCGCCGGCATGCTGGCCAGCTCCGCGCTCTTCGCCATGTCGCTGGTCGCTGCGATCATGTGGCTTCCGGGGTTCCCGGAGCTCGCGGCGGCGGACGGCACGCTGACTCCGGACATGGTAACGGCCAACTACCTTATCCTGGGGGTCCTCGCAGTCAGCGTGATCGGTCAGACTCTGTCGGACGTGCGTGATCGGCTCGTGCGTGAGCTGATGACGACGTCATTGGCGGTGGCCGTCGTCTCACAGGCCGCGTTCACCATCGCCGGGCCGAGCGCCAACTATATGACTACAGGCACGGGCCTCTTCGGTCACGTTGCGAAGGCGCTGTCGTATTGGCTCGTGTACGAGGCAGTGGTCATCGGAGGCTATGAACATCCGCTTGCGCGACTGCGCGACGGCCTGAAGCATGTTCGGGCGACGCGACGGGTCACACTGTCGAGCATCGGCGACGGCGCGATCACCACCAACAGAGACGGTAAGGTCACGCTGCTGAACCCAGAAGCGTCGAGGATTACGGGATGGACGGAGCACGATGCGCTGGGAGTCGATATTGACAGCGTGTTCAGGCTGTCGCTTATGGGAACCGGTTCATCCGCGGGGCGCAGATCTCGCGGAGCTTCTCTCGCCGAATCGGTCGTATATGCGAGGGATGCCGGCATCAGATATGTGGAATACACCTCTTCGTCCATTCACGGGCCTGACGGCGACGAGTTGGGCGAAGTCATCGTTTTCAGAGAGATTTCCGAACGTGTGCAGAAGGATGAGCTCATCAAGACGAGTATGGAAAAGTACCGTGCGCTGTTCGAGCACATGCCCAACGGAGTTGCAGTGTATCGAGCAGTCAGCGGCGGCAAGGACTTCGCATTCGTGGAGTTCAACCGGGCAGGCGAGCTCATCGAAGGCGTCGATGCGCCAAGTATCGTAGGGAGACGCCTGAGCGAGGTGTTCCCGGGCCTGGCTGAAATGGGCCTGATGGAGGCGTTGCAGAGGGTATGGCTTACAGGTCAGTCGGAACGGCTTTCGCCGGCCTACTGCGAGAATGGACCTCACTCTGGTTGGAGGGAGAACTGGATCTATCGCGTGCCGTCGGGCGAGGTGGTGGCGGTGTTCCAGGATGTTACAGAGCGTGTCCAGGCTGAGCAGAGGGTTGAGTACCTTACGATCCACGATGCCTTAACAGGCTTGTACAACCGTCGACACCTGGAGCAAATCGTCGGCCAGCTGGATGCAGAGGCTGTGGCGCCGGTGAGTGTAGTGTTTGGCGATGCCAACGGGCTCAAGCTCGCAAACGACGCGTTCGGCCATGAGGCCGGCGACAGGCTGCTCGTGAACATCGCCAGGGTGCTGCAGCTGTGCTGCCGGCGTGATGACATCATCGTTAGGATGGGCGGCGACGAGTTCGTGGTGATAATGCCCGGCCTGGGCGGGGATGAAGCGGCCGAGGCTGTTGTGCGGATGAGGCGCGCGTTTGATGAGGCTCCTCCGGATCCTGTGCGGATCAGCCTGGCTCTTGGGGTGTCAACTCGCTCCGCCCCGTCGGTCTCTCTCCGCGAGGTGCTTGCCGACGCTGAGAAGCACGCCTATAGGCAGAAGCTGGCCGAGAGTAAGAGCGCGCGGGGGTCGCTCATGAAATCGCTCCTCAGGACACTGGCTGTAAAGACGTCGGAGACTGAGGATCATGTGCTGCGAATGCGCGAGCTTGCATTGCAGCTTGGGCGCAACCTCGGCTTGCCCGACAGCACTTTGGACGACCTGGCGGTGCTGACTCTGATTCACGACATCGGCATGGTGGGGATTCCGGATAGCATCTTGACAAAGGTCGATGCCCCGCTCTCTGCCGATGAGCAGGAAGCGCTGAAGAAGCATCCGGAAATCGGCTACAGGGTGGCGCAGGCTTCCATAGAGCTGGCCCATGTGGCCGATGGGATTCTTTCGCACCACGAGAACTGGGACGGCACAGGGTATCCGCAGGGACTCAAAGGCGAGGAGATTCCTCTGATAGCGCGCATTGTGGCCATAGTCGACGCCTACGATAGCATGACAGCGGGCCGCAGCTACAAGGCGGCCAGGTCCAAGAAGCAGGCCATCGATGAAATCAGAAGGCTTGCGGGAACGCGCTTCGACCCTGATCTGGCTGAGACCTTCGCAAGAGTTGTCAGCGACGACGAGGGTTTTCGTTTTGCCGCAGAAAGTCGAAAGAGGACTTCTAAGAGCGATGGGTGTGATGGTAATATAGGATATCATACTAGTTGAAGGCGGTGCTGGTAGTTGACGCCTGGCCGGGCAACCCATCGCGCACGACGACCTCAGGATAGGTCCAGCGGCAGGCTCATGTGGCTTGCGGTGTTGACCTTCGTGGTCAGCTTCAGCTCCGGGATGACAGGCCCGGTCTTTCCCCTTCATGCCCAGGCCATGGGGGCTACGTATGAGCAGATCGGAATGGTGTCGGCCGCAGGTTCGCTGATCCATGCAGGCTTCGCTTCCCGCGCCGGTCGGCTTGCCGATAGGCTCGGGCATGACCTCATGTTCTTCCTGTCTTCTCTGGCAATAGTCCTTTCGACAACGGCCTACTTCTTCTCACGGACGCTGTTCCTTGCGGGGCTGGGCAAGGCCCTGGATTCGCTCTTCATAGCGTCCTATTGGCCCGCCCTGGAGAGCGCGTCGCACTCATCAGGCAGTGCCGCCGGCCACTCGCTCGGCGTCGTGTACACGGTTTACCCCGTGGCTACCTTTGCCGCCAGCGCTGCGACGGGCTGGCTCGCCGGTCGGTTAGGATACCGCGCATCTTTCGCCGCCGCGCTTGTGGGCGGGGTGGCAGCGGTGGCCGGGGTATCAACCGGGCTGAGCAGGCACCAAGAGCTCGATGCGGGCGACGGAGACGGCGCCCGGGCAGGCCGCCGGTTGCGGCTTCGCGGAGAGCGACCGGAAAGGAGCGCTCGCCTGCTGCCCGGTTCACGGCTCCGGTTTGCTGCGGCGCTCACTGCGTGTTTCGCGTACTGCGTGCTTGTTGGCGAGGTGTTCACTTTCGTGCCGCTGCTGGCGGAAGCGAGAGGACTCCGGGTTGAGCTGGTCGGGTTGCTGGTCGGCGTTTTCTGGCTGGGCAGAACCGCTACATCTCTGCCGGCAGGGATGCTGACGGACCGCGCCGGGGCCGATGTGGTGCTTGTGCCGGCTTTCGTAGTGGGCTGCATCGGTTCAGCCGTGGTGGCAAGGCCCTCGACGCCTCTTGTCATGTTCATTGGTGTGGCGATGATGGGCTTGTGCGCTGGGGCCGTGGCGCCGGTAGCCATGGTGTTGGGGGCGCAGTGTGTCGACCCGGAGTCACATGGCTGGGCTCTCGGGCTGTGTGAAACCTTCTGCGGCATCGGGTTCATCTCCACCGGACTCGTTGGAGGCGTACTTGCCGGGCGGTATGGGCTAGCCGTTCCTTTTGCGGCGGCGGCGGCAGTGTGCATCAGTGTAGCGCTGGGGTTGGCGCTGGCGTCCAGGCGCGGCCCGAGCAGCTGACATGCCGGTCTGTTGGCCCAGTGCAGCACGGCATTATGACGCGAGTGGGCGAACCCTGTCCGAAGCTGCGTCATACGATGCTTCTAGGGACAGTAAGCTCCCCATAATGCCATGAGAAGGTGGGCAGTACAGTGAACGGATGGATGTGTCCTAGCCCATACGGCGGATACGGAGCGTACCCCTACCGGCGTTGGCGCGATCCTGAGGCCGAGCACGAGTGGGAAGAGCGCCATATGCTGCGCGAGATCTATCGGGGTATGCACCACCTGCTGAGGGAAGAGGCCGAAGAGGCTCACAAGATCGACGAGATATACCATTTGTGCCACGAGATCGCAAGGATGGTTGCGGGCCAGCGACCTATGGAGATGCCGGAGGGGGTTATGCCCCCGACGCCGATGGTTCCACCCATGGCGCCGTCGCCTATCGTCGCCCCCGCTCCGATGTACCCTTGTCCTACCAGGCCCCCGATGGGAGTCATCTAGCAGGCCGAGGCGCCGCCGTGCAATGCAACGAAACAGAACGAGGCGGGGCGGGGTCCCCGCCCGTCTTTCGTTACCAGCGAACCAGCGTGTCCTACATAATACTCTCACTGTCTCAGTATAATCTCGTAAGGTCGGATTCGCTGACCCGAGAAGGATTTCCGGGTTTCATGTGGAATTTATACTAGAACATGACGGGGTGCGGCCGATTCCGTCATGGTCAACCGTATGTGGGAACCATGGATGAGGAATGGACGTCTGCGGAAGGGGGCGCGTCTATGTTTTGATCGCTGTAGTCTGACGAAATTCGCGGAATGGAGGGATTAGATAATGATATCAAGTGTGGATATCGTCAAACCCCTCGTCAATCAGGCCTTGGCGTATGTCAGCAAGGACCCTGTCGCGAACTTGCCCAAGATCCTGAAGATAGGCGAAATGATAGCGGGCAAGGAGAGCCATAAGGCCCAGGTTCGCGATGTGACGAGAGTGCTGACGGAATCCGACGGCAACTGGCGCGAGCTGGCTATCAGGCTTCTCACTGAGACTCATCCCAACATAATGAAGTCGATAGGAGTCAACTTCTTCGTCAACGCTAGCCTAGTTGGTATCCCAAAGCAGTACAAGATCTCCGAGGAGATCGGCGTGCAAGTGCCCTACGCTATTCTCATGGACCCGACCGAGAAATGCAACCTCAGATGCACCGGCTGTTGGGCCGGCGACTACCAGCGTGTTCGTGAACTAGACTATGAAGTGATGGACAGGGTCTGCCGCGAAGCTGAAGAACTTGGCATTTATCTTATCGTTGTATCCGGCGGTGAACCTATGGTGGCAAAGGACAAGCTACTCAAGCTGGCCGAGTCCCATCCCAATCAGTTGTTCCATCCATTCACCAACGGCACTCTGATAGACGAGGATTTCGTGTCGGAAATGGTCCGAGTGGGCAACATTGCGCCGGCGCTCTCCGTGGAGGGTCTGGAAGAGGAAACCGACAACAGGCGCGGCAAGGGCGTGTACAAGAAGATCATGCACGCCATGGACTTGATGCGCGAGGCCGGGTGTGTGTTCGGGTTCTCTGCCTGCTATGCCCGGAACAACGTGGACGTGATAGCCGGCGACGAGTTCATTGACACGATGGTCGATAAGGGCTGCACGTTCGGCTGGTTCTTCACGTACGTGCCTGTAGGTTCAGAGCCAAACCTGGATCTGATGGCGACGCCTGATCAGAGGGCAAAGATGTACGACGCGGTACGAAAATTCAGGAACACCAAGCCCATCTTCCTAGTGGACTTCTGGAATGATGGCGAGTTCTCGCTGGGATGCATAGCCGGCGGTCGTCGGTACTTGCACATCAATGCGGCCGGAGATGTCGAGCCATGCGCATTCATCCACTATGCTACCGACAACATCAACGATGTTAGCCTCAAGGAGGCGTTGGCTTCTCCGCTGATGCGGGCATACCAGAAGAGGCAACCATTCAACCAGAACATGTTGAGGCCATGTCCGCTCATCGACAATCCCGAGAAGCTCGTGGAGATAGTCAAAGAGTCGGGCGCCCGTTCGACCCAGCTGGGCGAGCACGCGGTCGAGCCCGAGGTTTTGGCGGAGAAGATCCAGGAGGAATACACACAGCACTGGGCTGCCAAAGCCGGCGAACTGTGGGAGTCCAACCCGCACCCCTTCTACGACAGGTCACGAGTATTTGCGGAGAAGGAGCGAGCGGAGAGGAAAGAGAGACAGGCCGCCAAGGGCTAGAACAGTTGGCAATCCAAAACGGACGAAACAGACGAGGCGAGAGCCCGCGCGGATGCGCGGGCTCTCTTTCTAAGCGGCGGTGTGCCGCATTATCTGGGACTTGCGATGATGCCGCCACCAATAAGCATGTCCCCCGAGTAGAAGACTCCGGACTGGCCTGGGGTTATGGCGCGCTGGGGTGAGGCGAACTTCACGCGCACATTGCCGTCTGCAGTCGGTGTCAGTAGGGCTTTTGCCGGCGCAGACTTGTACCTTATCTGCACCTGAGCTTCCATCTCGTCCTTGAGCCGGTCGAACGGGATGAAGTTCACCTGTTCAGCCAGGAACTCATCGCTGTAGAGACACTCACGAGGCCCGGCCACGATAGTGT
>Ga0255347_1003899_pt1 | contig 18733 bp, 20 predicted proteins | sample wastewater_treat_2_FD_192479 | JGI IMG/M metagenome (GOLD analysis project Ga0255347, IMG submission 192479) | Wastewater microbial communities from Lulu Island WWTP, Vancouver, Canada - plant24 | ecosystem: Engineered > WWTP > Wastewater > Unclassified | place: Canada: Vancouver, British...
TGAAAGAGCAATTATGCGTAAAAATCAAATCGAAAGATTGTTAAGCATGATAAAGTAAACATGACAACAATTAAACAACAAAGACATACTTTACTGGTAGGAGAATATGATGGCTGACAGATGGGAAATATTAAAAGGAAGAGGAAGCAGCACTAATTGCTGTATCTGCGGAAAGAAACTTAAAGACAAAAAGGTGTATATCGGAAAGCATCCCGAAACAGAAGAAGTGCTCTTCAGAGATTCATCTTGCGGACCAGGATCCGACAATTGGACTGCTCTGTTTACAGAAAACAAAGTTAAAAAACCAAGACCCTACGGTTGGTAACGAGGAGGAAAAATGGAAAACAAATTTCTTCCATCTGTAGAAGATGCCAGAACAAAAGCGATGGAAGAGTCAGGAGCACGCAAAAGACTGGAAATACTAATAAAAGAAATTGGTCAGAAAGTTGCTCAACACAAAGTTTGCGAAATGACTGATCAAGAAGTAAATCTTTGGGCAGAATTTTTCTGCATCAAAGACAAATCTATAAAACTAAACAGGAGAAAGGAATGATACGATGGTAAAAGGCAAAAAAAACACAGGAAGACCTAAACTTGATGATAAAGACCGAGTTGTTCTATCAACTTACATTCTAATGGATACATACAGAGAAATAATGATTTCGGCAGAAAAAAACAAAGTGTCCTTATCAAGAGAAGCAAGCAAAGCTTTGGATGCAGCATACTCTGCAAAAAAATAAATTGAAAAGGAGAATCTACTATGTCTGGCAAAGGAAAAGGATTTGTATGGTTTGATTATCTTATAGCCTTCAATTTACAGTGGAAACAAGGATTAATTTCTTATGAAGAAAATCCAATTTACAACCTAGACCTGCAATTGGAAGTAAGCAACAGCAATCATCAAGCAAACACAGAGAGCCTTATCATAAAAAAAGACTTGACAGAAAAATTGTCAAAGGAAGCAAAAGACATCATCAAACTCGTCCTTCAAAGTCCTGAAGAAGTAATCAAAGAATTAAAAGGAGACCGATACAACATAATAAGCAAAGACAAAATATATATTTTTCTGAGAAAACAGGGATGGAAAAGAAAAAAAATAGACGGCGCATTCCTTGAATTAAAAAAATTCGTTTCCGAATTTGATTAAAACAAAGTAAAATAAAGTAAGGACGAAAAAGTAATGAAACTGACAATAATCAACGCTGTATTCAGCAAAATAACTCCACCAGAAATTTTTAAGCCTCTGCTGTGTTTTCAAAAAGAATTCTGGAAGAAAGAAATGTATCGCAAAGTAAGGAGACAGTATCCCCATTATATGATCACAAAAGAAGGATACTTCTTGACCGGATCTGTTCCAAGAATAATTGACTGGGCAAAAAGCAAAGGTCTGTCTCTAGACATAGAGGATAACAGCTACTACGGGATTTCTCCTAACAAATCTTTTAGCATAGAAAATATCAAGTTTAGGCCAGACCAAATTTCTCTGATAAATAATGCTGTAGAAAAAAGAAGGGGGCTGCTAATAGCTCCAACAGGATCAGGGAAAACAATTGTAGCTGCAGGAATAATCAGCAATTTTATTGATGAAGGAATAAAAGTTCTTTTCCTGTGCCACACATTATCTCTGCTAAACCAAACAGAAAAAGAATTCAAAAAAATGGGACTAAACACATCAAAAACAGGAGCCGGAGAAATTGATCTGAGTGGACAGATCGTCATTGCTATGATGCAAACCTTTGGCAAACTTGATCCAAAAACATATAGGGATAAATTCGACATAGTAATTGTAGATGAAGCTCACCACATATCCTCTGAAACAGGAACATATCACAAAATTTTGAAGAATGTTTTAGCTCCAATAAGATTTGGCTTCACAGCAACTCCGCCTACAAATCCAGAAGCAAAACTTGTGTGCGAAGGATTGATAGGACCAATAATAGGAGAAACGACTATGAAAGAGGGCAAAGAAAAAGAATTCCTGTCCGAACCAAAAGTAAGACTAGTATCAGTTCCTAAAAAAGATTCCCTCCAAGACATGAGATTATACAAAGACATATATGATGCAGGAATTGTTAACAACAGAGTAAGAAACCGAATGATTGCAAATATAGTAGAAGAATACAACAAAGAGGGAAAAACATGTCTTGTCTATGTAAACAGAATAGAACATCTTGATATGCTTATGAACATGGGCAATGATAGTTGGGAAAAAGTGCTTGGGGAAACAGAAGGAGAGTTAAGAGAATCTCTAAGAAATCGTCTCAACAGCAAAAACATCAAATGCATAGTAACAACAACTGTTTGGAAAGAGGGAGTAAATATACCAAGCTTGGATGTCATAATAAATGCTGCTGGCGGAAAATCTGAAATATCTATTCTTCAAACTATAGGCAGAGGACTAAGAAGAACAAAAGACAAAAACACAGTGGTGATAGTTGATTTTCTGGACTCCGGCAGATATCTGTCAGAACATGCAATAGAGAGGCTATCTATTTATTCTCAGAATGGATGGATATGAAAGATCTTGATATAAGTTCATTTCTTGATGATTATGAAATTCCATATATCACTTCTGGGAAAAATGTCTCAAAAGGATGGGTTGAAATAAACTGTCCCTACAAAGACTGTGGAGATGTATCATTCCATATGGGAATAAACCTAGATTCTGGAGCATACCACTGCTGGATATGTGGACGAAAAGGAGGAATGACAAAGTTAGCTTCAGAAATACTGATGGTATCATACCAGGAAGCAGAAAGAACACTATCAAAATATGAAGGAAAAATAAAACAAACAGAAGAGAAGACTAAATCAAATGTCAAAGAGGTAATGCTAAAAACGAAAAAAGAGTTCGGAAAAATATATTCAAACTATCTTCTGAAAAGAAATTATGATCCAGAATTTATAAAAAGCTATTATGGAATATCTGCAGGAGGACCATCGGGACCATTTGCATTCAGAATAGTAATTCCGGTAATTATGGATAACAAAATAGTGAATTATGTTGCAAGAGACGTAACAGAAAAACAAACGCCAAAATATAAGAACCTTCCTAATGACAAAGCAGTAGTAAATATAAAAAATTGCCTATACAATATAGACAGCGTAAATGACACAGCAATAATAACAGAAGGTGTGTTTGATGTTTGGCGTATTGGCAGAGGAGCCATTGCAACTATGGGAAAAGAATTTACCTCTTCCCAAATAAAAATCATTCATGAGAAAAAAATAAAAAGAGCTTTCGTTATGTTTGATTCAGACGCAGAAAAACACTCAGAAAAAATTGCAGACATACTGTCTTCCTTTGTCCCCAAGGTTGAAATAATCTATTTAGATAAAAAAGACCCAGGAGAGTTGACAGAAAAAGAAGTAAAAGACCTTCGTAAAGATTTGAATTTATTGGGATAAAAAAATAATTTGGCAAACCACGTTTTGCAGACGTGCTAAATTCATTTATAATAATAGAATGGACAAAGTTCTTGGGGAGCTCCTTCTGAAAGGGAATGATAAAAATGGGAAACAAAAGTGTTTTGATAGCTGATGCCAAGATCCGATCTTCTTGACGGATCTTGCCCCAAGCAAGATCGTCGACTTTTCGTTTCCCAAGTTTTATCCTTCCGTCGGTCTTGGCATTAGCTGTGAAAACACTTTTTTATTGCAAAAAATTCGAAGACAGAGGAAAATATGGAAGAACAAACAGAATTCAAACAGAGATACTGCAACATTCCTGTAGAAGTCTATGCAAACAGAGAACTCAGCAAAACCTGTATTCTTGTGTATAGTCTGATACATTCTCTTGATGACCCAAAGAAACATTGCTGGGCAAGTAACGGATATCTAGCTGCAGTATTAGGAGTATCAGCAGACACAATAGGAGCAAGCATATCAACTCTTAAAAAAGAAGGATACATAGAAGTTCTTTCTTTTGATGGAAGAACAAGAACTATCAAAATTGTAGATTGTGTAGAAACAAAATTCAAATATATTTACGAAGAACAAGAAAAAAGAATAGAAGAATATCGTTCTGAAATAAATCAGACCAGTTCTGGCCCAGGTGAGCAGACCAGGGCTAACAACAGAGGCAGACCAGGGCTAACACCAGAGAGAATAAATAAAGAAGATAAAGAAAGAGAATTCTCCTTCTCGAGAGAAGAGGTAAAGATTTCTTCTCTCGAAGAAGGAGAGTGCCAATCGCAGATTGGCATTGGCTCCTCAGAATTAAATAACAATGTAAACAGCAATCCTGTAAAAATGAAGAGAAGATCCTCCTACTTACAGAACACCATACCGGCAGAACCAGAAAAGTCCTATAGAGACCGAATATCAGAAGGAGTTCTCAAAGCATCAAAATCACTACCAGAAATAAAATACACAGCAAAGCCAAAACAAATAACAGAAACCGCAAGAGAAATAATTGAATACTGGGAAGAGTCAGGACTGAGAAAGATATATTCCTATCAAGACAAGCCAAGGCACTTTAATGAAACAATAACACTTGTAAATGCTGTTTACAAGGGCAACCGACCTTTCTCGAGAAAATTCTCTATGGAAGAAATAAAAAGATCAATTCACAGATTCAGTTTAGTCGCTATTGATTCGGAGTTTGAACCTGCAGATCCTGTTAAGAAGAAAGACTTTGCAAAATTACATCTGAAGGATTTTCTTTTCAATAGTTTTGCAAAAATGAGAAGCTGGTTTATCTATTATGTATCTAATGAGCCAAGAACAATTGTCCCGATAGTTGAAGACTTGTATCCAAAATCTACAAACATAATAAGAAAATTCTACACAGAATATGTTTTTGGGGGAATGCCGCAGAAATATAGTCTTGAGGAGGAGAATAAGTTTAGAATAGCTTCAATAAAAGCAAAAGAATTTTATGACAAGAACAAATATAACTTAAGAGGGATAAATGGATTTTCCGAAATAGTTCAAATGCTTTGCGAAGCTGTAAAACAGCATTGGGGAGAAGAAGTATCAAAGGTGTCTCCTGGCTGTTTTTGTTCAGATTTTGCAATAAGTAAATTAAAATCATACTTAAATGAGCAAGGAGTGGTTGAATGCTCTGGGCGCACAATTTATCGGTCTTCATTTCCAAATGAAAATTATTTGTAAAAACACTTTACTTTGAGGAGGCGAAATGGCTCTGCTTAAAAGGAGAATTGTCGACAACGAGATAGAGGAAAGAATACTAACAGGTCTGATATCTTCTTCGGTCTTCCTAAGAGAAATAGAAAACCAAATAAAAAAAGATTCTTTTGCAATTCCTTTTGTAAAACTAATATCTGGGTGGTGCATCGACTATCACAAAAAATATCAGAAATCCCCAGGAGAAAATATAAGAGACATATTCAACATAGAAAAAGCGAACATGAAAGATGAAGAGCAAGGAATCATATCTGATTTTCTCGTTAGAGTATCATCAAAAATAAATCAGCAAGAGTTTAATGTTGAGTATCTAAAGGATGTTGCAAAAAGATATCTTAAAAAGAGACGGATAAAAGAATCGTGCGAGAGAATTCGTAGCTTCATAGAGCTTGACAGAGTGGAAGAAGCTGAGAAAGAAATGATGCAGTATAAAAAATATTCAAAGGAGTCTTCAGAATGGGTAGATGTTCTATCAGAGGAGGAGATAAAAAAGTATTTTATAGCAATAGCTGATAAGAGCAGTGAACTTTTTTCCATGCCAGGAGCTCTTGGTAAAATGCTAGGCTGTTTTGAACGAGGATGGCTTGTTGGAATAATGGCTCCTGCTAAACGAGGAAAAACATTTTGGCTTATTGAGACTGCCGTCCAAGCTATGATGGAAAGGAAAAATGTTGTTTTTATCTCTCTTGAAATGGATTCAAGAAGAGTTCAAAACAGACTATTAAAAAGACTAACTGCTTTTGGGGAGAGAACAGAGGATTATTTGTATCCTTGCTTTGATTGTCTTAAAAATCAAGATGACTCCTGTAGAAAGAAGGAGAGAACAAACAGAGTTGGACTGTTAGACAAAGACGGCGACAAGCCAGAATTTAAGAGAGGAATGAATTATCAGCCTTGCACAGCATGTAGAGGAAAGAGGGATTTTTCTGTTGGAACGTGGTTTACCCTAATAAGAAGAAATGAGATGAAACAAAGCAGCACTTTGAAAATAGTAAAAGGAGTTAGGGATTCCTTTGGGAACTCTTTAAGAATAAAATCATATCCAGCATTTTCTGCATGTATTTCTGATATAAAAAGCGATATAGATAATTTATTTGTTTTAGAAGAATTTATTCCTGATGTCATAGTTATTGATTATGCAGACATTCTTGCTCCAGAAGATGGAAGAATAATTGGAAGAGACAGAATAGACGATACATGGAAAACTCTTAAAAATCTTGCAGAGGAAAGACACTGTGCGGTAATTACTGCCAGTCAAAGCAACAGAGCAAGCTTCAAAAAGAAATATGTTGAAGAAATAGATATTGCTGAAGACATAAGGAAAATAGCAAATGTGGATTTGATGTTTTCGATAAATCAAACTCCTTTAGAAAAATATGAATCTACCGTGCGGATAAATATTGTTGCTAGAAGAGATGGAGACTTTGACAAATACAAGTCTTGCCTTGTTTTACAGAAATTGGAAGTTGGGCAGGTTGCTCTTGATTCTGAGATCGTATATGATTTCAGAGAGGAGGAAAGAAAGGAAAGGGAAAAAAATAATTTCCGAATTTGATTAAAACAAAGTAAAATAAAAATAAGGGAAATAAAAAAGGAAAGGAGGACAAAAATGGTAAGCAGAGAAACTTTGGTAGAAGCGGTGAAAGCTCTCAATTCGTCTGGTCTTTCAAAAAAACAGGTTAGTCCGGATTTGAAAAGATATGAGGAGCTTAAAGAGAAATTTCTTGAAGCGGCAGAAACAGTTCCTGAAAGCAGAGAAGAAGAATTACCTGCAATTGTAGGGAATACTTACAATCAAATCGTATCAGAGGAGGATGCAGCTTCAGAGCCTGCTCCAAAACCTGAGAAAAAGAATGAGCCAAAACCAAAAACAAAAAAAGAGGAAGGTAAAAAAGATTGGAGAGAAGGATCGTCCTGCCAGCGGTTTTATGAGATAATGGTAGAAGCGGGAGACAAAGGCATCAGCATAGATGATGCTGTAAAAATTGCAGAGGAGCGAAAAATCCCTGCTAAAGATGCAAAATCAAGAATCATCGACGTCTGGTACACCGCAACAAAAAGAGGAATTGCAGAAAAGAAGGGAAACCTTTATTATGCAAAATAGTTTGGTGAATATCTTTTCTTCTATCCCAGACCACTACAGAGAATTTTTTGGTAAAGACATATCTCCTGATGGAGCTATCAAATTTGCCGAAAGATGGAGAAAATGCGATCCAAGGAATGAGTCGGAATATGTTCAAGCTTATACAGATCTTGACTATTCTGACGAGCTAGCTTTTTGTCACATAAAGAAAAAGTATCCAAAAATAAACCAGACAAAGAAGATAATCAAAATTCTCAAAAGTCTGCCAAAAGTAAGATCTGTAGCGGATCTGGGTTGCGGAATAGGAACAGATGGACTGGTATTTAGTTCTCTGGGATACAAAACTTTTTGTATAGAACCAAACAAGGAATTGTGCGGATTCATAAAATTCAGAGCAAAAAAGTTAGGCATTGGAAATATCACTATCATAAATGGGACAGAAAAAGATTTGCCAGAAATTGATGTAGCTATATTCCTTGAAGTGATAGAGCATTTTTTTGATCCATTTAGTTCTCTAGCAAGGATAGTTTCAAAAAATCCTCGCTATTTAATATTCACAGAATCCTTTGGTCATCACGATGAAGAGGCAGGAGGATTTCCGCAACACACAGATTATAGCAAATCAAAAGTTCTCAAATTTCTTAGCGAGTTACACTACAGAAAGATCAGGATAAAAGGAATGTGGTTTCCTCCGCAACTCTGGACTTTTACAAACAATAAAGATCTGAAAGAAGAAATTGATTGCAACAAATTTAAAGAGCTAGAACAAATGTCTCTCGGGCTTTAGCGACCGCTGTATTTTAATTGCGTATGCATCTTCCTGCAGCGTTTTCTCGGGTCGAAGGGAAAGGAGCTGTATGCCGAACATAAAAATAATAGGAGCAGGTATAGCCGGTGCTGTTGCAGCAGGATATTTTAGTTCAAGCAGCCCTACAATTTATGAGTCCTCTAATCCAGAAGGATCTAAACTGAACAAGCACAAAGCTGTTATGAGGATTAGAGACCCAAGAATCGGCATGATACTTGGCGCTGATATGAAAGAAGTTGATGTTTACAAACAGTGTTTGTTTAACAAGAAACTTTATTGGGAATCTGATATTAGAATGAGAAATCTTTATTCAAAAAAGATAAATGATTGCATTGCAGCAGGAAGCATATCAGATCTGGGAAAGGTGAAAAGATATCTGCTGATGAATTTTGAAATTTCAAATGTAGTCTATGGGGCAAGTGTTACGAAGTTTGAAAAGGATTCTCGTAGATTTTTCTTCGAGAAAAGCTTTGAGCCAAAATCTTCTGCAGAGTCCTGCGCTGTAGATTATGATTTCTGTATAAGCACAATTCCTGTGTTTAAACTTTTGGAAATGGTGGATATTGATACTGCAGAAAATTTTTCTTGGAAAGACATATATGTAACAAGAATTGAAGTGCCTATTAAATCAGAAGTTCATCAGACAATTTATGTCCCAGAAGAGTCATATTGCTGTTATAGAGTTACTCTTGAGGGACAGAAAATGATTTTTGAGTCTATCAATTCTGCTCCTTCAAAGGAAGAAATAGAAGAACTGTCAAGTTATTTTGGTATAGAAGAAGTGGGAGACCTACAGAAAAAACAGTATATCCAAAAGATGGGCAAAATATTTCCAATAAACGATGATGCAAGAAGGGCAATAATTTTGACACTTACTGAAAAATATGGTATATACAGTCTAGGAAGATTTTCTGTATGGAAAAAATTGAGAGTTGACGATCTGATTCCAGATTTAGACAGAATAAGAAAAATGATGGAAATATCTGATACAAGGAGGAAGTATGAGAGTAAGTTTAATTAATTACACCTCTGAGGCTAGAGAGCTTTTGATATTAAGCAAAAGCACAAGACTCGATATGCACTCTAGTTTGATTGAAGACATAAAAAATATGCCAGAGGAAGAAAAAGAAAAACAGATCAATTATGTTTTTGGTAGCACAGGCTCTTCTCTTGAATTTGTAGATTATGTTTTCCTTATCGAGGGAGTTAGTCGTGGTTTCACCCACCAGTTTGTCAGATCCAGAGTTGGCACTTCTTTTGCTCAGCAAAGCTTGAGAGTTGTGAATGAATCGGATTTTGACTACCTAGCAGAAAATAGCTGCAAAGAAGATGAAGTCTATCATGAAACTATGAGTATCATAAAGGAAAAATACCGTGGACTTATCAACTCTGGTAAAAACATACAGGACGCAAGAGGGATTCTTCCCACAAATATCTTAACCAATATACTTTTCAAAACAAATCTCAGAGCGATGAGTACTATGGCTGCTATGCGTCTCTGTATAAGAACTCAGGGAGAATACCAAGACGTGGTAAAGCTTATGGTTAAAAACATCATCTCTGTTCATCCTTGGGCAGAATCTGCTCTTGATGTTTACTGTGTTCAGAATGGAACATGTCCTTGGAAGAATTTTGACAAATGCCCAATAAAAATCAAATTTGGTTTGTATGAAGACACCTACAGAAAAAAGGAGATCAAAAAATACTGGCAAAAAGTAGGAACTCTTAGCAATCAACCGGAGGTAAAAAAATGACCGACTTGGATTTGTATGATTCCTTTGTAGCAACAATAGAGTGCAACGATAATTCTTTTAGAGAAGAAATGGTTTACGGATGGTATGATAGCCATTTCCCTTATTTTGCTGAATTTTTAAGCAAAGATTTTTATTGCTGGTCAGACTTGAAAGAAATGCAGTCTCACATTTACAATCTGGCAGAAAAAGTTCCTTCGTACATAAGAGAAGAAGCAAGAGGAATATTCACCAGGAAAAATACAGTCAGAGGCGGACTTTGGAAAGATGTAGGAGCTGTTGGAGCATGCATAGAGATACACGCAAAACTTTCAAGACTAAAAAATCATTATGCTGGGTTTGATAAGGATTCTGTGGTAGATCTGTGGAATTATCTTTTGATAATGATCATGTGCATAAAACTGAGGAAAATAAAAGTGTCTGTTCTGCAAAAGAAGTATGCTGTGGTAACAGGAACACATCCTGGTGGATTAGGAGAAACAATCAGAGATATTTTGAAACTTAACGACTACATCGTTACAGAATATGGTAGTGACGTTACTTTTGAAGGAGCAAAAACATTCTTTGATAGTTACAAACATCCCAGAGTAGATGTCCTAATAAATAATTACGGAATAGACAAATTAAATTGGATAGGAGAAATTGAAGAGAGCGACTACAAGGTGATTGATGTTAACCTGAAGGGAGCATCAATAGTAGTTAACGAACTTGTCAAAAGAGGATACAGAAACACAAACATATTAAATGTGTGTTCTCAAACCTATAGAGTAGCTCAGAGATGCACAAGCCTTTACTGTGCAAGCAAAGCTGGGCTCGCGCAAATGACAAGAGTCATGGCGAGAGAACTTGCACCGAAGGGATTCATAGTTAATGCAATTGCTCCCGGGAAAATACTTGGCACTCTGATGACAGAAAAGATAGACAGAAGAGTTCTTGAGTTGAGAAATTGGTCGGAAAAAGAAGCTGATGGATATGCATTAAAATTGATACCAATGGGCAGATTTACGACAAAAGAGGAGGTTGCAATTGCAATCTTGAAAATAATCAATCTTCCTGCTTATGTAAATGGTTCTATTATAGATATGACCGGAGGACAGTAATGATGCTAAACAGAAGGAGAAAGAAAAAAGTAAGTTTGCTAAACTGCTCTGGGGAAGGCAGTTTCGGCGGAGCTATAACTTATACAAAATACTTAATCAAAGCTCTTGAATTTGCAGGCTATGAAGCCTCCTTTGTTAACCACACAAAAATAGGAAATCCTGATGCAGTTATTATGGTTTCAATAGGCATCCACGGAGAAAAGAATCCAGATAACAACAAAAGAAGACTTGAAAACATAAACTGCAAAATGGGGAAAATTCCATTTGTTCTGATAAGGCATGGAGTAACGGAACTGAGAATTTTCAAATCCTCTTATGAATTTTTTAAGGACAGAGAGTTTGATCTGATAGTTTCTGTTGAAGACACGGAACATATGTTTGAGCATATAAAATCAAACATGAAATTTAAGAAGCTTGTTTATATTGGGCACCCATTTGAGTTCACAGACTCTTTATCTGATAAAAGCAATTATAAGGACTGGATAGCAAGCTCAGCAAGATTTGCTGGCTGCAAAAACAATGACAAGGTGCTTGAAATTGCAGACGCTATAAATCCACACAAAAAATTCAACATTTGGGGAGAAGAGAAAGGGATATATTGGTTCAGAGCTATCAAAAATTCTCCATTCAGAAACCATTCTGTCTTCAGAGGACGATATACTGATTACAGAGAAATTTACAAAGACTCCGCCTTCGGAATAGATTTGACCTATATTCACAGCGGAAAGTTTGTTAATAGCAGCAGAACCCAATACACAGTTATAGAAGCTGTTGACTGCGGAGCAATTCCTATCGGACTTGATGTTTGGAGAAGCGAAGGAGGATATGAAGGAGTATGGTTGCCTTCTCCTGTCAAAAATGGTAATAGAATAATTTATGATATTGGCACAATGTGCGAGATAATAAAAGACGCTGATTACTCTTTTGATATGGCAAAGTATAATTATGATCTTCTTTCATCAAAATGCGATTACAGAGTCATAGCAGAGGAATTCAAAAAACAGTTAGGAGAAATAATATGATTCTTATTGTTGAGCCGCACCCAGATGATTGCTGTATATCCGCATTCAGATTCTGCAAAGAATTTAAGGAAGACATAACTCTTTACAGCATTTTCACCAACAGCAAGAGAAGCAGCAAAGTGTTTTGCAGATACATGGGAATAAACTATTTTGAATTTCCTCCTGTGGAGGAGTCCCAAATGAATGAATATAAAATGAAAAGATCTATTCTTTATAGCAGCGTAAATTCATATGATGCTCAGCAGGAGTATTATGGGGCAATTCTAAAAGAAAAATACACAGAGGTGTTAGATTCTTTAGAGCAGGTTTGTAAAGAACTGCATCCAAAAGAGATAGTAACCTGTCTTGGAATATATCACCCATTCCATGTCATCGTAAACATGGCAGTCAAATCTCTTTATCCAGAGAGTAAAATGTTTGTGGATTTGCCTTATGCTTCCAGAAAGTATGGTAAGAAAATTTACGAAGACAGCAGATATTTACCGGAAATATCTTACGACTACGAAGAAGAAATTTCAAAAGAAAAGATCAAAGTGTTCCTAAATAGCTATCCTACAGAAAAAGGAATGATGAGATGGGACAGAGATGCGATAGCAAAACACCCAGAAATTATTTTGGGAGGAATCAGGAATTGAAAACCATATGTATAGATTTTGACGGAGTGATTTCTGATTACAGAGGATATTTCGGAAAAGGAAAGTTTGGGTCTCCAATAGAAGGAGTTAGAGAAGCTATAAACGAACTTTATGAAGAAGGATGGAAAATAATAATCCACACAACAAGAAGTGAAACAGAACAGATAAAAAGGTATCTTGAGGTAAACGGCATACCTTATCACTTTGTTAATCATAATCCTGAAAATTCAAAATTAGATTTGAGTCCACACAAACCAATAGCAGACGTTTATCTTGATGACCGTGCTGTTCGTTTTGAGGGAGAGTGGAATAAAAAACTGCTAGATAAAATAAAAGAATCAGAACCGCATTGGAGAGCATAATGAAAAACAAAATTGAAGAAAAGGAGGTGATGCCAAATGAGCGTACCTTTTTGTCACTTGCATGTGCACAATGAGCATTCGCTTCTTTGACTTGACGGATTTGGAACAGCAGAGGATTATGCAAAAAAAGCTAAAGAGATGGGACATACGCATATGGCTCTCACAAACCATGGCAATGTTGATGGAAACATAAAATTCCAGCAAAGTTGCGAAAAGGAAGGAATAATTCCAATCCATGGATTTGAGGGATATCTGGTGGATAACATGCTGGAAAAGGAAAAAAAAGAAACCAGATACCATATAACTCTTTTAGCTGAAAACGAGACTGGGTGGGAAAATATTCTACAGCTGTTAACAGAATCCTGGATGGAAGGATTCAACAGAAGACCTAGATTCGATTTGGATGCTTTATTAAGACATTCAGAAGGATTGATAGTTCTGTCCGCATGCTCCTCTTCTTTCCTAACTCATACAAATGGAGAAAAAATCCTTCTTGACCTAAAACAGAATATTCCTGAAGGAAATCTTTGGCTTGAAGTTATGCCTCATATTTTTCAGCCACAGCTTGAAGTAAATAATTTATGTCTTAATTACTCCAAAAAGTATAACATACCGATGCTGGCAACAAACGATTGCCATTATGTAAGAGAGGAGGACCATAAACTTCAAGAGGTTTTGCTTGCTATACAGAGTCAAGCAAAATGGAAAGATCCTAACAGATGGAAATTTTCCTTCAAAGGTTTGCATGCAAAAACTGCTGAGGAAATGTTTGAAGAATTCAAAAAGCAAGGTCAGTTCTCAGGAAGAGAAGTAATTAAATATTTAACAAATACAATGCTGGTAGCAGAAAAATGCAATTTCAAAATACCAAAGAGAGAAGTAAAGCTGCCACAAGTTCCTGGATTTGAGGGAAAAGAAGACTCAGAGACAATAACAGAAATATGCAAAAAAGGATTTGAGAAGAAAATAGCCGGAAAAGTAAAAGGCATAAGAGTTTACGAAGAAAGAATGAAAGAAGAACTCAACACAATAATAAATCTTGGGTTCTCTAGATATTTCGTGATAGTGTGGGAATTAGTCAATTGGTGCAAAAATAACGACATAATGGTAGGACCAGGTCGAGGTAGCGTAGGAGGATCTCTTGTAGCTTACCTAATGGATATAACAAGTGTGGATCCCATTAAATACGGACTTGTTTTTGCTAGATTCATTTCTCCTGCAAGAATAGATCTTCCAGATATAGACATGGATTTTGAAGATGCAAAAAGACACCTTATAAGAAAACATCTTGAAGACATTTATGGCAAAGACTGTGTGTCCTCTGTTTCAACATTTTCAACTATGAAGGGAAGAGGAGCTTTAAGAGACGTATCAAGAGTTTTTGATATACCTATTGTCGATGTTAATGCTGCATCAAAAAGCATAGTTCAAAGATCTGGCGGAGACTTCAGATGTTTAGAGGAAAATACAGAAGTATATACAACAGAAGGAACAAAAAAAATATCAGAGCTAAAAATTGGCGACAGATTGTCCAGGGTGTTTGGTAAAAGAATTGAAAGTGGAGAGGTTTGCGGTCTGTGGGATAATGGAGACACAGAAGTATTTGAATTAGAGCTTGAATCGGGTAAAAAAATAATATGTTCAGACAAACACAGATTCTGGACTAAAAAAGGTTGGAAAAAATTATCAGAGTTAAAAGAGGACGATGAGATATTAACTGCAGACAAGGAGGAGATTTATCACAGTTGTTTAAACTGTGGAGCGATTATATGGGGAAAGAAAAAACAATTTTGTAGTTTATCATGCGCAACCACATACAGAAATATCAGCAGCAGCCCTATGAAGAATCTTGGGACCATAAGATTTAAAAAAAGAGATTTAGATTGTCGATCCTGTCTTGAAAAAATAAAGGAAAATATAACATGAGATGGGAAAAAATTAAAGCTATCAAGAAAATAGAAAATAGAAGATGCTATGATGTTTCTCTGAAAGGAGTTAGGAAGGGATTCCTAGCAAACGGTATTCAAGTTCACAACTCTGATTTTACAATAGAAGATGCATTTGCTACCTTTGAAGATGGAAGAAAATTCAAGAGAAAGTATCCAGAAGTTGCAGACATATCAAGCAGAATGGAAGGACAGATAAGAGGATTCGGACAGCATGCAGCTGCAATCGTCATATCAAGTGAAAACTTAAGATCGGGGAAAAGAGGATATTTAAGAAGAGGAAAAGACGAAAAATCGGTTGTAAATTGGGATAAATACGACATAGAGTATGTTGGGCTGATGAAATTGGATATTTTAGGATTAAATGCTCTTACAGTTCTTGATAAAACAAAAAAGCTTGTTAAGGAAAGAAGAGGAATTGATATAGACTGGGACAGCATCCCTTTGACTGACAAAAAAATATTTGACGAATTTACAAAAGGAAATAATGTTGGCACATTCCAGGTAGGATCACTGGGTCTTATCAAATTCTGCAGAGAGCTTGGGATAGAGAACTTTGAAACTCTTGTGCATGCTACTTCTTTGTATAGGCCAGGAACTCTGAGATCAGGAATGACATCTACATTCCAGTTGAGAAAAACAGGTAAGGAAAAATTTGAATATCTAAATAGTTATATGGAGTCGATAACAAAAGACACATACGGCGTTATTTTATACCAAGAACAAGTTATGAGATTCATGTATGAGCTTGGCGGTCTTCCCTGGAAAACTGCAGACACTGTAAGAAAGGTCATGAGCAAAACACAGGGAGTTGACCAGTTCCTAAAATTCCGAGACATGTTTGCAGAAGGATGCGAAAAAAGAGGAACTCTTGATAGAGAAACTGCAGCAAAACTTTGGTCAGAGCTTGCAAATTTTGGAAGTTACGGTTTTAATAAAAGCCATGCAGTAGAATATTCCATAATAACTTACTGGGATCAATATTGTAAGGTTTACTTTCCAGAGGAGTTCATGTGTGCAAGTCTAACCTATGGCTCTGAAGACAAAAAGGATCTTCTGGTGAAAGAAGCGATCAGGCTCGGAATTGAAGTTCTGCCTCCTAAAGCAGGAATATCAAAAGCGCAGGAGTGGGTTGTTGATGACAAAAAGCTATATTCTCCTTACATAGAATTAAAAGGGTTCGGTCCTTCTATTGCAGCAAAATGCGAAGACATGTTAGCCAATTCAGAAAGAAATGGCTCTGCTCCAGAGGTTAAACTATCAAAAAAAGTTGTTGATACTTTGGTCTCAGTAGGAGCTTTTACCGACGAAGAGTTGGAATACAAAAAACTGGATGGACTGATGACTTTTAGCCTTAATAAAGATCCTGCTGGAGAGACAAGAACGATCGTTGAAACTCTGCAGGAGCACGGACTTTCTGTTGAAAATCTTTCTGATATAGATTTCAAAATCATAGACAAAAGAATGACAAACTACTTTGGGTGCTTGACTGAAATCAAATTCGGTTACAGAGGAAAACTAGATAGCTATGAAAAGAAAATAGGAGCATCTGGTCTTGCAGACAATCTTGGTGGGGTTTATGGTAATTTTCAAGACAGCACAGATTTTGCAATGATAGTGTTTAGCTCTGAAATATATCTCAAGAAAAAAGACAGAGTTGAGCATTGCTCTGGTGATTTTGCAGTTGCAAAAGTAAATCGTCCTATGAGAACAACAAGCATCCATTGCAACGATATATGGTTTGATGATGAACTAAAAAGGTGCGACATAGGAACAATGGGAATAAAAGCGATAAAAAGAAAAAGATCTGTTATAAATTTAGATATTAACAGTTGCTCCGATTGTTCTCTAAGAGCAGAGTGCAAGAGCCCTGTAGCTCCGTCAAAGGGAATATACAATATTGCTATAATTGGAGAAGCTCCGGGATCAGAGGAAGATGAAAATGGGATTCCTTTTTGCGGAAAATCAGGAAGAGAAGTGTGGAAAGAGCTAGAAAAGCACAAAATGGAAAGAAGCATGTTCCATGTGACAAATGTAGTTAAATGCTTTCCGTCAAAAACAAAAACTCCTACAAAAAGACACATAGGACATTGCTCAAAATGGATAGATGAAGAATTGAAGGAGGTAAAACCTATAATAATGCTTGCTTTTGGCAATACAGCTCTGCGGTATTTTACTGAGAAAGAATCTGGAATAATGGATCTGTCAGGAACCACAGAATGGAGCGAAAAGCACAGAGCTTGGATTTGCTGGTGCATTCATCCTGCATCAGTTCTCTATCACAGAGAAAATTATTCTCTTTTTGAATCTGGCATAAAAAACTTTTGTGAAAAGGTGAAAAATTTAGGATTTTGATTAAAGCAGGGTAAAATAAAATAAGGAGGGAAAAAATGAGTTACAAAGAGGACTTAAAAATAGACAAATTCCGGCTGGATGATATGTGGGAAAACCATCCATCTCTATTTGCAGATATTTACGAAAAAGAGATAGATGCCCAATTTGAACGAGACAAAGCAAAGGAGAAACTTGATCTTATAAGAGCTGAGCTTGATCAGTCAATAAGATCTTCTTGTGCAGGAGCTAATGAAAAAATAACAGAGTCATCAATAGCAAACAGAATAATTCTTGATAAAAATTATCAGGAGGCTAACGGCAAATTCCTTGACTCTGTCAGAATTGCAAAACAGATTGCAGTTGGGAGAGAGGCCTTTGAACATCGCAAGAAAGCTCTTGAAAAACTTACAGACCTGTTCTTATCAAATTACTGGTCAACTCCTTATATCAAAGAGGAAGCTAAAAGAGAGGTTGATTCAACAAATAGCGACATGGCTAGAAAAGCTCTCCAAGAATCTATGAAAAATAAAGGATTGAAAAATGTTGATGCTTGATGGATTAAAATGGGTATTAGCTTTTTTTGTGGCCTTAATTGTCATTTATACTTTAGTAAGAATATTCTCAAAGGCTGTATTTAAAAGCTATTTTGAAACCAAAAAAGAACATTTAACAAAAAAAGGAGATTAAAAATGGACAGAAAAAAGATGCACGAGCAGTTGCTGAAAAGAACAGAGGAATCTTATTCAAGAAAAGATGGAGAAGTTAGCTATAAGTATTTTATTTCTGATAACGAGCTTCCTCTGTGGAAACCGTCTGTAACAAAAACAGATCCACACATTGTCGACATTATTCCGTTTGAGGCGGGAGAGAACTATCCTCTGATCAAAGGACGTAAGAGCGTGAGAAAAGGAGACATCGTTTATCTTGTTGATATCGAGGTTCACCAGAATGTTGGTCCCCTAAAAGAGATGGTTATCTGTCCTGCAAAAAATTATGGCAAGCCTTGTCCCATTTGCGAAGAAATTGGCAGGATGAGACAGGAAGGAGCTGAATGGGAAGAGTATAGAGACATCGACACCAAAAGGAGATGCTGTTATAATGTTCTTGTGACCTCTACCGAAAAGGACAAGGAAAAAGGAGTACAGATTTGGGAAGTGTCTCACCGATTTTCTGAAAAGCAAATTTTGTCAATTGCAAAATCTCCACGTGGTGGTGGGTATGTAGCATTTTCCCATCCAGACAAATCCATCGGAAAATCAATTGCATTTGAAGTCGATGAAGATACTTACAGAACCGTACATGGACACAAATTTGTGGACAGAGATTATGATATCTCCGACGAAATTCTTACAAAAGCTTATCCACTTGACGACCTTCTTATCGTTCATCCCTATGAAAAACTCAAAGAGCTTTTCTTTGGTTCTCAAGAAGAGAAGCCAACAGAAAGTAAAAAAGAGGAGCATAAACCTGCCCCAGAGGCAGCCGTAAATGCTCCTGCTTCTCCAGAAACTGCTACTAGCAGAAGAAAAAGATTTGCAGAAAAA
>Ga0255347_1003900_pt1 | contig 18732 bp, 20 predicted proteins | sample wastewater_treat_2_FD_192479 | JGI IMG/M metagenome (GOLD analysis project Ga0255347, IMG submission 192479) | Wastewater microbial communities from Lulu Island WWTP, Vancouver, Canada - plant24 | ecosystem: Engineered > WWTP > Wastewater > Unclassified | place: Canada: Vancouver, British...
TTCTTGGCATAAATCTCAGGGATCGTTGTTGCTGCCATTGCGACACATGAGAAGACCATGATTGCTGCAAGTGCTAACATTACTACTCTGGTATACTTCTTGACCATAATAACAAACACTCCTTCCAAGTTTTGTGTTGCTCTTTGTTTATTATAACACTTTAAGCACGTTTTGTACTTAAAATTATAATACTGAAGTTGCAGTTGCTAAGTTGCTAAAAGTGTACTATCTGACCTTTGTACCGATGTATGTCTTGAGTTTTCCTGTGAGCTTTGTGCACTGGTTGAGAAGCTGATTAGGTGTTGTACCGTTATCAAGCATCTTTCTCCACTCTTTTGCTTTGTCGTGAAGAAGCTGAGGCTCTGTTTTGCCAAGCATGATTGAGCTTGGGAAAGGTCTGTATTCGCCTTTGTTCTCATCACGGCCCTGGTTCAAGAAGCGGATTTCGCCTCTCTTCATTGCTTCGTAAAGGTCGATGTTGTTGTCATCCTGCCAGCTTGCGATAGCGGCACAGATACCAGCGTCGTCTTTACGTACACGGTTCATCATAAGTCCGACCACTGTGTCTTTGAATTCTGTCATGAAGTTAAAGTCACCCTGTGAGTCTCCGGCTCCGAAGATGGGTCCGCGATTGTCATAAAGAGGAAGTACTGTTTTGACGAATGTTTCTGATTTGCCAACGCCCTGTGTCTGGGGGTGGAGATCATAGTCGTATTCAGCAATGTATTTTCCGTTTTTCATTTTGTAGGTCATACATTTCATGCCGCGGAGTCCTTCGAATTTGTAGTAGCGCTGGAGTCCTCTGATTGTTGTGACAGGAGATGCTGAGCAGATCCAAACGTCGATTCCGTTTGCGTCGAGCTTTTTGATGAGCTCAATCATTTCAGGGGATACGCCTGTGCTCTGACGGAAAGAAACTTTAAACTGACCGGCAAGGCTCTTCATTTTGGGGCTTTCCCATGATTTCTTTGTCCAGTTTTTGACATCGGCTTTACCGAGTTCAACATACATCTTGTGTGATTCGTATGCGAGCTGCTCTGCTTCTGCAGGGGTCATGCCTGTGAAGTAGAAGCCGATCCAAGGATAGGATACTGATACGCTTTCGCTGTCTCCGATTGCATCATAGAGCAAACGTGTTTTTGTTGCGAATTCTTTCCAATCGTCTGTTGCCATCCATTTTGCTTTCTGGCCAACTTTGGAATTGTCTGCTGCAACCCAGCCTTTGTTGTAAAGCCTTGTGTATGCTTTTACTGTGTCTTTGGCAAGCTTGTCAATTGTTGTATGGTTGTAGTCTTTGCCAAGATCTGCGTGGACGTTGCCAACGCCGGCTGTTGCGATTTTGTAGAGCTCTTCCGGCTTGAATGCGAAACGAAGGTTCTCAAGCTGGTAGATGAAGAGCTGCTCCTGTACGTCTGTCAATGTGATGGTGTTGTCACAGTCAAACATCGCCCAGGGTCTATTTTCCGGATTGTAGTTGACATTGTTTCTTCCGAAAGCATCGAACATCTGGTTGATGATTTTCTTTGACCAGGGTGCCCAATTCTTCTCTGTGAGGTACTGTGTGGGTTTCTTGGCATAAATCTCAGGGATCGTTGTTGCTGCCATTGCGACACATGAGAAGACCATGATTGCTGCAAGTGCTAACATTACTACTCTGGTATACTTCTTGACCATAATAACAAACACTCCTTCCAGATTTACGGTGCACAGTAGATTGTAAATTATAGACTAAAAAGTTTTTTAAAAAATAGGAATAAATCAATAAGCAAAGTACGATAAGTCGCAACCGCTAATCAGCCCGTATGTCTTGTGAACACTCACTTTTATTTAGAGTGTTGCTAACAGCTATTCTGCGACGCTAACACTTTAAATAAAGTATCACAAACTTTACCTATTGTCAAAAAAATGTTGCCTTTTATTTCATTAAGTGAGGGCATTATGCAAAAGATTCAAGCCTACACAATGCCCACACTTAAGTTTTATAACTTTTTAAATTAATTCGCCCCAGTTCGCCGGATAGACGAAATAAGCGTATCTTGCGTGACTTGGAGTTTGGAAATGAATCTTTGTGTTCTTTGGAATGTAGATGATATCGCCGGGATAGCCTGTTACTATTCGACCATCGACTACGATCTCAAGTACGCCTGAAAGAACTACATCATATTCATCGTAAGTAAGAGTCCACTCAAAGCTTGTATTGTCGAGCTCCATTATTCCGGCGCCCATTCTGGGAGCCTCTTCAAGCGTTACAACATCTTTGAGAGCAACTCCATCCTGCTCAAAGCGTTCACATTTTACTGTGTCTGATTTGATTAGAATCACTCCACTTGGGTCTTTTTTCTTAACAAAATCCTGTTCCTGCTTGCCCATGGATTCGTTTAAGACCTGAGTTACTATGTCACGTATTAACTGTTCACTTCTGTTCACTGTTCTCACAACCTTTCAGGCTAACTTGCAAAGGTGTTATTTGCTGTTTTTTACTGAGGATTCCACCTTTGAAAGAAGCATCGGAGCAAGGATTAGAGAAAGGATAACTGCCGTGATACCGGCAACAAGCTTACCTACAACAACAGGGAATATCATTTCTGCATTTGCTCCGGCTGTAAATCCAAGGTGATCGCCAAAGACAAAGGCTGCTGATACTGCAAATGCTACGTTTATAAGTTTGCCCTTTGCATTCATCTTATCAAGGATGTTAAACATGGCAATGTTGTTTGCAAGTGTTGCTACCAATCCGGCTGAACCTTCTTCGTTCATACCAAGGAGGCCTCCAACTTTTTCAAGCGCTGTACCGAATGTTCTTGTAATCCATTTGACCATCGGGAAAGCACCAATCAAGACGACTGCGATCTGTCCGCATATCAAGAGACCTTCTTCTAGAGGAATGACTCCGTTGTTCTTTTCAGGGTCTACCATAATATCAAAAAGCGGGAAGTGTATCCCTGTGATATATTCAAATACGGCAATGGCTGTGAAGATTGTGATAAGAACGGTTACTGCCGTTCCGAATTTGTTAAATCCACGAATCATACGATCGGGAACAAACCAAAGTCCGACACAGATTGCACCTGCAATGATTATAACGGGAATCAAGTTAACAAGTACTGTCGCCATGCTAATTTTGTAGGGTGTCAAATTCATCACAAGTCCACCTGCAATACAGCCGAGAGGAATTGTAATAAGTCCGGCAAGTACACCGGCGCCTAAGTAGGGGCGATCTTCAGGTTTAATGATTGAAAGAGCAACGGGGATTGTGAAGACAATCGTCGGGCCCATCATTGTTCCGAGAATCAATCCGGCAAAGTTTCCTACGCTGGCGTCTGAAGCGAGCTCCATTGCCAAGGGGTAGCCGCCCATGTCGCAAGCAAGAAGAGTCGTTGCAAACATTGAGGGGTCTGCTCCTAGTAGGCCATAAATGGGAACTATTATCGGCTTGAGAATAATGGCAAGCACGGGTGCTGCCGCCACAACTCCGGCCATAGCAATTGCGAGAGGCCCCATGGCTTCAAATCCGTTGTCAAACTCTTCTCCATATCCGAGCTTATTGCCGCGAATCTTGTCAATGGCTCCGACCAACATGAAGATCATCATAATCATTAGTATTACTGAGTTTACCGAGATATTGCTAATCCATTCACCGAAACTCTCTGTAAAAACTGAGAAATTGGTAATGTTTTCAATTAGTTCGTTAAACACACAAAATACCCCCTGTTCTTATTATGGTAGTTCTTATAGCAAACTATCTAAAAGATAAGGTGAAGGACGTGGGATGACTGCCGTGCTGACAAGAAGTTCGGCGTCTTTGCTTGCTGCTGTTACGGCAGCTCTTACGGCACCGACATCTCCTGTCAACGTCACATATCCTTTGCCTCCAACCGCGAAACCGATACGGACTTCAATTAAAGTGATTTGAGCTGCTTTTGCAGCAGTATCTGCCGCAAGAATAGCTGATGCCACTGAGTAAAATTCAAGAACACCTACAGCGCCGAGTTGAGTGACCTGTGTGGTCATAGACACGGCCGGAATGAGCTGTTCGTGTACATTTGAGATAAGCAATTTGTCTACCAAATGTTCAGCTGCATGTGCCGTTCCTTCTCTCATAGACGCGGTGACATCACCCACTCCACCACCTACGATTACAACATATTTACCGGGGCAGATGGTGCTAGCACGCAATAATTCAACTTGAGCCGCCTTAACCATAAAGTCACAGGTCTCTATCCCCCTGGCAATACTGTTTAATTCGACCATACCTATAGCGTGTCTCATTTGTAATTATCTCCCCCCTTTAGAGTGGATGAGTGCGCCTTGAGCACTCACTTCTTTTACAGTGCCACTTACACTTGAGTGTATGTTTGCAGAGATGCCTTCCTGAGCTGCGGCAATTAGCTGTCCTTTTTCAACAGTATCTCCGGCTTTTATCTGAGAAAGTGCCGGTCTCCCGATATGCTGACTGAAAGGTATAAATACAGTCTCAGGTGTAATGCTGATGCATCCGTCCTGCAGTTTATTGTAGTAATATTTTGTGAGTCCCAGACGTGCAACAAGCCTGCTTGTCGGCACCCTTCTCTCATCAAGGCCATCTCTTGTCTTAGGTTCGTTGTTGCGTGCCTTATCAAGTCCTTTTTCTCTTATCTTCCCTTTGAAGTAAGAGTTGACTTTTGCTGGCGACAGCAACATTGGACAGGAGAAAACTTCGCATATTCTACAATCACAGCAGTTTAATGCACTGCCAAAACTTCTAATGTATTCTTCGTCGTCTTTGATAATGTCTTCTCTCCAAAAATTACGCATGACCAAGTGCGGCTGTATATCATGTCCCAACAGATAGCGAGGACAGAGATCGGTACACATGCGGCACTGAATACAGGCACTTCTTGTCTGATGACGGAACTTTTCTATGGGATCAGCCGCCCAGGTGACGAGATAATGCGTCGGAGAAAGAACTATGACGTTGCCTGTTGTCTTCGTCACGACAGCTTTATCGATCCCTTCCTTGTCGGAAATAACTTGCCCCATCATGGGTCCGCCAACGATAATTGCATAATCTTTGATTAGTGGATCTGCTTTTTCAATACATTCACGAAGCGAGGTGCCAATGGGCACATTTAACATAATTGTCTTCGCGACTTCTCCTGTTATTGAAAGGTACTTGTCTATAACAGGTTTGTCCTGTGTTACAGCTTCGTATAGATTGAGCATTGTGCCAACGTTGTTGACAACGGTTCCAACGTTAAGTGGAAGACCTCTTTCAGGAACAACACGCCCCGTGACAAACTCGACTATCGTCTGTTCATCTCCGGCAGGATAAAAGGTGGGCATTTTTGAAATTTCAATCTTTGCTCCTGCTTTTTTTATGGCAGCTTCAAGTGCGGCTATTTCAGCTTTGTATTTCCCCTTTATAGCAAACACTATCTTTGTTGCGCCTATCTGTTCTGCAGCCATAACGGTACCGGCAACTACCTCATCAGCAAATTCGCGGCAGAGATATTTGTCTGTCTCGATTAGAGGCTCGCACTCTGCTGCGTTAAGGATAAAGTACTCCGCTTTAGCGTTTAACTTAACGTCAGTCGGGAAGCCGGCGCCTCCTGCTCCGACTATTCCGGCTGATTTAACTTTTTCGATTAAATTCATATCCGTACTCACGCCTTCTTATATGACGCTCTCGTCAACTTCGTGGTCATCCACGATAGCAATGACGGATGCGTCAACGGGATTTGACCTGTCCCCTGTTGCACTGCGGGCAGAGCTTCCGGTGACAAAGATTACTGTCTCTCCAACACCGGCTCCGATCATGTCCGTAGCAACAATGGGAACTCCGTCAGATGATCCGCTTGCGATATTTATAGGCTGCAACAAGAGCATCTTAAGGCTGGCAAGCTTAGGTTCTTTTCTTGTTGCCCAAATATTGCCTATGACTTTTGCAACTCTCATTTCTCAGCCCTCCTCAATATCTTATTCACATCTAACAATTTCAATTTTGTTCTTGGTGGCATATTCCTGAGCGACATCTGTGACTATCGTTTTTTCTCCGACGGTGACGCAAGTCACGTTCTCATCAAAGGCAAGACGCATGTCTCTTTCAGTTACCACTCTCTTCGTAATTCTTTTTTCTTTTTTAGCAACGGGTGCGGCTAAAGAAGTACAAGTACTTCCTGAGCTACAGCTCGTGTCAGGTATGTTGCAGGAAGACGGAGTAGCAGAAGCTTCTGCCTGATTCAACTTGGCAAGAACACGAGTCAATATCTCGGTTACTAATGCATCATAATCCATCTTCTCACCCCCCTCTTTAGCTCAAATTTTTGCAGTTCATCGCAATCCCGGCCGATGTGACCAGGAACGGATCTTTGGGTCTATATGTTTTTATGCCTGTTACCGCTTCAAAAACCTGTTCAATCCCGTCGATACGACAAGTTCCGCCACATAAATATATAGCTTCCACTTCATCTTTATTGACATGACGGTCAACAATCGTCGCCATCTTTTCTAAAACAGGCCTTACTATTGGAAATATCTCTCCATGGCGTGAACGGGTTCTTTTGATTTTTTCCGCTTCGGCAACTGTGATTTTGTAATTACCAGCCAGTACTAAATTTAGATGTGTGCCTCCTGTTGCCTCGTCGTATATCTCTGTTACAGCACCGTCTTTTATTACGGAAAGACCTGTTGTGCCGCCGCCTATATCGACTATAACGCCGTTTTCAATACGGTATACCGAATTTGCAGCTGTAGGCTCATCAAGAATTTTTGTAACGTTAAAACCGGCTCCTTCTGCAACATAACGATGCGCTCTTGCGCTGTTCCCCGTACCGGGGGGCATAGCTATGGCACATTCATGCAGTTCAGTGTCTAGGCGTTTCTCAATTTTGGCTTTTAGCTTCTTGACGATATTCAGAGCACCTGAATAATCTATCAAGACCCCGTCTCTGAGTACTTCCGCAACTTGTGTTTCACATGCCAGAGGATTGTCGTCTTCATCCAGCACTACCAACACAATCGTTGCAGTTCCTAAATCTAATCCGGTTTTGTAAATCTGACCTTTTGGTTTAAAGGTCTTCTTTTCTGATGAACCTACTGTATCCATATACTTGTTTATTCTTTTTAAATCGAGCATCTGGCACTTCCTGTCCAAATTATTTAATAACTCTGCCAAGTGTAAATCCACTCACGTTTGCCGCGTTGGCTTCATCAACATCAATGTGCATACGATAGTTGTACTGATCACTGACGCGGAGGAGCACTTCTTTCAGTACAACCGGCCTGTCCGTGAAAACTTCCACATCAACTATGTCTCCGTCTTTCAGTCCATGCTTATTTGCAAAAGTAGCAGGGACATGAATGTGTCTTTTAGCTATGATTGCTCCCTGAGATATTGTAACCTGGCCCTTTGGTCCCTCGATTATGATATCAGCTGAACCTTCCAAATCGCCGGAGTCTCTTATTGGAGCAGTAATGCCCAGTGCAAAAGTATCTCCTCTTGAAAGTTCTATCTGAGTGCGAGAGCGTTCGGGACCCAGCACGGCCGTGTTCGGGAATTTCCCCTTCGGGCCGATTACAGTTACTCTCTCTTCACAGAGAAACTGTCCGGGCTGCGACAATTCTCTTACCGGGGTAAGAGTTGCACCCTCTCCAAAAAGCTTGGCAACATCAGGAGCAGACAAATGCACGTGACGAGCAGAGACTTCAACCTGCACAAACCCTGAATTTTCCATCGCCAGAAGGACTGCTGAAACTATATCCTGCATATTAGTCTCTCCTTCATTTTAAATCTCACTTGTACTCTCCGGCCAAATATTTTGACATCATAATATGTATTGCGCTGGAGAGTCTATTTAGTGTTTCTACAATATCGAGACGCTCATAGATATTTCTTATTCTGTAAGCGCGGGTGGCTGAAACTTCTACCTCTCGCACTGCCGAGCGAATCTGATTTAATAAAGCATACGCTTTGCCTAATTGATAGCCTGGCAGGACCATCTGTTTAACAGAGAAATATTTCATTGGATTATGAGACATCTCACGCAGCTCTTTGTGTGTGTAGCCGATGATGGTCTCATTAACGAGCGGTTCGCCCAAAACATCACAACGCATAATTTCTCGGAGTATGTGAAGCACATCGTCGAGGTCGCTCATGAGCTTCGCGTTGCCGCAACACTCACTTATCAAAACTTGATTCAGAACAACCAGAGACTGAATACTGTCCAGTTTTCCTCTGAACCTTATCCTGGCATGATCCTTTACGACCAACTTGTTGCCGATGAGCTGTGTCATATGCTCCGGCTTCTCTGAATAAAAAGCCCCGCTTTCGTAATCGATATACACAGAAGGACGCTCGTAATCGCCTACAGCTGCGCTAGGCGCTTGCTGCATGTCAGCTTGCGCCTGCGGCTGCATCCGAGAAACTTGAGTCTCATTTGCCTCAGGAGCCGGACTATACTTTCCGCCCCTTGATTCTGTGACTATCTTTATTTTTTGCTGGTGAAGGTATTCGCGAGCCGCAGGAGAGAGCATCTTCCCTTTAGGTACAAAGTAAGAAGAAGGCTCCTCCTTCGCTCGAAATTCATCACGCAATGCCGCTTCTGTGATAACCCTCAATAAGACTCACCCCTCTCGGGTCGGTAATTCATTTATTTTTCAATATGCGGAAGAATGTACTCCACTTCTTCGTGAGGACGCGGGATTACGTGTACGGAAATAAGTTCTCCGACTCTCTCTGCTGCTGCTGCTCCTGCATCTGTTGCTGCCTTAACAGCACCTACGTCGCCGCGAACCATTGTTGTAACAAGTCCGCCTCCAACGTGTACTTTACCAATCAAGGTAACGTTTGCTGCTTTGACCATGGCGTCTGTTGCTTCTATTGAGGCTACGAGACCTTTTGTTTCTATCATTCCTAATGCTTGCTGATTTGCTGAAAGTGCCATAGTAACTCCTCCTATTTATCTCTTCTAAATTTTAAAACTTATGATCTGTTGAGCTTATCAAGTATTGCTTGGACTATTGCATCTACGTCAACGCTTGCTGTTGAGCAAGAAGCTGCTGTAGAAGTTTCGCAAATTCCGTCTCTGCATACAGGAGCAGAAGCACGGACCTCTTCTATTTCTTTTTTACCTACCGCGATACGGCAGAGGTTGATAAGGTTCATCGGCCCTACGTTGTCAGATGTAGCACTTCCGCCGATAGCTCCGCATCCGAGCGTCATTGCAGGAACAAGTCCTGTTGATGCTCCGATTCCACCCAAGGTTGCCGGTGTGTTAACGACTAAGCGTGCTACGGGAACGTGTTTGGCAAAGTAATTTACTTTGTCCAAATCTTTTGTGTGCATGGACATTGTGTGTCCGGCACCTTCGTAGGTCAGTATGTCACGACAAATTCCACAGGCTTCTTCATATGTCTCAGCTGTGTAGAACGCAAGAATAGGGGAGAGCTTTTCATTGGAATAGGGATGTCCGAATCCAATTCCGTCTTCTCTTGCCACCAACACGCGTGCCGTTGCCGGGACGTTTGTAAGCTTTGCAAGCTGTGCGACGGTTTGAGCGCTCTTACCTACTATTTCGGGGTTCATAGTTCCGTTTGCACGGAGAATGAACTTGCCGAGCTGATCTTTCTCTGCGTCTGAGAGGAAGTATGCACCCTGTCTTGTGAGCTCAGCTTCAACTGCTGCCGCTATCTCATATACACAGACAACTGACTGCTCTGAAGCACAGATTGTACCGTTGTCAAATGTTTTTGAGTCCATTATGCGCTTTACTGCCAAAGGAAGATCTGCCGACTTATCGATAAATGCAGGGCCGTTTCCGGGTCCTACACCGATAGCCGGTGTTCCTGAGGAGTATGCTGCACGAACCATTGCTGAACCACCGGTTGCTATAACCATTGCTGTGTCATGATGGCTCATGAGGATTTCTGTTGCCTGGCGTGTCGGTATTGTAATAACTCCAACCAAATCGGGATCTCCACCAGCTTCTGAAATTGCCTGGCGGATAACCTTTACTGTCTCAAGGATGCAATTCAATGCAGAAGGGTGTGGTGAAAGAACAATCGAGTTCCTACCCTTGAGGGAGATGATTACGTTGTTCAATACCGTTGAGGTGGGGTTTGTCGAAGGAATGATTCCTGCGATAACTCCCATGGGAATGGCCATGGTTGTAACTCCAGCCGCCTCATCTTCTTCTATCACGCCGGTTGTTTTCATGTCTTTGACGTATTCATAGGTAACGCGGCTTCCAAAAATATTCTTGATTGTTTTGTCAGCCGGGATACCAAAACCGGTCTCTTCGTTTGCCATTTTGCCAAGACGTTCGGCATTGCGAACACCTGCATCGGCAATTGACTTTATAATTCTATCTACATATGCATGATCTCTGTCTGCAAAGGCTAATTGAGCTTTCTTTGATCTGGCAATCAGATCACGAACTTCTTGCATTGACATAAGATCTTTATCGAGTGAGTGCACGAGTCTTCCTCCTATCTATTCCTTGTCATTATCTTATGGCTTTATCCGCATAATATGGTGACAACGAATTTTTATTCATTCCTTGCTCTTTGTTATGCGTTACCCAAGCCTTAAAAAACTCTAGTCTTTGGGGTTGTCAGCGATATATTCTACTGCTGCCGCAAATGCGTTGCATGCGGATTTACATGCTGACTGGCTTCCTGTAAGTAAGGCGCCTCCAAAGTTGGTTTCGCTTGGTGGTGCATAGAGTACGCACATTTTAACGTCTGCTGCTTTGAGTGCGGCATCTACGCCATACATTGCTTCGAGCGGAGGAGCGATCAAATATGCAAGTGCTTCACCTTCTGCAATTCCTGCTGACTTTGAAAGGTATGAGCCTGTACGGGAAATTGTGTGGGCAAAGTATGCTGTTGAGTCGTCATCATTTGCTGAAATAAAATAGGCTTCGTTCTCGATAAAATTGACGCATGCGTCAAGTCCTGCTTTTGCCTCGGCCGGGTTTGGCGCGGCCAAGATTCCTATGATTTCACCTGCGAGTTTCTGTGTTGCATTAGGTGCACCTGCGTAGAAACTCTTTGCATAGACAACTTTGACATCGGCTTTTTTTGTTGCTTCATCAAGAGCTGTGTATGTAACGTCATCACAGTCTGATGTGATAAGAGCCAATGACTTCTGATCGGGCGTAAGATTGAGTTCTTTCGCCAAGCCAGCGTCTACGTTGGGGATGAGCTTGGTGGCTAGTACTAATGCCGGTAGTCTATCTCTCTTCATTATTATTCCTCCTATTTCCTACAAAATTATGCTTTAACTAAATCTGTTCCGCTGGTTTTCTGATCCAGCATTGTCTTGATTAGCTCAGCGATGTGAGCTCCTGCTTCGACGGGTGGTGTTCCGTCTTTATGTATATTTGAAATGACGTTGCGTCTTGCTTCCGGCATACCGACTGTTCCTTTGTAAGCCATGTAGGCTGACATTGATTCAGCGGTGATAAGTCCGGGACGTTCGCCTATTAACACACATGTTACTTCTGCGCCGGTAACTTCTGAAACCTGGTCCATTGCTCCAACTCGTCCATACTCAAGGTAGAATGGGGTTCCCACTTCTATGCCGTAGCTTTTGAGTCCCTGCACAAGTGCGGGATAAACATCCTGAACGTTTGCCGCAACTGCTGCAGAGCTAAGACCGTCTGAGACGTAAATCTGAACTCTCGGGTTCTTCTGGCATTTTTCCCTAAGTGTATTGACTGCTTCTTCGCTGAGCTGTCTTCCCAAGTCGGGTCTGGTAAGGAATGTGTCTTTGTTGTCACATTTTGTGTCAACTTTGAAGAAACCCATTTTTTCTATAATCGCGTTGTCAACTCCGGAGAAAACGGCGTCCTGAGCAGCGGAGTGGGCGGCTCTGAACTGAAGCTGAGCTTCTGTTTTATAGCGTGATCCTGCTTTGCCTATTGCAAGACGACAGGGAGCATGGAGCTTCAACTCTGCATATGCAGGTCCATTTACCGGATTTTCTACGAGATACTGTTTGCGGACGTCTACTTCCGTGATATCAGGAATGAATCCATCCTCTACAACTGTGGCTGCCGCTGTATTTACGGTTGTAGCCTGTGCAGCTGCAGCAGCTGTCGGCTTAGGTGCTGCGTTGCCGGAGATATTCATCTCTCCAAGTACCTGTTCTATTATTTCTCTTAATGCGTTCTGTTCTACCATTGTCTGCTTCCCTCCTTAACTACTTCTACATGAACACTGAAGCGTCGCCAGCGAGAGGCGTCAGCTTGCCGTTCTCAGAGAAGCCCATTTTTTCTAGCCAAGCATCAAACTCAGCTATCGGACGGAGTCCAAAAATTTCACGCAGCGCAGGCATATCGTGATAACCTGTTGTCTGATACATCAACATACAGTCGTCACCCTGAGGCACACTAATAAGGAAGTTACAGCCCTGTGCGACAAGAAGTGTAGCCAGGCTTTCAACATCATTCTGGTCTGTTTTAATATGGTTTGTGTAGCAAGCGTCACAACCCATGGGAATACCTGTAAGCTTACCCATGAAGAGGTCTTCGAGGCCTGCACGTGTGACCTGTTTCCCGTCGAAAAGATATTCAGGACCGATAAATCCGACAACTGTATTTACCATAAAGGGAGAGAATTTCTTCCCGTATCCATATGTACGGGCTTCCATTGTCACCTGATCCCAACCGTTGTGTGCGTCTGAAGAAAGCTCAGCGCCCTGTCCTGTTTCAAAATACATGACGTTGGGGCCGATACATGTTCCTCTATTGAGGACCAAATTTCTTCCCTCTTCAAGCATTTCGGTTGTGACTCCAAACGCTTCGTTACCCTTCTGTGATCCAGAGATTGACTGGAAGACCATGTCAATGGGAGCGTTGAATTTTTTAATTGCTTCGTTCTGAGTTGTAACGTGTGCCAAAACTGATATCTGAATGGGAATCTCCCACTTGTTTTTCAAGTCTTCAAATGACTGAAGAATTCTAGCTACAGATTCAACTGAGTCATCAACTGGGTTCAAGCCGACAACTGCGTCTCCACAACCGTAGCTAAGACCTTCCAAAGTTGATGCCATGATTCCTTTGGGGTCGTCCGTGGTGTGGTTGGGCTGCAGACGTGATGCAAATGTACCGGGGAGCCCTATTGTCGTGTTACATGTTGCTGAGACAGGCATCTTCTTTCCTGCATAAATCAGGTCAAGGTTGCTCATCAATTTGGCTGTGGCTGAAATCATTTCAGCTGTGAGCCCCTTTGATGCTCTTCTAATCATTGCAGCATCAGTCTTGCCGTCAAGAAGCCACTCTCTGAACTCGCCAACGGTCATGTTCTTCAGGTTGTTGTAAACCCTCTCATTTACACCATCCTGAATGATGCGTGTTACCTCGTCCTCTTCGTAGGGGACGGCAGGAGTGTTACGCAGCTCCTCAAGAGTAACATGGGAAAGGACAACTTTCGCAGCCACTCTTTCTTCGGCGGATTCAGCAGCGATTCCCGCCAGCGTGTCTCCCGACTTCAGCTCGTTCGCTTTGGCCATGACTTCACGAAGTGATTTGAATTCGTAGTTATGACCAAAAAGCTTTGTCTTAAGTTTCATGCTAACATCTCACCTCTCTGTTTTTTGTATCTAAATTTAAGAGTTAAAAACTAACGTCTTAATTACTACAGGTAATACACGCCCTCCGAGTACCGGCTCTCCGATGTCGATATAGTCACCGCTCAAAGTCTTGATACCATCTACGCAAATAACTGGTTTGGAACGGTTTAATTTTACGTTAAGGGCATGTCCCAGAGCTTTTGCGATATCATTCTCCAGAACCAAAATCAGCGGATACTTACTTTGAATCACCTCCTGCGAGCCTTTAATTATAGTATCTGCCAAGATCTGGACATCTTCAAAGCTATTCTTTGACCATCCGCCGAAAGAGATTGCAATTTGCTCCAACTGTCCTTCCGGCTTAAACAACGGCATCTGTGCTTTCATGGATGCGAGAATCCGCTCAGGTGTTGTCTCATCCTCTTCCGTTATATTTAAAACGGGCACGTTCTTTATCGGCAAATAACCTTCCGCAAATGAAATAGTGCTGCCGCTGATCTCTGTTGTATGTACTCCGGCTCCGACGACTGTTGCTCTTATAGTCTCTGCCGGTTCCAACCTTTCGACCTGTTTAAAACAGGCATTCTCCCTTATTGCTTCCCCAAGAAGCGCTCCGATATCGTTGTACTTGAATATATTTCCATTTGCTGCGTCCGGGTGATATATAAAATCTGCGACTCCGCCTGAAAAAGTTACCGCATCTATATTAAGCGGTTGAGGCAACGGCTTTCCGTCGTTTGTGTAAAAATTAGCGGACAGTGCAGTTCTCGGTGTCAAACTAAGTGATTCTGCCAAAATAGCCGCCATAATTGTCGTTAATTTGCGCAAAGCAGAAACATCTGCCGTAGAACCCACTTCTATACGTATGTTATTGTCATCAGCCAGCTTCTTTATCTTGTGATAGATATATGTGATCCTGCCGTTTTCAACTTTTATGAGACGACCTCCGATGTCTAAACAGGTCACTCCCAATAACGTTCCTTTGTTATATGCTGCGATATTTGCCGTTCCACCGCCAAGGTCTAAGTTGACCACCACGTCTCCGCGATTACGCGACATCGTGTCCGTTCCGGCACCTCTTGCTGAGAGGACTGATTCCAACGCAGGGCCGGCCGTGGCAACAACAAAATCTCCGGCAGAATCGGAAAGTGAGCGCAGAACCTCATTCGCGTTTTCCTTCCTGGCAGCTTCTCCGGTGATAATTACAGCTCCACTCTGCAACATGCTCGGAGTCATATTCGCCTTTCTGTACTCATCTTGGACTATCTTTTTTATTTCATTTACGTCCAAAACTTCCGGTGACAGAAGGGGGGTGAAATAAATATCACTCCAATAGACTACTTTTTTATCTATAATTTCAACTCTGGGTACAGAGTAGCTGCTTGCACGGTTTTCAACCACTAGTCTACTAAATATAAGCTGTGTAGTTGATGTCCCTATATCTATCCCTACACTGTTTATTATCTCGCTAGGCATTGCTTAACTGAGCCCTCCCATTTATCATCAATCGCTTTCACAAAATCGTCTATACCTTCTCCGGTAATAGAACTCACCACAAAAACCTTCTGGGCTCCCGCCATCTCTAGCTGCTTCTTTGCTCTTTTTATCTGAGTCTTATTTGCCACGTCAGATTTTGTTATTACTCCAAAAACCGGTTTGCAAAAAAGTGACGCATATGCCGGTGGAAAAGCTGAATCATCTTCTATCGGATTCTGTACAAAAATCACAATGTCTGCATCTGCCGATGTAACTGTTATGGCACCCCTATAATGAACCATTTCTAAATATTCGCCCGGGGTATCAAAAATAAAGTCGTCTATCAAACTCAAAGCTTGCGTTTTATTATCAACTATCTCACGGTTTGTAATCCTTTGAGATAGAGTCGTCTTGCCTGAGGAAACCGGACCTATAAGTATGATTCGATTCCTTTTTTCTTGCTCCATTTATATACACTCCTAATACAATACAAAAAAATCCAAGCGTATTTCTTAATATATACGTTGGAATTTTACGTTTTGGTCATCTCTGTAGGAGTAAACCCCATCTTTGTACACAAAGTCTGCATGACATCAATTATTGCTGCTTCAACCGATGCCACATCTCCCGTGATCAGAAGCGCGCCATTGAACCGATCAACAAACCCAATCGTAATGTTCGCTGCTTTTGACGCTATATCTGCAGCAATCATCGAAGCCTCGCCAGGCGTTATCGTAAATATTCCGATGGCACCCTTTGACTCAACCAATCCGAGTTTCGGATAAAGAGATGGTGCAGGACTTGCAATAACGTGCGCAAGAGTCACCTGCTTGCCGGGGACAAACTCTTGTATTATTCTAGTTTTTTCGCTGAAATCAACCATTCAGTTTAATCCCCTTAATCAAAGCAGTAATTAAAACCTTCCGTTGTATGCAGAACGATAGAGATTAATAATATCTTCCTTTGTACAAGGTACAGGGTTTGTTGCGATTGTAGCATCGGCAAGAGCATCTGCTGCCATAATATCAAGTGCAGCCTCAAAGTCTTCTTTGGATACGCCAGCATCCTTTATACTGGTCGGGATATTGAGTTTAAAAATGAGAGAACGGACTGAACGAATAAAGCTCAAAGCACTCTGTCTAACTCCAGAAACGTCTAAATAAAGAATCCTTGCAAGTTCCGCATAGCGATTGGCCGCAGAAGTCAGAGACGTCGAACAGCCTGCATTAAAGTTCATTACATAGGGAAGAAGAATTGCTATAGCGCGACCGTGCGGAAGATTAAAACGTCCGCCCAAAGTGTGAGCCATGGCATGTGTGAGCCCCAGCCCTGCGTTGTTGAAAGCAACTCCTGCCATACACGCTGCATTGTGAACCGCTTGGCGGGCTTCCATGTCATTTGGATGAGTATATGCGTTAAACAAATACTTGCAGATAAGCTCGATTGCCTTCTCTGCCATTGCGTCTGAAAAGTCTGTGTGATTTATGGATACGTATGCCTCAACGGCATGTCCAAGCGCATCTATTCCGGAATCGGCTGTAACTCTCGGTGGAACGGAAGCGACTAGATTCGCATCAAGTATTGCGGCTTCAGCCAGAAGGGAATCACTCATTAAAGGATACTTGACTCCCTTTTCACTATCCCCTATGACGGTAACGCTGCTTACTTCTGAACCGGTACCGCTCGTTGTGGGGATAACTATAAGCCTATGCTCTGTGGGATTTTCTCTTTTTTCCCAAAAGAACTTGATGCCTTTTGCGGCATCGATAGGTGACCCTCCGCCGAAAGCTATAATCGTGTCCGGGTCTAAAGAAGCCATCACAGCCAAACCCGCTTTAACGGTGTCAACATCCGGCTCATCAAACACGTCGGAGAAAACCTTGTATTCAGCATTTATGCTGTCAAGATAATCCGTTACATATTTAACCTTTCCACTGTCAAACATGAATTTGTCCGTTACTACAAGAGCTTTTTTCGTACTGGACAAGACAGTAGGGACATTAGACTCGCCCATATAAATCTTTGGACCTAGAATAAATGCAGTCATGTTGCACCTCTATTTCATTATATAACAAAAAGATTATATTGCTTTTTGAGTCGTCTGTTATAGTATACAACAAAATTTAAAAATATAATAGTATAAAAAAATATTAATTTACGACTTTTTTATTAACTACAAAACATGATGATCACTATAAAAAAATGAGTTTTGTTCCTGCGTTTTTTCATCTTTTTTGCGATAAAGTTAAAAAACAATCTTATTTTGGTTAAATTTTAATGAAAAACAAATTTCTTTTGTTAATAAAAAGCGTTTCAAAAGGTATTCATTCTCTTCCGAAAAAAAACATAAAGTGCAAATAAAAAAACAGACTGACTGGCACTCTTTTTTTGTTTTTAGTAAAGATTTTTCATGGGTTTAACAGAAGTTAATTCTCCAATTCTAAATCTTAAAATAAAATTATCTTCCTTACATATATATCTATGAATTAAAATCCTCAAACTCCATTGCACGATACTGCTCCGAATTTTTCCCTTTAACGTAAATCGCATGTGTCGGACAGAACCCAACACACCTTTGACAGGATTCGCACAACTTATTATTTATGACCGGAAATTTGTCTTTAATATAAATCGCTCTTGTTGGACAGTTCTCAAAACATCTCATGCACTTTATACATTTTGAATTATCGACTTTGATAGGCAGGAGAAAATAAAAAAGTTTTGTGCAGAGTTTGCTTCTCATGAGAGAGCTCCAAATTCCCGTTATGATCGGGAGCCCCTTCCCCCACTTTGCGCTTCCGTCCATAAGCTCATCTGCAAAAACAGTTGCCCTGGCAAGTGCATTTGCAACCCTATTTTTATTTAGTTCAACGGGCGTTGGGTTGTTGTTGTAGTTGCTCGGCATAAGAAAAAGCTCCGCTCCGATGGGATCATATCCTTTTTTCTTGAGCAGCTTTTTGAAATACCGCTCTAACCCCATTCCCGAACCTGCCATCGTTCCGATTAGAAAAACTCTCCTTCCATTGCCCTTTGGAAGATTGGAAAGGAACTTCAGAACAAGAGGATAAGAAGTAAAAAATGCAACAGGAAAAGCAATTCCCAAAACAGAGTTATCTCTCAAAGAACAGACTGTCGATTCTTCTATTTTGTGAAAGCCGACAGAATGTCCCCTCTCAACAAAACGCTCCCCGATTTTATCTGCGATTAATTTAGTATTTCCCGTTCCTGAAAAAACGTAAAATTCTATGTTTAGGTTTTGCATAAGGAACACCTCCGTGAAGGGAATAAAGTCTACTTATTATACAGGATTAGAACGGAAGGACACTGGCAAGCAGTAGGCAAGCGGTTGTTTAAACATTTGGAGAAGAGCGACTAAAGTCGCGAGAAGAGACGTTTAAAAAACGTCGAGAAGAGTGGCTTCGCCACGAGAAGAATTGTTAAAATCTAAACCGTATGGCAAGCAATAGGCAAGCAGTTGACAAGTGGCGACAGGGTCGCCGGCAAGCAATTGGAAAACCTAAGGCGTGAGGATCAAAAAACTGTCTAGAAATTATAGTAGTGGTCTAGACTCTGGTTTGCGAGTTTTGGTGCTAATTATCTACATAAGTAGAAATTATAGTAGTGGTCTAGACTTACTTTACAAGTGCCCTTCCATGGCCTATCTACATAAGTAGAAATTATAGTAGTGGTCTAGACCTCCGCCG
>Ga0255347_1003903_pt1 | contig 18725 bp, 40 predicted proteins | sample wastewater_treat_2_FD_192479 | JGI IMG/M metagenome (GOLD analysis project Ga0255347, IMG submission 192479) | Wastewater microbial communities from Lulu Island WWTP, Vancouver, Canada - plant24 | ecosystem: Engineered > WWTP > Wastewater > Unclassified | place: Canada: Vancouver, British...
AATCATTGTATGATACTACCTTCTTCGGATCAACACCAGGTTTTATTTGATAACAAATGTAATCGTCATTTTCTCTGTGATAAACTTTATTGTTATCTTTGTCTCTAAAGATGTAGATAACTTCACCTGTTTTCCCGATGAACTGGGTATCAATGAGTTTATAATCCGTTGTATAATACTTATCTGGAATTTTGTAATGATATACCCCGGATTTAGATGACGCAATAGATTTCTTAACTTCATTGAATTTCGCTCCGAGAAATTCTGCAGCTCTTTTTAAATCTCCATCAAATCTTGGTTCCATATTTTTATTTCTATTTATATAAGATGGATGAAGAGTTAAAAAGAGATCATAACCTCTCCACTTGAAAAAATTACCTGCCTTATCTGGACTTGTAATACCACTTTCTGCAATACCAAATGCTTTCATTGGAGATGTTCCCATCAAAACAATAAGCTTTGGTTTGCATATATCAATTATATTAAAACAATTTTCTTTACACTTCGTGATCGTTTCATCATCAGGATTTCCTGTATTTCCCTCCTCGTTTAAAGTCAAACATAAAACTGTATTCGTCAATAACCATTTGAAATTCTTTTTAAAATACTTATCAAAGTATTTTCTAAACATTTGTCCTGCTCTACCAATGAGAGGGACCCCTTTTTCTACTTCATCTTTTCCAGGGTTTTCTGAAATGAATATTACTTCTACTTTGGATAAGTCATCTTCACTATTAGTTTCTAATATACAAGATGGTGCATTAAGCAGTTTGCAGGTAAGGCAATCTGCAAATGAGTTCTTAATGCTTATAGCCATACAAACTCCTATTTTTTAAATTCAACTTCCATTATTGAAAAGTTTTCTTCAATTAATTCTTTTAAAGAAATATTAGACTTTTTTTCTTTCTTCTCTTTTTTTATTTTTTTCTTGTCTGCTTTTTCAATTCCAAATGCTGTATAGATTGCTTCCTTATCAGGATTTTTTTCAATTAAGTTACATAAAAGAGTCACTTCGTAACTCTTTATAACTGGAAATCTACTTCTAACTTCATTCCATAGCTTATCTTTCTTTTTTGGATATGGAATAAATGAAAGCTGATTTCTCTGAATTTTGAAATCTTTAACACATTTCTTAATAAATTTAAATAGTTCTTCTCTATCTAAATACCATAAACCAATGTTATTGAAATTTTGATCTAAATAATGATTTAATTTTCCTGCTGCAAGAAAAACATTGATAGCATACATTGGAGTAATCGGTGAATTATATTTTAGAAGAACTTCTTTGTTTGGGATATCTGATTTAAGATTGCCATCAAATAACCATGTATTAAATGTTTTAAATGGCATATATCACCTTTAGAATATGTTACTAATTAAATTTTAAGCATCCCATAAAACTTCTGTAACATTTCAAATACTTCGGGACTATCCTTAGTATCATTTCTAAAATATTTTAAGCTTTTTGAAATCTTCTTAACTTCTTTTAGTATTCTTTTATCATTTTCACTATAAATTTTAATTGCCTCAATAGAGTTTTCAACTCTAATAATTGCAGATGTTAATTTGGAATGATTTAAAATCATTACTACATTTTCCGGTCTATCATCATACTTATTACCATTCAAATGATGTAGATGAAATCCATTATCTTCAGAAGACCTCATTATTATTTTTGTTCCTCTACTGTAATTCCACGAAACTAATCCTCTTCTTATTAACAAAGATCTATTTCCAAGTTTTCTATTTGATTTGGTAACAACGACAGGATTTCTATTTCCTTCTTCATCTTTAGATCCAACAGGATGAATTCTAAATAAACAATTATCTAAACACTCTGGTTTCATTGCTTCTTTTTTTAGTCTACATATTAAACATTTTTCTGATTTAACATATAAATCATACACTTCTTTTGTTATACTAAGACAACCATGTGGATTATAATCTTGACCACAATCTGTTATGCTAAAAGGATCATATAATCTATCGAAGTTTACCATTTTTCATCCTTTCATTTCCAATACTAATCTTTCATAAAAACATTTTGCATTAGCTTCAGTTCCAAGATCAGGAACTCTATAACCTTCTGGACTCTCCAGTAAATATGAGTATAATAAATTTTTAAGTTCATCAAAATTCTTATATAGACATCTTCTGGGAAGTAACTCTGGATATGAGTATGCATCCGGTGCAAGAGGAATAGTATTATTCAAAATAGCATCAACTACTTGATATCCATATGTCTCTTCACGAGCTGAACTCAACAATACTCTCCCACTAGATACAAATTTATAATACTCTTCCCAAGTATTACATTCCTTTCTAACAATCTTTCCAAATTCCCTTTCTACCTTCTCTTCAATTTCTTGATTTACTTTTTGATATGATGGTCTTGCAACAGAAATTATATTATATTTTTTCTCTTCTTTAAATACTGGAAGTGATGGGTTTGGAAGTCCTATTATCTTTAGTTTATTACCATTAAAACTTACTATCAAACCAAGTTCAGTTAATTTATTATAATGATACCTACTTCCAACAAAAACTTTATCAAAAATAGATGACTGGCCACACTCAACTAACCATTTGCTTCTTCTTACATTTTCAAAATAGTCACCAGTATTTAAACTTGTAGCATGACAAAAAGCATAACATTTTCTTGGTCTTCTATGATGAAGAACATTTGTAAAAAATCCAGGAAAGCTTAAATCTGCTAGAAATAATGTATCGTCCAATTCTAATTTTAATTCCATATACTCTTGAATCTGTTCTAGTTCAAATTTTATTGATGCATCAATTGGAGAAAACATTTGAGCATCAGATTTAAGAGCATCATTCCAAGAATTTTCATCATATATTTTTGAACTATGGGGTTGATCCTTAATTCCAAAATGTGTTCTAATACCAAGAACTATTACATTATCATAATGTTGCCAAAAGTTTTTTGAAAATTCTGATAGCCACCATTCCTGATATCTCATCTTTGCTGGATATTGAGGGACAAATATTAATCTACTCATTTTTCTCTCCTGAGAAATTCAATCAACTTCAAGTTTTACAATCTTTAGAATCAATACTGCATGCTTCAGCAGGTTTTTCTGTTATAACAGCTTCTGCTGAACATCTAGTACAAGATGAATCCGAAACACCAGAACAGCAAGGTTCACTGACTGATAATTCAACTAATTCATATCCTATAATAGCATCTTTAATTTTTTGCCAAGTTTCTCTATTAAATGGACCATCTGGAAGGTCATTTCCTCTAACCCAATCTTCTCCTGCATTTGGTTTTCTTGTAGAAGCTTGACAACCCAAATATCCATCTCTTTCAAAATTATCAATTGCTACAATAGAATAACAATGCGAATCAGTATAAATATAAACTACAACTCGTTCACAATTTTCATCTGGATTTGTTGGATTTCCAATACCTTCATGTTCTACAACCTGAATAAACTTATGTGTATCATGTGGATATCTTGTAATTTCCTTAAACCACCCCATTAGTTCAATAATTTTTCCCATCTAGATTCCTCCTATATTAACCATTTACAATAACCTTCAAACAAGTAATATTTTGCATCATTTTCCCATAATCTCTTTTGAGATGAATAAACATCATTTAGAAGTTTCTTTTTATACTCACTACTAGGAACTTCAAATATATATGGTGCCTGCATATTTACATTGTAGAAAATAATATTATATCTCATTTCTCTTAAAAAAGTTTCTCCTATTGCTCCAGACATTCTATGAGCAGGATGAAATTCATATGTAGGATCTGGAAAATAATAAGTATTATAAGGTGATAGAAAATGACCAGGAATAGTTTTTTGAAATAGTTGAATTTTAATATTAGGAATAAAATCTTTCAGTTTTAGTGCTTCTTCTCTCCTTTCATTTGGAACATTTTCTGTATAAACAATAATTGGAGAAAATTCTTTATTCATCAAAATTGAATAGCATCCAATAATTTCATCATCCGGGTGTGGAGCAACAATAATAACTTCTGGTTTCTTTCCGTTTTCCATTTTTACTCCTCAAAATTACTAGGGAATTTATACTTTGCATTTTCTAGTTCTTCATCCAAATCTACATTTTCTGAATCACAATAAAATTTAACTGCGTGAAGCAAACTATCAAATTTTTTAACATAAACAGGTTTATCCCACCAAACTTCTGGAGGATAATGTTGTTTTTCAGAATATAGAAGATAGACGACATTAGAAGCTACATGAACTATTTTCGCATATCCCCACCAATTACAATCACCATATACACACCATTTCATTTATTCACCTAATCTTGGATTTGATAAAAGTTCAAAGGTAGGATAAAGCTCAAATTTTGGACATTCAAAAACTGGAGTTACAAGATCAAATTTAACGCAGTTTTTATAGAGTTCGTTTGCTATATTGCAATTTCTTTCTTCACCGGGATAAAAATTTGAACATTTATAACATAGACACAAATCTGAATGTCTTCCTTTTAGATCTCTTCTTACCCAAACTTCTTTCCCATGATGGTTGTATTTCATGTATCTCCACATTTATTTATCCTTTCTCTACAGTCTGGGCATCTCCTATGTAATTCAACTATATTTTGTTCTGAATTAACAAATCCGGCTTCCCAAAGAGAAATATCTTTTACTGGACTTTTGTGATTATATCCACGGTTTTTCATCTCTTCTGCAAGTTCATCGTGTCGTTTAATTATATTATGAACTTCAACTAACCCATTATCAATGTATCCTTTAATTGATTTTCCTTCTCGGAGGCACCCCAAGAACATTGTCATCTCCAGGTGCTCCCCGAGAAGGTGTTTCCTGCAAAGGAGCTTGGGATTCACTTTCCACATCCTCATTTTTCACCTCTCTGTATCCTGCAATTTCAAATGATTCAATCATTTTATCCCAAAGCTCATCTTTATTCAATTACTCTTTTCCTTCTTTTAGTTTTGCCATGATACAAATACGAATCTCCTGTGCAACCTTTTTGAGATTCTGCATGTCTTTTCTAACCCTACCAGCTGCAGACTTATTTCCTTTTTCTGTAAATTTGGTAAGATTAACTTCTGCTTTTGCTACCACTTCCTTCACTTTTCCTAACAGCTGTTTCAGATCGTCCATAATACTACTCCTTTTCATAGAATTTATTGTATGTTCCCATACTTAAAAAAAGTTTCCCACTATTTGCTTCGTTTTTTCCATGCTTCCTGATATAATCTAGAAATAGTTAAAAATATTGCCAAAAGAAATAATCCTAACATGAATGATGGTTCAGTCCCAAATTTACTATCTATTAAATAACCAATATAAAAAAATATCGCAGAGGATATAACTATAGCAAATCCCCATGCACTAAGTGCTAATATCTTTCCCATATATTTTAATTTTTGTTCTTATAGTTAAGAATATTATCTATATATATTAATTATTAGAAAAGAAACTATTTTATTCAGCAAGGAGGAAGAAAGGTATGGCAGTTCATTCAAGGAGGATTTCAAACGAGGTTTATGAAAGGGTTGGATCTTATTTATGTAACTTTGGTGAGGGTAAATATCAAGTTCCCAAGTCTGAATGCGAAAGACTTGCAACTGTTTACAGTGGGGAACTCGGAAGAGAAATTCATCCAGAAGAAGTTCAGTTTGCAGCAAAAAAATTCAAACTCGCAAATGGTATTCCGCTAGTGAGAGGTGCGAAGTTCAGGGTTCAGTTGGTTAACGGAGAACTGGTTTCCAGAGAATTGTCTAGAAGTTATCGGGCAAAACTTCAAAGACAGAGTGGAAATGGAAATGGAAACAATGGGGAAAGAACAGAGGAAAACCATAATACAACTGAAGAAACCCAGACGTTTAACATTCCTCCACATCTGCAACCATTTGAGAATGCCATCAGAAAGCAGGTTAAGTTACAAACATACAACCTGCGAAGGGAGTTGGTAGAGTCGAAACAAGAACTCAAGCAGATCAAATGCGAGCTTTCTGAAGTTAAGGGGAAACTGAAGGAAGCAATTGCAGATTGCCATGCGGAAGCAGATAGATATAAATCTCTCGTTATCACCTACGATAACAAGATGGTCGAGATGCGGCACATGCAGAAAATCATTGAAGCAGTTGATGAATATACTGCATACAAAAGATCGACCATGAAACGGAAGACAGATGCAATCATTTAGGGTTTAATGGACCCTTAGCTCATCTGGTAGAGCCTTCGGCTCATAACCGAATGGTGGATGGTTCGAGTCCATCAGGGTCCACCAATAGTGATCGTAGCTCAGTTGGTAGAGCATCGGACTTTTAATCCGGTGGTCGAGGGTTCAAGTCCCTCCGGTCACACCAAATTAAAAAGTTGTAATAGATGGTTTGGTTCGATTCCAGAACCCGCACCAGTTTTATCCAGTCGGGTGAAACTCTATCAAGGACGGAGTACTATTACAACTTAAAAAAATAGCAGAGAGGTGTCGAAAGACCGGGAGATTCGTAGTAAAGTTCTCTTCGCCTTAGCCAGAGAACGAGCGTGCTTCAGGCCCGTCCCATTGCAGCTACGAGCATAATTGGGTCCTCTCTGCTAATTTCTATCTTACTATGGGGATAAGATATTTTATGCATAAAAGAAAATCATTGGAGAATATGGCAACATCATTTTTGAGGAACAAGGGATACACTTGGGCAGGAAATAATAAATCAGATCCGGAATTCAAACAAATAGTTGAGAACAGAAGAGAGGAAAAATATTACCAGGTTGGTCCTCTTGGAATGTCCAAGAAGAAAAGTGGTATAATTTCTCCAAGGAAAAGAAGATAGAACTGTGTGTGGGAGAGTGGCGGAACTGGTCTACGCAAGGGACTTAAAATTCCTCGGTATTTCAATACCTTAGGGGTTCAAATCCCCTCTCTCCCACCATTTTTTATTTAAGGATATTTTTATGTTATGTGAGTATGGTTGTGGAAAAAAAGCAAAATATAAACTAAGATGTGGTAAATGGTGCTGTGAAAATAGTTATAATAAATGTTCTATAATAAGAAAGAAAAATAGTGTTGCTGTAAAAAGTAGTTATAATAAATGGAAAAAAAGTTGGAATAATAGAAGTAAAGATGAGCTAAAACAAATTTATAATAAAATGGGAAAGAACTCACTACAAACTAAAAATAATATAGTTAAAAATCTACCTTGGAATGATGTTCCATTGGCAGAAAAATTAAGAAGAGTTTTAAAAGAACAACAAGGAAAATGTTTATTATGTAATTTAGACAAATGGTTAGAAAAACCATTAAAATTACATATAGATCATATTGATGGAAATGGACAAAACAACAATAGAAATAATTTAAGATATCTTTGTCCAAACTGTCATAGTCAAACTGAAACTTATTGTAAAGTCAAAAAGAGAATTTCAGATGAAGAAATAATTGAGTCAATAGAAACAACACAGACAACAAGACAAGCATTGTTAAAAGTTGGATTAACACCAAAAGGTGGAAATTATAAAAGAATAAAAAGATTGAAGGAAAAACACAAAAAAAAAAAGAATATCATAAAATAAAGGGAGATATATGTAACGGAAATGAGTTCTGATGACTTTATTTTTATATGTTTGCTTGTGTCTGCAATGACATATGGACTTTATTATTTAATTCGACTATTTGTATTTATGGAAAAACAATCTAAAGAAAAAAGACAAATGTTTGAAGAATCTTTAAAAAAGAGTGAACGTGAATACGAGGAACTAAAAGAACGGCATAGACAAAGACATGAAGAATTCATGCGTTTTCAAGAAGAAATTCATAACCAATTTGAAGAAATGAGAAGAAGAACAGAAGAAGCACATAGAAGGGCATATCAACAAGCAACAGAAGTAGGAAGAATTCTTAATAATGATATGAAACTTCTTGAAGTTAAATATCCATTTACAATTAAACAACTCTCAAGTCAACGAAGAAAACTCAGTTTGAAATATCATCCAGATGTAGAAGGTGGTTCAGAAAAGAAAATGAAAGAAATAAACGAGTCTTATGATAGACTAAAAAAGATAGCAAAACAATGAGGGAAATAATGGATGAGTTAAAGAAAAATATTCATAGAGTTCTAAACTATGATGCTCTAGACGCGGCAGAGAAATTTACAGGAGCAAGATACGAAGATAATAAAGAAACAATGGCATTGGGTTTTGCGTTACATCTTTCCAGTACGAGACTTAAAAGAGATATGTTAAAATCCATGAACGACTCATACTTTGGTTGCCCAAAAGGTGAGTTTAAAATGATCGTTGAGAGGTTCGGTTTTGAAGAAATTTTCAAACTGGATTTTTATTCAGAATCATCCAAAAAAATGGAATCTCTGAATATAATGTGGTACAAAGGTATTCTTCTAGTATATGATACATATATTGGAAATGTTAATGGGGGAAAAGCTTATTTCAACTATCTTGTAACCTCTCCATATGATGTAGCTTGTAATGGTCACGCTTTTGATCACGTTAGTGGTGGTATGGATACCAAGGAAGAGATCTGGATGAATTATAAAGGATTTAAGTTACCAGATACATTCTTTTGCGGATGGGATCATAAAGCAGATGATAGATGGGTAAAATTTGGTGATATAGATTGTCGTCAAGGACTCATCTTTCATCTTACAACCATGTTACAATATGGTGAGTTTTTGGAGAAGTGGGTTCGTAAACCTTTCCTTTGGATTCTTCATCATATGGACACCAAAGAAGAAGGGTACGATTATGAAGCAATAAACAAAGAACGGATTTCATTATTTCCAAAAGAAATAATTGAAGCAATTTCACCGAAGGAGGAATTTTAAGATGGGAAAGAAAGTGGAAGAGTTTAATCTTACCGGAGCGCAGAAAAAACAGTTTATGGCACTGAAGAAGATCAAAGACAAGATTGAGAAGCTTGAAGAGGAAAAGAAAGCTCTTCAATTACCGCTCATGAAATTCATCCATAGTGTTGGTTTGGAAAAGGCAACACTATACGCTGATGATGTATCTGGAAAATATGGTACATCGTCGAAGAAGACTATTCTCAAAAACCTTCTTCTGGAGCATGGTGTTTCTGCTGACACCATTACCGAATGTACAAAGGCAGGTAACACCTATGAGTACATCTCGTTCGGAAAGTAGGAATGGAGCTCTATTTCCAGAAGTCATTGAAGTAGAGGTAAAGTTTGAACTTCCAGATTGGTTTCCACCAGAGAGACTAAACTACACAAAATGTATACGTTATCCAAAAGGTCATATCTGGGCAGGACAGATTGAAAAAACTTCTTATGAAAATACTTCTCTCGATTCCCTTATGAAATTTAAGGAAGTCAAAGAAGTATATTTCGATCCAATGGGACCATGGGTAATGATTGAACTATCTCATAATATCAACTACTATCTTCAGATTGGAAGATTTCGTTGTAAGTTACAGAGATTTTTAAATCGTTATAATGAATCTCATGGGAAACAAGGAAGGAGGGGGCGTGTCAAGCAAAAAATATTTTAAATCATACACAAAAGAAGAACTCCGAGAAGATAAAATACTCAAAGCTTTTGCGATGATTGAAGAATGGAGAAACTCCGGTAAATATTGCTGTATCAATATCAATAGTGATTACAATTATTGCTGGAGAATTGAAATCTTCGAGCATCTCGCAAAAAGACACGAACCCGTTTACATAGTTGATGGAAAGGAGGATTTATTCGAAGCTGTAAAAGAGATTGATATCCTTCTTAAAAGAAAGGGGACCAGGAAACATGGGATATAAGGGAATTGTAAGAGATGATATATTCGATAACTGGCCGTCACCAACACCTGAAGAAAAGCTTATGAAAAAAGAAGAAGATCATACGAAACCACCAGATATTGATTATGTGTATGATCTTCTTTCTTGTCTTACATTGAGGGATATCAAAATACTTTGCTTGAGGGGTAAAATTTCACCTTTCGAGTTTTTGGATCCAAACAAAATAAAATATAAAGTCTACAATTTAGGAAATAATGTCGTCAAAGATAACGGGGATTTTTGATTGAATGTCTTTTAGCAGGGGAACCATAACCTCACTCATTTGAGGATGTGGTTTCCCTGCTACTCCCTGTGCTCTCATTTTAAAAATATGTCTCCATTCTCTAAGATTAGCTGATGCAACAATTTCAGTTTTCAAGGAATTTGGTAATACTGATCTTGCTTGTTGTGGTGACCAACCAGAGTGTTCTACAAGATTCAAATAAGTCATTTCACTTTCAGCAAGAGATGATAACCAATTTCTTCCTGCAGGTGTTGGGCAAGTTTCTACATCATCTACATAAAATTTATTCTGATATGGATCTACTCTATAAATTCCTTCTTCAAGTTTCAACCAAGGTGGAATAATATAAGTAACATGACCACCAAAATCATCACCACTATAATTACAAAACCTTGTTGATTCCTGACTATATGCAACAAGTCTATGTCTTACAAGTTCATGTGTTACTCCACGATCTACAATAAAACGAACACTCAAACTATAGTGTTCAATTGTAGATTCGTGACCACGCTTAATTAGTCCTCCAACGAATTTTTTTGTTTTATCAAAATCTCCAATTTTATGCTCTGATTTATAACATGTCCTAGCTGCTCTCTCTAGATGTTTTAAAATTAGTTCACCATTGATTTCACTCTCGATTTCGTAATAGGGCTTAATTAATCTCACAAACCTACTCCTTTCTTTTTCCATTGATACAGTCCAATAAAATTAAACACTAACAAAAAGACACTCGAAAACAAAAAGAATGGGGTATTTTTAGCATAAGCAAAAATACACCACAAAATTTGTGCATATACTAAAATCCACAAACCGTATCTTTTTGGAACTGAGATTACAACAACTCCCCATATTGTAAGAATAGTAGCAATAAATTCTATTCCAACCATATAACTCATTAACATTTTTTATTTCCATGTCTATAAGGTCTTGTTAAGTTATACTCATGTTTTTTATTAACTGCTTCTGCTATATCAATTCCAAGATATTCTGCCATATCCCAAATTCTAATAACAGCATCAGCTAACTCTTCGGAAATACATCCTTTTTCACCTTCAGGAATATTGTTTCTATATGCTTCTAAAGCTTCTGATATTTCACTATGAATTAAACATAATAGTTCGGGAACAGGTCTATCATGTTCCCACCAACCTTTTTCTTTTGCGTAGTCATGAACTTCTTTTGGTGATACAATCTTCATATCAGTCATCATCGCTCCCTTCAAATCCAAATAAACCAATTCCAAAATCTCTTTTTCTCTCTAATGCATGTTCCATATTAACTGCCATTTGATTTGCAACAGATACTAATTCTAATATATGTTCTTTAGTATAGTTATCAATTTCCAACGTTCCAACCCTATATATGATTTCATTATGCACTGCACATATAACTCTATATTCCTGTCCTCTAACAATATAAGTTTTCATATAAACCTCTCATTCGTGATTCACGAATAACGAATATGGTGCTCCAGATAGGATTCGAACCTACAGCGACGAGGATTTAGAGTCCTCCGCTCTTACCCATTTGAGCTACTGGAGCACGTTAACTATATCTCAAGTAGTTGAAGTTTTTTAAATAAATCTTCACTACCTGTAACAGCTGCCAATGCTGTCATTTCATTATTTAAGTCTGGTTCTCTGAATGACATATGTGCAATAGACTTCTTATGTAACTTATGATCCCACCATCCTAGTTCGTGTTCATCTTTCACAACCAAATAAACCAATACCCCATTATTCCAATTGTATTGATTCTTATAGGGAAACTTAAGGAGAAATTCTGCTACTGCATGTCCCGCTTGAACTGCCTTCTGAACATTGGGAAGATCCTTCCGAACTAGGACATACATCTTCATGCTTTTCTCTCCAGTATTGTTTTTGTTTGTCGATGAACTTTCTATCTGGTTCATTTCCTGGGGCAGGGTTTTCGATTTCATTATATTCTCTTCCCCTTAATTCACAATAAGCAATATGGTTATGACGAAAATCCCATTTCAATTTTAGAATTTCATATTCTAGGAAGGAAAGACTATAGTCTCCACGTTTATCAAGTTTTCTATGATCCTTATAAAACCTGATTTGTTTCGACCACTCTTTTAGTTGATTTTTTAATTCAGAATACTTTTTCATTTCTATATCCTCCTAATTTTATTATCAATTCTTATTTGATGACTATTTGATAAATCAGGAGGACTTCTTTGTTTTTCAAGTCCCTACGTCATGTTAATTCTCCTTATATAGTATTCCAATCATCTGCTAAAATATCAGTTTGACTAGCTAACCAAGGAACAACTTTTTCATCTGCTGTTTTCATATCAATATGTGGAAGATAATCTACAACAGTTCCTTCATGAAAACCTAATGATAATGGTTTTCCTTTTTCAACTGTAATTTTACTTCCTGGAATTAAAACTAACCACATATTTTTTCCATTCCATCCACTTCTTGCTACTCTTCCACCATCTTTTAAATATTTCAATGCCTCACTGAAATCCATATTAGTTACCTTTATTACTAAATTTTCTCCGCTTCATCTCAGCAGAGATTAATGCTCTTATTTTTGAAATGCAAGGATGTTTTATACGACCAGTTCTAAAACCTGTCCCTGTAAGGTAGTTCATGACTATTCTTAATTTATCATCACTTGCAGAACGAACTGATCCGAGATAAGATTCTAATTTTCTACAACATGCTTCTGGTTCTTTAGACCACTTTCCAAGAAGAGATACACGCACTTTTTGCCAGTTCGGTTCCTTCACTATATCTCTGATTGGTTTTTTATCACTCATATTTACTCCGGAGTATACCACTCAATCTTAAGATTTTTTTCTTCCATCATTTTATCAAGTGCTCTATTTATATCTCTTTGACCTTGCATAATCATTGCTGCTTGTAATTTATGCCAAAGTTGAAATTCCTTAGTTTTAACCATTCTTTCAAAAGCAGCTTTTCTATTTTGAAGTTGATTCCTATGTTCTCTGGATTCTCCGACTGCACCAGATTCCTTATGAATTATCCTTACTCCACTCTCGACCTTATTTTGATTTTGACCGCCCTTTCCACCAGATCGAAAAGTTTGAATTTCAAAATCTTTCTTGGTTAAAGAGAAAAGAAGCTCTTTCTTAATCTTCATATATTTGTTCCAATTAAATGTGAGGAAGAGTATTAACAATGAAATACAACTCATTCTTACATGAAGCATGAGTCATAAAATCTCCCCATAGAGAACTGATAAAGGTCTTATCTACATACCACAGAACTGCTACACCCTCAACACAACCGGATTTAATAGAATCATAATGTTTAATAATATGGTCACTAAGAAGACCAGTAACATTTCTAATAGCTTGAATATCTTGTTTAATAAGACCTTGTGTTTCGTATTCAGTCATTACACCGTTTACAACTTGATCCAAATCAGATAAGGATACATCACAAATAAGACCAATATACATTGGCCAACCTTTCATTTGGTATTTTCTAACAATTAGTGGAGAATAGTTCTTTTCTAACAATCTAGTTGATACTTGTGAGTCATCCATTGTCCCAGTTCTTTCGATTTTTTCCATATTTTTCACCTTTCACTTTTATAGTTTATTCTCAGGGATAGAATTAGATTCTATATATATTAATATCTAATAAGATAGAATAAAACAATTACCAACCAACAAGGAGGATTTTGCAATGGAAAAGATGAATCTGAACAAGCGGAACGTGGAGAAAGCGGAAACGATGATCGAAAAGGTTATGATTCCCATGGTCGAGAGGACTTGGGAACACGGGATGCCGATCTACAAAGCGCAGATGGACGTCATGCTCGAGATGCCCATCTTCAAACAGATGATCATCCAGTACCTGATGATCGTTCTGGCGATCATCAAGGACATTCAGGAGAGCACGACCTGGATGGTCATCGAGAAGTTCTACGCTTTCATCATGAGGGGTCTGGAGACTGCTTCCGCCCTGCTCGGAATCGGCACGTTCAGCGGTATCTCTCTTCTGAAGAAGCTGTTCCCCAAGACTATGGTGGAACTGTCCAATGCAGAGAATCTCATAAAGTCTCTTCATGGGAAGATCGTTGTTGACCCTCAGGATCCGGAGAACATCAAGTACGAGCCGTCCGAGTTCGAGAAGAAGATGGAGCAGATGATGGAGAATCCAGAACTCGAGATCCACATGAATGCCATTATGGCAATCATGAAGGAGTACGAGCCGATCATGGATGGACTGGATGATGCCAAAGAGGGAGAGAAGGAAAAGTCCGAGATGGATACCCTCGCACGGACCATCAACCAGCAGTATAACGCATAGAACTATACCCAACCCCTTAACTGGGAGTGGTATGGTAAGAAACATTGCCTCCCCAACAGGGATCGGGGCAATGTTTTTTTCTAATTTTTTTTGTATCTATATATATGTTATTGAGATATAATTTATTATATCTCTTAGATATAGATTCTAATTCTATATATATTAATATCTAATAAGAAGGAAGAATTAAATTACCAACAAGGGAGGATATTTTATGAGACAGAGGTTTGAAATCATTTTGGACCATCATACTTCTGGTGTTCAACTTACTGGAAAGGTTATAGTCGTTGAGTGGAAGGATGTCAATGATCCTCTTCCAATAACGTATAACCTGAATTTTGTAGTGGATGAGGGAATGTTTGGAATCGGAATCACCAACGAGTTTCCAGACACAAAAACAATTCCGGAGTATTCTGAGGAGTTTCATCAGCATCTGAGAGATACAATTTGTGCAATGTATCATACAATTAACCATCTTCCAAGCATGTTCATTTGGAACATTAAGGAGAATTAGCATGCCTCCAAAAACAATTGTGATCCAATCGGAAGAGGAATTCAAAAAGCGACGCTGCCGAGAAATGAACATTCCCATGGAACATTACGAACGAACATTCAAGGTCATTCCATGCGATTGTCTTGACACATATTGTCCTGGATGGTGGGAGAAACTACAAACCAACAAGTAGAAAAGAAAAGGAGAAGATCATGATCGGTCTCAGTTTATCGTTTTGCATTGCTGACATCATTACTGGCAAGGTGCGGCTGGAGGATGTGGAGTTGATCATCACCGGAACTGCTTGCAGAACTCCGGATCACTGGGAGAGTCTGCTTGAGCAGTACAAGCAGACATATTGGCTTCATGATGAAAGTCATGTATCCGATCCGAAGCAGGTTCTCGACTACCTGCTTCTGTCTGGGAAGATTTATCAACCCAGACTGCATGACGAGCAGCCTCCGAGAATCGGAAGGGGATATTGGGTTGAAGACCTGAATTCCCTTGCGAAGAATCGGGACTGTTCTGAGTGCAAGGAGATGATGAGGGTTGTGTGTCCTCATGAAAGTGATCTTGATGATCCACGGAAACCTGTGATTCCCACCCATGATCCAGAGGTGGTGAGTCCGTACCAGCTCGGTTGCTACTACTTCAAGCAGAAGTAGTAGCACGAAAATGTGAGGGGGTATGCTCCCTCATATTTTCTTGTAAAATCTTTTTGTTTTTTTCAGAAAGAATTTGTTTCCAATATAATCTATTTTTTGTACTACCATTTGTTCTCGGATGACATTTATTATGGACAGCAACCAAATTTTCTCTATTGTCATTTCCTTTATCATAATCTATATGATGAAATGCTATGTTTTTTTCAATTATTTTATCACATATGGGACATATATTATTCTGCTCATTTAAAATCTGTTTTCTATAAGAAATATTATGAAATCTATCCGTATACGGACGATAAACCAGACTTCTATCAGAAACCCACATATAATTATTTTCTCCTGTTCTTTTCAATGCTGCATTTTTGTTTGAACATATTGAACAATAATGTCCATTGACAATTGAATCAAATCTAACAATAAAAATATGTCCTTCTTTACATTTAACTTTTAGTTTTGAATATACGTCTTTGTAGTCACCAGAGATCCATTCATAACCAGAGTTTATTATTATAGATTTAACTTCATCTATTGATTTTCTAACTTTTTCTACTGCACATAATCTACAACCAGCTTTATTGTTATAAAAACTATTCCACGACATCTCAATAATATGATCATTGGGACATAATAGTTTTATTTTTTTATGAGATCCAGTATAAGATGTAGATAAACATTTAAATCTCCTACTTTCAATATATTTTTTAACATGTTCAAAACTATGTTTTTTCATGGTGTTTTTCCATTATATAGTCAAAACAATCACTAATGGTATCAAAAAACTTTGTTGTATGGTATTTTAACCAAAAATTTTCTCTATGATCTCTATTTGGATTTATTGTATAAACTGGAATCCCATTCTCAAAAGCATATATAATTTCCATACACGTGCCGAAGCTATGGTTTTGTACATATGCAACAACTATATCACTTTGTTTTATTAGTAACTTATCCTTTTCTACAACATCTGGAAACACTTGCTCAACAATTCGTATAGGATCGAGTAATTCTAATTGGGGATGATCTCCATACACCCTATGAACGTACTCACGGTATGCTTGCTCTCTGACCGCTCCAGCAATATAAATTTTAAGCTTTCTCACTATATTAATTCTCCATTTCTCCATCCATGGATGTTTCTTATTATTTCACCATCATAATACTCTAACTCAACAAAAGCCTCTTCAAATAAAACAATAGTTCTATTTGCATGGTCATTCCATATTTCCTGACCTTCTTTCTTAGCTTGGTCTTCTACATATTGCTTATGAACAATAACCTTTGTTATCCCTGCTTGAACTATTGCTCTAGCACAATCCATACATGGGATTCCTTCTATATACAAAATACAATCTTTAGTGGAAACTCCAATTCTTGCAGCATTATAAATAGCATTTCGTTCAGCATGTTCAAACCAAAAATATTTTTCTGGTCTTTCTTGCCTCTCTTTAACATAATCTTTAATTCCCCTAGGAAAACTATTATAACCAGTACTTCTTATTTCATTATCTTTTCCCACAATTACAGCACCATGTTTAGTTTTTTCATCTTTACTTTTCATGGATAAAAAATAACATAGTGTCATAAAGTATTGATCCCAATTCATTTTAATTACTCCCAATTCCAATGTTCGAGAATTCTATTTTTACATATTAAGTTTCGTTCCTTCAAAAATACTACTAGTTCATCAAATTCATTTTGAGTTAATATGGGAAGAAAATTCAATGTTGGTAAAATACAAATTTTCTCACCACAAATAGTACATATACTATCTGTATATGATATATCATCTCTTACCTTACATAAACCAGTTTCCCACTTATGTTTACAATTACTCATACCAATATCAACTCACTATCTGATTTTATTCTCTTAAATTTTTTTATTGTATCTTCCGTACCACCAGTCCTATCATCTGCAACACAAGCAATTAGTTTATCAGAAGTTTCAGCTATGGTTGTATTTCTTTTGAATCCAGCTACCCTACCATATAAATCCCATCTAGCTGGAAATATTTTGATAGGAATTTTAAATTTGGTTGCAATCTGCTCAGCGAATCTATCTCCACCTTTAGGACATCCACCAGAGCAGATTGAATCACCATCTTTATAAATTTTAAGAAAAGCTTCTTCAACCTTCTGATAATCTTCTTTTGTATTTCTTCTTCTTGACCCGACAATTCCTATTATCATTTTTTAACCGCCACATCAAATCTTGTATTTCCAGCATAATGTGCAAGTTTAAAAATACTTGTTTTTAAGATAAAGTTTATATCATCTAGTTTATCTATTGTATACATTCCAAAATCAAGAGGAGATGTTCTTTGTTTATCTTCATCTGTTGGTGGATAGCTTGAATATAGAACATTAGACAACTCTAAAATTGTTCTACAGTTTTCAGTTATTTCTTCTAGTTTTTTCATTACTTCATCAGAGACACAATAGTTATCTGAATTTTTCATTGTACAATTCTCCTTATTTTACTATAATAAATTCTTCCAAATTCTTTATAGCTGTAGATAATGTTTCAGACAAAATTGAAATTTTATTAAGTGCTGAACACGAAAAAGCATCTGGAGCTGGATTATCTTCTTTAACTTTTGATATTTCTTTTGCTGGTTCTCCAAGATGAATTCTAAAAGACATTGATTCTAATGTTCTAGATAAAGAAATACACCTATCTAGAGAGTTTAAAATTTCTTGGCTAGCACACGCTGAAGTTGCTGGTTTTAACTCTGCCATATTCATCATTCTCCTTTTTCTATTTTATAAAACACGGAATTAACAACATTACAATACCTATTGCAGAAAACAATACAATTATAATATTTATTATTGTATCCATATACCTCTTATGTATATTGACCATACCCACTAAAAAGTTTATCTTCTCCAATTCCAAAACTTGCAAGAAGTTTCAATACCATATCTTTGGTAAATCCCAATGTGGGGGCATATACTTTAATGGGATAGCTTCCAGCAATTGCAAACACCTTATTAAGCTCATAAACATAATCTTGATAACAATCTGGGAATAGTCCTTCTCTATCTGAATAATCAGGACCATACCAAATCTCTTTAATTCCCTTGGATTCAGCTTCACTAAATGCAACTGCTAAAAACATAGTATTTCGACCAGGAACCCAATGAGTATGAACACCCTCATATTGTCCCTGATCCCCTTTTCCAGTTAAACCACTATTAGCAGATAGACCAACTAATGATACAACATTA
>Ga0255347_1003915_pt1 | contig 18677 bp, 15 predicted proteins | sample wastewater_treat_2_FD_192479 | JGI IMG/M metagenome (GOLD analysis project Ga0255347, IMG submission 192479) | Wastewater microbial communities from Lulu Island WWTP, Vancouver, Canada - plant24 | ecosystem: Engineered > WWTP > Wastewater > Unclassified | place: Canada: Vancouver, British...
CCTGTTTATTTAATCTACTCCCGCAATAAAGTAGAGACAATCAATAAAATATTATTAAAATAAACCTGTTCATTAGTTCTACGTAAGTCCAATACAACTTTTCAAAACAGTGCTGCCCCTTATAGGAACAGCACTGTTACATCGGGGATATTATTCTTGAATTTCAACATATGTGTTTACCAACACATCTACCTCGTTAGGAGCTGGTCTATACCCTTGGGTTCCTTTTACATAACCAGATGTAGATATTCTTGCGAATAAAGGTACCATCGGTACATCTTCATATAGAAGATCCTGTATATCACTTACAACCTGTGCACGCTTAACCGGATCCATTTCAGTCCTGGTTTTTCCCAGTAATTCATCCATTTTAGGATTACTATACCATGTTAAGTTCCCGCCTGCACCGACAGAATCAGAATGCAAATATCTATATGCTCCGTCTATATCAAAAGAATCATAAGTAATTCCTGTGATATGTCCTCCTTTGTAACCTCCCATAATTGCTGATGCAACATTCTGTACAAATTCCACATTCATTGTTATTCCTATCATTGACAAATCGTACTGCAGTGCTTCCGTGTATCTTGCACGAGATTTTGTAGTATACAATGTAAACTCAAAGCCTTCCGGATACTTGGATTTTGCTAATTCTTCCTTTGCCTTTTCAATATTATATTCGTATGTTTTTACATTGTCATTATATCCAATTACCTCGGATGAAACAAAAGATTTTGCGATAGCAACATCACCTGCATATATATCCTCAACAACACCATTTACATTTAGTGCATACGCCACTGCCCTTCTTGCATGTACATCGTCAAAAGGCACTTCCTGAGTATTCATCGCAAGGTATTCTACTTGGACTGAAGGTTCTTTATGAACAACAATATCGTCATTCATTTTTAGATTTGTATAATCAACACTGTAAATCTGTATACTGATATCAATATCTCCTGCTTCTACGGCCATATTACGTGCATTATGATCAGGTATTATACGTATCCTGATACGTTTTGTAGGACTTTGTTCTCCCCAGTAATTATCGGTACGTTCTAACAATACATAATCGTCAACGGCATATTCAACAAATTTAAATGGACCTGTCCCGATTGGATTCTCATTAATTGTATCTCCTGAGCCTTCCGGTATAATACTAACAGTACCACTAGTCAGATTATTTAGGAATGTCGGTGATGGTTCTTTCAATGTTACCTTTAAAGTATAATCGTCTATTGTCTCAATTTTGTCAATTGCCATAACAAAAGTATTTGCAGCCGGCATATCTATACATCGCTGAAGTGAGTAAACAACATCATTAACTGTCATTGGATTGCCATTATGAAACTTGACGTCATCGCGGAGATAGAAGATATATTCATTATCGGCAGGCATTTCCCATGATTTTACAAGTTTTGGCTTTACTTCTTTTGTGTCCACATCAAATTCAAATAATGTTTCATAGATATTTACTGTAACTCTAAGCATTGCTTTGGCTGTAGATGAGTGTGGATCAAATGTTGTAGGATTACTTGGTACTCCAATAATAACTTCCTCTTTGTATTTAGTTTCGCTGGTAGGTTCTACCGTTGTTTCTACATCATTACCTACAGGTTCTTTTGGAGTCTCTGCAGTTTTTGTTGAACAACCTGTAATTAGTCCAACAAGCAACAGTAAAGTTAAGCATAAGGTAATAACAATTTTGTAGTTTTTCATTTTTTATTTCCTCCTTTTAATAAAATTTATTTTGTATCCTTACAGACTCAATCTGTTTTGATGAATATTTTAATTATCATTTTGTATTTCTTACATCGTTTCTTATATATTCTTTATATACAGAACCATCAAGGAAAGGCTTTGGAATTATTTCGATATCTTGGTCCATTCGAAAAATTATATTTCCATCCTCTTTTGACCACGCCCAGCAAGGACTACCCAAAGCAATACTTATTGTGGATTCAAGAGGGCTTTCTCTGTCGATTTCCATAATCGTTGCCGATACGGTTACGCTTTCCTGAATGTTTTCACTATGACGACATATTGAATTCTCTGATGGACCGTTTTTATGATCCATAGAGAACTCTATTAATTTTTCTCGATTGATTCTTCCAAAATTCTTTGTCAACAATTCATCAGCACGAATTTTTCGGCATATGGGAGAAACGCTTTTTTCATTATTTTTATGATCCAGCAATAAAAAGTGATTACTCCTCGAAGTGATACCATCTGTAATATGTTCAACAGCAAATTGATTTAATGAGCCTTCTACAACATAGACATTTTCGGCATCGACAAACCATAATATTCCCGGAACCTTCATCGGAGATTTTGTCAGTTTTCTCAAAGCGAGATTAACTGCTTCATTAGCAGTTGAACATTCTAATGCTTCTCTCAGAATCTGAGGTCTTCCGCTTATTCCGATTTTTTTTGTTAACATGGAATCACTTTCTACGGTATCGCCGGCATTACTGGCAACAGCAACCCCATGTTTGTTCATTCCTGCCATAAACCCGGTAGACCCGGCATTAGTTACTCCTATCATCACATTACCATCATCAGTCTTAAGACATTGAATAATATTTATCCATCTGTTTTTGTAGTATCCTTCACCCTCAAACTCATACCTTCCTTGTGTATCTCTGTTCTTCATAAGATATGTCTTTCCACCTAATGAGGCACTTCCTACCGCAGCAAAGGTTGTACATTCTTCAGGATTGAGAACTTCCAAAAGAGCATTATATCTTAGTATAGAATCATATGAGATGCCGCTTCCTCTACTTAAACCTTCCATCAACTTTTTGGAAGAAGTACTGGCTAAATCGACATAAAATTGATTATAAATATCAATTTCTTTTTTATCTATACCCTTCTTAATTATAGCCTGATTTAATAATGAAATGTTATGATAAATTTCATCAGCTAGTTTATGCCCTAGTTCAAATCCAATCTTTTCATATGTACCCTCTGCAGTTACAACTTTCATTTTTATTCCCCTTTCAACAATACAAAGCAAGTTTTATGCCAAACAACAAGAAATATCAATCTTTAATTTATGGTTTTCAAATATCAATGCTTAATAACAATAATTATTATGTTGTCTCTTATTTAATTAGCAAATATTACCACGGCGTTGCATAATCCTGTTGCAAAACAATTGCAATGTTACATTCCATTGCAACATACCTTTATTGTCTATAACAGTACACTTGCTCTTCTTGGTTCAAAACAGCAACAAGGGCGTAAACATACCACTCTCACACCGCTCGCTCTTTGTGGTCCAATCTTCATAAATGTAGCCAATACCGAAGTTTTTCCATTTAATCCAATTGGACCTACATTACTTTCGTTAACCTTCTCGGTTATTTGCTTTTCAAGATCGCTCTGAACATTATAATTACCATAAACCATTGCTTCTATCATCATAGAAGTCGCTTCAAATTGTGATCTCCCAATTCCAACTGCAAGTGTACATGGACTACACCCTAGTAGAGCAACTGATTCTTTTGCCCAACCAATAATTTCGTCTGTAACTACCGATACATTATGTTTATGGAAAACCCTATATGTTTTACCTCTAATAGCCGGACCGCCTCCGAGCATAAGAACATATAATCTAATTACATCTTCTTCTATAGGTTTAATAATAATTGGTGCCGGTATTAACGCTCCCGGATCTTCATCCAAGCCTCCTGATTGGTCTAATCTTTGTTTGTCATCTCCTTTTATCGCCATAGGTCTTCCGGGTAATTCTCTAAGTCCTTTGGCTATACCCATCTTTATTGCTTCAAGAAATTCTCCATTAATATTTCTATTAGGACCTACTTCTAATAATAAATGTGGTATCCCGGTATCATCACACAGGGGACTTTTTTCTCTCTCTGCTACATTTGCATTTTCCAATATGGTTTCCATTGCCCATTTAGCTCTTGGAAGCTCTTCATTTTTTATTGCATTGCAGTAAACTTCCTTTTGGTCCTCACGAAAGGTTGAGCCAGCTCGAACAAGGGTATCTTTAACTTTATTTATAATTAATTCATTTTGTACCATTGTTTAGTTTTCTCCCGTTCTTTATATATTAATAAATTGTTTTACCATGAGCTGCAGCTATAATAGCCGGAAAGCTATCAACCTTCAACAGATGAAATGCTTCCATACCTTCTTCTGGAAATGCTGCCACACTCTGTTCAAGTATTTTGCTTCCCAACAATGCAGTAACCGGAGGAATAACAGCATAAACAGAATTATACTTATCAAGTTCTTCTACGGTTTTTTTATTTAGCTCACCTTTACCTAGATGCAGTTTTACACCGGCTTTTGAAAGTATTGGTATACTACCTTCTATTTCAAGCTTATTACTTGAAGTAGGTCCAACACCAGCAGGACTTACAGCAGTATGAAAAATCACACTACCCTGTAAGTCTATACCGATTTGTTTTAATTCGTTCGATTCTATCAACTTAACCAACTTAGGCAATACGGCATCCCTGCCTGTATATATATATCCCGATATATATATCATATCGCCAACAGCTATTTCATTAATTACTTCGTTTGTGATAGGTGTTACAATTGTTTTCATTTAAAATAATTCCTTTCATTGTTGATTTTTAAAATCAATTTTCATCATTATTCTTCAATCGAACCTTTAGGAGAAGGTATAGCTTCAGGATAATAAGCGTCAATAACTCTCTTTACCAAGACGATTTGCTTTGCTCTCTTCTTAGCATCCGCATCGGTTGAATCCCAGCTGTGTGTTGCGGCAACTGAACCACCGGTCTTCAAATATATAGGAGCTGCAACCCTTACCATTTCCGGAACTTCATAATGACGAATAAATCCACCTGATGATTTCGGATTTTCTGTATGAATATCTATCGGTATATCTATTGCATGTCTTATAGCCGCCAACATCTGTAGCTGAATATCTCTTACAGGATTGATTGAATTAGCACCTATACTCTCCAACAATTTGGCTGAACATGGGTTTCCATGTCCCATATGAGCTGATACTTTAAATTTACAATCCGAGGGGATTCCGCCCTTTTGACGTAACTGATTCAATGCCCATAAGCAGCCTTCATCATAAACCAAAAATGTACGGCAACCTAAAGAGCTTGCGCGCTTAACATCCTCAATAGCCCTGACTATCTGCTCCTGTCCTCTCAGTCTGTAACCCATTCTCTGTCCTTCCTCTGTATGTACTGAAGCACTGGTATCTGTAGTTGCTCTCGGACCAATTGCCAATATAAGATTTACTTTCCACTGCTGTGCATATGAAACCATTTTCTCGATTTCTTCGTCCGTAAGAGTCATGATTCCTTTTGTTTGTGTTACACGATGAATATATATCCCATATCTATCAAGCTCTTCAAGCAGGGTTTTCATAGTTCCGGGGCCTTGAATCCCGGGTACCTCAAACCTGTACTGAGCACCGTCTTTAAATCGCTTCTGCGATGTTGGTAAATCATATAAATCTCCTGCCGGTTGACCTATACTCTGTAAAAATTCTCTTGTTTCTTTCATTTCCTTCACTCCTTTATTAATTTTTTGAAATCAGCTTTTATACAATCCTTTTGTTTTCTAATAATTCACTCTTACCTTCTTCAAACAATTTTATGTTATTCATAGCTTCAACCATCATGCTTTTAAATGCTTCATAAGTTAATCCTCCAACATGTGGAGAAACTGTTACATTGTTAAAACTTAACAATGGATTTGTTTTCTCCGGGGGTTCCTTCTCAAAAACATCAAGCCCGGCTGCTTTTATATGTCCTGACTCTAAAGCGCTTATCAGAGCAGTCTCATCTATCAATCCACCCCTTGCTGTATTTATTATTACAGCACCCTTTTTCATTAATGAAATGGAATCCGCATTTATTATATGCTTGGTTTCTGGCGTTAACGGACAATGAAGACTAATAATATCTGCTTTCTGCAATAGTTCTGTCAACGGTGCATAAACAATATCAAGAGCTTTTTCTCTTTCTTCATTTAGCCTGTATATGTCATAATACATTATGTTAACGTCAAAGCCATGAAGCATTTTTACAACAGTGCGACCTATATTACCTATACCTATAATACCAACTGTTTTTCCGCAAAGTTCATTGCTTTGTACCCCTGTATCCTGCTTTAACCATATTCCATTTTTCACATTTGCATTCACAATAGGTAATCTGCGAAGAACGGAAAGTATAAGCATCATTGCATGCTCTGCCACGCTCTGAGAATTTACTCCCATGTTTACATAAACAGGAATCCCATTTTCCTTTAATGCTTCCAAATCAAACATATCTGTGCCAACACCTGTTCGCTGAATCATTTTAAGTCTAGTGGCATTCTCGATTACTTCCTTATCAATGGAAAGTCGACCGCTTACTAGAAAATAATCGGCTTCACCTGCCTTTTCCAATAGTTCCTCCTTAGTTGCTTTATTTAATGAAATCAACTTAAAGCCTTTAGGAATTGCTTCCTGTAAAATACTTAGAGGTACTTCGTTATAGTGATTTGTAATTAAAATTACCGGCATTTTAATCCCTCCTTAAATTATTATAAATATTATCTATTTACAGACACAATAGTTATTTGTTTCCAAAAAATAGAGCATAAAAGTAATTACAAGCAAATCAGCACATCCACCCGGGCTTATATTTTGTTCAATGAAACGCAAATCATATTCTTTTACAATGTCGAGATTAGGGAAATCACTTATCAACTCTTGTATCGACTGCTGGACCCTTTGATGCACAGATAATCCGCATCTCGTTATTATGTTGGTATCTGTCACTTTACTAATAAGAACCAATAAAGTGTATACTCCGGCATCATTCATACTCTTACCTTCTGCAATAAGTCGTCTTAAAGTAGGAAGAGCATAGTTCAATACAACGGGAAATCCTGCAGCAGCTTCACCCCTGGCACCAGCATTGCCGGTTTTCAGGAATAATCTCTCCCCTCCGGTTATTGCAGTCTTAGAAGTCTTACTTATTAAATCTTCTTCAATACTGGCACTAGCTATCTCTCCACATAAAGACAGCAGAGACGCAGCATCTGTATCACGCTGGTTTGCTTCACTCCACCCTAGAGCTGCGCATAATATTCCAAGAGAGAATATTAGTCCTTTGTGTGTATTAACTTGATTAGTAATAGCCAACATGTCATCTTCGGCAAGAATACCTATATGACGTAATCTAAATAGTAGCTGAGCAGGTTCTGTATCTTTCAGTTCGTTGCCCATTAAAAACAACTTTTTAAAATAAGGTGTCAGAACTGAAACACTATCCATAAAAGTAAAAATGTCCATATCCTTGTGGGCGCCGCTGTTATTCCTATCTACCAAGCCCGGTTTTGGTGTGACACACACTTCATAAAGCAAACTGCGGCACGCAGTAGAGGCAACATAATCAGCCTGTTTCTCAAGAAAGTAGTCTCTCATAATGCGCTTGGATTCTTTCATAATTATTTCAATGTCATGACGTCTACCACGAACACATTGATGTGCCGGAAAGCTACACACTAAACATTGTCTGCTATTTAATCCTAATTCACTTCGAGTTATTGGGTAACCCTCCTCAGATAAGACATCAATGTCAAACAGACGCCCCAGCTTAGAGCTCTCTTCAATAATTACCATGATTTGTTTAATTTTTAAAGCGTCATATTTGACAGAAAACATTGCTTCGCACCCCGTCTTATCAATCCATTGTTCTTGATGTTGTACTGTAATATGCCGATATTTAAGTTCACACTCAATTTGCTTAAGCCCCTCATTAAAACATTTTAGAATAAGGGGGCTTACCTTAATAGCACCCGCTATATTAAGTGTAAAACTAATAACACAATTGCCAAGAGCCAGCATTTTTTTTTGCCGCATTACCCTGCGCTCCTTGGAGTCCAGAATCTCCTGTGGAAGAACAGCTTCCAAGCACTCATCCATTATTTCACCTCATTAATTATGATACAATTACTTATCTCTTTACTTGACGAATGACATCAATTACTGTACCATCTCTGTATTCTACAATGCAGACAATCTTATCAGTACATTCTATAGGCTTGGGGATACCGGTCATTGATTCGGCAAGTTGACACAACCATTCTATTGATACTATTTTAAAACCTGACTTTTCAAGATCCTCTCGCAGCATTTTATAGTGCTTATGCCTTGGATTAAGTGCAATACCTGCTTCAGTAACGACCATCGCCACAGTTTCACCCGGAGTGCAAACAGTGAATACTTTTTTGACTACTGAGGGCGTTCTGCCCCGAATAATAGGTAGAGTCACAATTGAAATATCAGCACCCTCAGCAACATCGGGACCCCCTCCAAGACCACCCATCATACTACCGTTTGAACCGGTCAGGATATTAAGATTAAAATCAACATCAATTTCTAAGCCTGCTAACACACCAAAATTAAGCTTATCCAGCATACACCCCTTGCTAAATTTATTAGAATAGACAGCATTATCAATTTCAATAATGTTTTGATGTTCGGCAATGGCTCGAGCAGCGATTGAATCAAAGGACTGAGAACACAAAAGTACTCGTACCAAACCTTTATTAAACATATCAACAATATTTGCAGTCATACCACCTAATGCAAAGCTGGCCTTAATATTTCTCTTTTCCATATGTTGTGCAAGATAATTTGTGCAAGCAATACTAATAGTTCCGGCACCAGTTTGGAATGAAAATCCATCCATAAACATACGAGATGACGCAATAACATCAGCTACACGCTTTGCAATCATCAAGTCTCTCGGATTATTTGTCATTCGCGTTGCTCCTGCTCCGATTTTTTCCGGTATTCCGATTTTTTCTACCTTTACAACATAATCAACATATTGCTGTGAAATACTCACAGGAATACAAGGATATTCTACCAAATTATCGGTTATTACAACGACCTTCCCTGCTGAAGTAGCATCAATAAAGGAATAACCCAAAGCGCCACAAGCGTTAGGACCAATCTGGCCTGTAGCGTTGCCGTATTCATCGGCTGCTGAAGCACCAATAAATGCAACATCTATTGACAATTTACCCGTTTCAATAGCTAGGGGTCGAGAACCATGGGGACGCAGTATCACAGGATTTTCCATCAATCCGTTAATAACAGCATCACCAAGATCACCGCGAATACCACTTGCTTCAATTCTATTGATAGTACCATCTCTCACAAAATCAACAATCGACGGATCTTTGATATTGACTACAGCACTGGGTGCAAACAGAAGATTTTTTATTCCAAGATTGCGACAAGCAGTTAGTACCTGTCCTATAACTAAATCACCTTCGCGAAAACTGTGATGAAATGATATAGTCATACCATCTTTTAATCCTGCAGCAATAATCACTTCCTCCAATGATCCAATAACCTTGCTACCGGATGGTGGTCGCAAAGTAGGTCTCCGATTTGAAACTACCTTTGGCATTCCTAAGTCTTCAGAACTCACTCCCTGATACGGCTTAACATCATAGTTGCCCACCTTTTCGGGCAATACACGTCCGACAGCATTAATCAGCATAATTTTCACCTCCAATCTTGATTCCGGCTGCACGAGCCTGCTCGAGAGTGGTAAGTGCACGTATTTCAATCGGTTTATCAATCATACTGCCATCAAGAGTTACTGCACCTTTATTTTGTCTTTTTCCTTCTTCCACAGCAGCTAGCACTCTCTTGGCATAGTTTATCTCCTTCTCACTTGGTATAAAAACAGAATTTACTATATCGATTTGACGTGGGTGAACTACGGTTTTTCCATCGAAACCAAGGTTTCTAATTAATGTAGCATCCTCGAGCAAACCATCAACATCATTAATGTCTGAAAATACTGCATCAACAGCAGCTATACCAGCCGAGCGACAGGCTAGCAGTACAGCATTACGAGCATAAAAAATTTCTAAACCTTGTTTTGTGCGGCGTGCCTTCATACTCACTGTAAAATCTTCAGCACCGAGGGCAAGTGCTACTACACGGGGATCAGCATTTGCAATATCGGATGCATTTAGGACTCCAAGATAGGATTCAATATTACACCATAAATCAATAGTCCCGACTTTCAAACCTATCTGGCGCTCTATTTCTGCAACTTTACCTGAAATCATTTGTACTTCCTGTGCAGATTCAACCTTAGGTATACGCAGACCATCCGGACAAGCACGCACAGCAGCCTCAATATCCTCATTAAAAAATTCAGAATATATACCATTTATACGAATTAATACATATTTATCTTGTTGGTGATTACTACACCGAATAGCATTATATATAAGTAGCCGAGCAGCATCTTTATCTAATACTGGAACTGAGTCCTCCATATCATAGACAATGCAATCCTGATTGTAAAAAACCCCTTGAATCATATTTACAGGGCTTGAACCACTGACATACAACGAGGTTCGTTTTAGACATTTTTTACTTTGATTAGAATTTGTTTGTTTCTTAACAATATTTTCACTCTTCCAATCAAAACTACAGTCAGTTGCTCTACAAATTGCTGTCTGCATCCGGGAACGAATTACCCAATCAAGGGCTCCCTTATCGGTGAGAGATACTGATGCTTCATTGATTTCAAATTCTTTCAGTACTTCATGTACTGTTTCCATAATTGCATCACCAAACTGCTCCTTTACAACACTTTCTATATGAATATCCAATCCCATACCGATATTGGGATGAATGGTGACCTGCACGTCGCAGGATTCAAGAGTACCTGCTACTGCAGAATGTTTCAATTGCATATTTATCACTCCTTCCTTTTATGTCAATTAATAACATATACTTCAATTGTAAGAATAATAAAAACTAAGTTTATTCTGCTTATAAATTTCTTAATGCATCAAGAACAGGAGTTGCACTTTTACTTGTAAGATATTTGTATGTACTTTCCGGCACCAGTTTAAGCAATGATCTATCAACAGTTCCTTCCGAAAGCAATTGACGTACACGTGAAGCACTAATAACCTCTCCATCGGATGTTTTATATCGATCAATTTCAACTACCTTAATACCAAAAGTGGGGAGAACCATTTTTAAAATATAGTTATATTGATTAGTTACGACACAATTTGGTTCAGTTCCAACGAATCTGACATTAATAAATAATGGTGGTGCAATACGGGAAGCAAACAATGTTGCATCCATCTTTGCCTGCATTATTACTTTTTCATCATCCTTTTTAAGAAAGTAGCTTGGAAATGTAGCAGATGAAATAATATAATTTCCACCGGCATGAACATATACGTTATTAAGATCGCAAACACCCTGTTTAACCAAATTAAAACGAACATTGAAAGGAAACACTGATTTATTCTCCTGTACAACAAAAATATGCAGCACTTCACAATGCTTAGCAGCATATTCTATTAAATATCTATGACCCCTTGTAAATGGATTGCAGTTCATAATTATAGACCCAGCCTGCTTCCCATCATTATCTGAATTATGTATATCAGCTATAAACCGTTCAATACCATCAGGTCTATGCTCTAAGAATACCAATTCCTCAGTTTCCGCAACAGTGTGGAAACCACTGTTGATAAACAAAATGCTATTATTCGCTGTAGTTATGATAATTGGTTCAAAATAACCCGCATTGAAACGATTTGAGACAAGTGCTGAAATAATACTGCCTAAAATATTTTTTTTCCGTAATTGCTCTTCAATAGCAATACATTTAAGAATAGCACCGCTGCAGCAGCCACAAGCCATTAATCTGGAATCTTTGAAAAGCCCGACTGCATATTCAATATCTTCTTCATATTTTAAATTATTCTTTACCAAGAAATCCGAAAGGAGCTTTCGTTCATCATATATTGTCAATGAAATTTCCCTAAGCACTAATTGTTCATCCATCGGATAGTCTCCTTTAAAAATGATCCGCAATTCATTGTTTATATATAGCAAGTTATATGCCAAACAAATGTATTAACAAAAAAAAACGTCACTTTATGTATTTTAGAGTTGTTTATTACAAACATACTATCTCATGTAAATATCGAAAAGTAAAATTGATGCGTAATATTGCGCAATATTGTTGCATCCTATTGCAATTTAATCATTATTATGATATACTGGAAAATATTGAAGTTTATGCAAAATAATCGGAGGTTCATTTATGACACCAAAAATATTGTTTCTTGTTCCAAAGGATTCTATGGACGATAAACAGCTAAAATACTACCGTACAGTCTATCCTGATGTATTATTTGAGTTTTCTGATCCTTACGACCCAATCCCTTTAGTTGAGGAAAAACTCAGTGAAGGACCCCTAATTGTTGCAGGTAGGGGAAATTCTGCAACAGTAATCAGAAAGAAATTTCCTAATGTTCATGTTGTACAAATAAAAATAACTGGTTATGATATCATACGATCTCTCGATAAATATAATATTGCCGGAACAACTATTGCAGTTATTACAAATAACTTGGAAATTTCAGGATTAAATATTTTTGAAAAGCTTTACTCAATAAGAATTATAAGTTTTCTTATGGTACCATTTGTTAATCTTGAAAACGTTATTCGAGATGCAATGCATCAAGGTGCAGATTATATTCTTGGTGGCGCAATAACATGCAAGATAGCTAATGAAATGAAAATTTCTGCAAAAGCTATTCCTCTTGTTCTTGGCAATGAGACTTTAATTTCTACAATTCATGAAATCAGACAGGTACAAGAAGCCATAAAAGTGGAAAATTCTCGTCAAAACTTTATAAGTCAACTATTTGATAGCATCGACAATGGCATAATTTCAGTTGATCATAATGGAAGTATTATGCTGGTTAACTCCATTGCATCTCGAATGTTGCAAATGCAATCTCATCATCTCATCGGGAAGGATATTGAGGCGATTTTAGGAATCAATAACTCGGATGAAGCTGAAACTATAATAAATATTAACGATAATAAAATTTTAGTAACACATAACCCACTACAGAATGAAAATCAAGAAAGTGTTATTATTTATACCCTCCGCGAGTTATCTTATATAGAGTCCCTTAAAACACAAATACGCAGAGTGGAATACAATAACAATAAGCACCTTGCCCGATTTAATTTTAAAAATATCATCGGGAAAAGTGCATCAATTCGAAATGCAATTCGAATTGGCAAGAGCTATGGAAATACCGACTCCAACGTTTTAATTTCAGGTGAAACCGGCACAGGTAAAGAAATGTTTGCACAAAGTATTCACAATGCGGGCAGTCGCTGCAATAACGCCTTTGTTGCTGTCAATTGCGCTGCGTTACCGGAAACTCTTTTGGAAAGTGAACTGTTTGGCTATGTTGAGGGTGCATTCACCGGTGCAAACCGCAAAGGAAAACCAGGGCTTTTTGAAATTGCACATAACGGAACAATTTTTCTTGATGAAATTTCTGAAATCAGCTATACCAGTCAAGGTAAATTATTGCGTGTACTACAGGAAAAGTACATAGTACGTCTCGGAAGTCAAAAAATTATTCCGATTAATGTACGTGTTATAGCTGCTACCAACCAAAATCTGCGAGAACTAGTGGAGAAGAAAAAGTTTCGGGAAGACTTATATTACAGGCTCAACGTTTTAAACATGGTAATCCCACCGGTTCGCGAAAGAGAAGGTGATGCAGTAGTACTGTTGAATTATTTCTTAAAAAAGTTCGGCTCCAATGTATCACTAAGTGATAACGCCGCTGATTTTATTAACCAATATGCATGGTATGGAAATGTTCGAGAGATAAGCAATCTTGCCGAACGCATTGTTGCAACAACAACAAGCATGATAATCACACGGGAGCAGATCGAGAACCTTTTAGATTTACAACCCTATTCAAAGCAGTCAACCAGTCAGTTGCTTACACCCCTGCAATTGCGCGAAGAAACACAAGCTGAAGAAATCAAAAATGCAATAAGGCAAGCAAACGGCAATATGGGAAGGGCAGCTGATATTTTGAAAATTAATAGATCAACGCTATGGCGCCGGATGAAAAAATTTAACATGACATCTCCTTAACTTTCATGGACGGACAGGCATTTAATATCATGTCTAGCTATCATTTTCATTGCATAAAACAACTAAAAAATAAACAATCCTCAATTACCATATCATGGAATTAGAGGATTGTTTTCAAATTCATTTTTAAAATTTTTATCTTATAGGACAAATACCAGTATCACAGCCTTCATTTCCTACATCCAATATTCCTTCCTGAACTTCATACTTGTTTAATAGAGATGGAATAAAGGGCTTCATTTCTTTTACTCTCCTGTTGTATTCTTCTTCAGTTATTGATTCATAAGGCATAAGTTGATAAAAACTGTCATTCAATGAAAGGAAAGAAAGTGCCACAATATCATCCCAATTATCCCATACCCACTGCTCAACTTCATCCCATTCATGCTCCCTTACATGAATTGTGACTGAGCAATTATGCTCAACATAATTTTCTAAAAACATCTTATAATTTTCCAGCTGTTCAATTGCTGTAACATCATATTTAGTCTTTCCTTTCGGTGCCTTCTTAGGAAATTCTACAACCTTTGTCGTACATGTTTTAATATCCTGTCCTACTTCAGGATATATGGGATAATCCAGTTCCTCGCATACCTTAACCAATGGGTCGTGACTGTTTATTCTTACTCTTCTTAAGTAATATGGTGCATGTGAATAATGAACGCCGCTTGATACTCCGGGAAGCTGTGACAATGTACCTTCAGGTTTTACGGTAGTAACTAAAATAGGTGCTTTTCCGCCAATTTCTGCGGCATATCTTTCTGCTTCGTCGCGAGCTACATCTCTTAGCTTTCTTAATAATGCTGCCTGCTGCTCCCTGTCAAGACCTGTAGCATTAACCATATCCTGCCATCCTGTGAGTGAGCATCCTGTCAGCTTATCTCTCTGCTGCACTCTATCCCACTGAGCCAATTCAAGCTCCACACAGGTCATTCTGTAAGCAGCTCTTGCTGACAGTCGCTGTGCCCGGAGAAGTCCTCTTTCATCTAAGTTCCCGTTTTCGTCAACAAATGCATGTACATTTATAGTTGTTAAATTACAAAGTCCCCTGTTATCAAGGAGTACTTCACCGCAGGGATTAACTCCGTTCATATTTGGTCTTCTTTTGCTGCCCGCCTCTTCATTAACCCATCCCGGCTCTCCCGAATACCGCATTTGCTCAATTTGCCATTTTAACTGCTCGCGGGAAGGCTTTTTCCTGTAATAAATTGAATTGTTGCTCATAGAGCGGTGTATTATATCCTTATCAACAATCCACTGTCCGTCTATTTGTTTATACAGCTTGCTTTTAGCTTCAATGCATTCTTTATCGTCATAATCAATGAGCATTATTTCTGCAGTTCTTCTTACACCGCCGACTACTACATTTTCGCCTATTATGTTTGCAATATCAAGGCAGTCGATAGGTTTTAAATTAAATCTGTCCTTACCTTCAATGGCGCTGCGCTTTTTAATAACAGAATCGATTTTTGTAAACATATTTTTCATACTTGAATGACCGCTGGCAGTTCCTCCAAAAGTTTTTAACACTTCTCCCTTCGGTCTGACATTATTGTAGTTAATAATTATGGTATTGATATTTCTATATTCGCTTGAATATATAAAGCTGAAGAAATAATCAAGGGATTGAACCCATCCTTCCTTGCTGTCGCCAACGGTTATTTTTACGGAATTATTAAGGCTGAATTCAACACCTGTGTTATCTTCTCTTTTGGATTTTTCCACAGGAGTGTAATCTTCATGGATTATTTTATAATTACCTCTTACTTTAGGCAGCTGCTCTATATCGCTTTTTAAAATTCTTACCCCTACTCCCGAGCCAATCATTAAAAGATAAAATAAATCCCTGAATGCATGGAAATCATTTATTATTTGAAATGCACAGCTGAAATTTGCCATTGGGTAGTTATATGAAACCGGTGTTCCTCCAACCCAAAATGTTCTTCCCGACAAAAACTGTCTTAAATTAAATATGTTATCGTATAGCTGCTCTGCTTCTTCTCTTTTTGTAGGTACTAAACTGCAATTGTATTCTACTGCTCTTCTTACAGTTTCCCACCAATATTCTCTTCTTCTTTCTTCAGGAAGCCATCTTGAATAAGTTCTGTAATAAACAAAGTTTCCAAGCTGATCCATAGGTGAACCCCTATGCTTATACTTGCTGATAAATTCTTCGCTAAGAAGTTTGGAATCCTTTCTCTTCCTGGAGTCCCTAGACTTATCCCTCTCATATCTGTATAAAATATATTTCTTGGCAACATCCTTTCTGACACTGTCCATCAGGTAGTTTTCAACCATATCCTGTACCGTTTCCACAGGTATGGGATAGTTTTTACTTGAAAGCTCTTCTTCAATTTTCAGGCTTATTTCCTTAGCTAATTCCTCATCAACGCCATCCTTTGTTTCTTTCATAGCCTTCATAATAGCATTGCTGATTTTATCGGCATTAAAATCGACAAAGTTTCCGGTCCTTTTTAATATTCTAATCATATCCCTTTTCTCCCTGTTATTTTATGTGGTACTACATATTGTAGCAGTAACACTAAAATATGTCAATCAAATACTATATATAGATATCTTTTATACAAATGTACAATATCATTGAAATATCATTGTTTTAAAAATAATATCGAAATTTGCAAATAAATATAAAAAAATTCCTTTGTTGAAATTTCAAGGAATTTTTATATTATTAAAAGATTTTAACATTTTATTATAATTTGTTAAGATTTTTATATTATTTAATTTTAGGTATTTCGAAAATACCGGAACTACTAAGCCATAATTTAATAATTCTAAGATCTCAATCTTTCCAATTTATTATATCCATCGTATCTTTAAAGCAATCACTTCTTAAGAAGTCATCTTCGTATAATTCCGAGCACATCATCGGATGCCTGCTTATATAATATTTGCCGTATTTTATAAACTGCTTTTTTTCTTCAGCCATTCTTCCCCATAGAAACCAGCTGATATTCCTATTTTCATCAGAAATAAATTTTAGTAATTCTTCACTGAATTTCTGCCATATGGATATATGGCTTCCGGTAATGCCTGCTTCAACCGATAAATATGTGTTAAGTAAAAGCACTCCTTGTTTTTCCCAAGATTTAAAAATTTTATGGGGAGGAAGAATTGAAAATTTTCCTTCCTTTATTTCTTTTTGTATTTCTGAAAACTTCTTAATATCACTATACTCACTTATTCCGTTATAATTTTTGTAAATCAGTCTGATAATATTTTTCAAAGATACCTGCCTGAATTTTTGATTCCAGGATGTCAAGTCCCCTACTTCAAATGCACGACCCGTTGCTCTTCCGGTTTCAGGATAAGGGTCCTGTCCCAATATTACGACTTTTATGTCATAAAGATTGCATATCATGAAACGCAGAACATTTTCAGGAGCAGGATTTATATTGTTGCCTATTTTTCTTTCTATAGTTTCCAGTTCCAATATAATATCATCGGTTAAAAATATATTCCAGGAAGGATGCAGTTCCTTTGGTATTAAACTCATTCTTTCACGTCCTTATTTGTTATATGCTTCCATATTTTTATACGATTGTTTTTCAGACCATATTATATCCATTATTTTTAATTCTTCAGAATAATCTGTTTTTGACTCATCCTTGTCATATGCCAACTTTTCAAGAATTCTGATATCAAAATTTTTTTCTCCAAATTCCTTCCATTCCTTTTGCAGCTCTCTATTGGGATGTCCTCCGCTGTTAAGCTGAAACCTTACTCTGTTAATCATTCCATGCAAATTTTGAGTAGTCACTAAAAGATATTTATTGTTGACTTTATTCTGCACGATAAATATCCCCATTTCAGTCTTCATTTGTTTGTATTGTTCTTTTAATTCTTTTTTTCTGTCCATATTATCTGCCGCCATATCCCATTTCATTTAATAATCTTGCTAAGATAGCCAATCTTTCTCCTATTATTTCCCCATCATCACTAAGAGCCTGATTAAACAATTTAATATCTTCATCTATTTTTTCATTTTCGGTACATACTTTTACAGTCATTGCATCTCCCTGCATACCTACCCTGTCGATAACAGTGTTTTCTGCATCATACAACTTTTCATACCTATATGCTTCTCTAAAATGAAGCAGGGCCCTTAAAATCAGTATTGCCAAATCCAAAACCCTGTGCAGGGGAAGCTCTTCTGACTGTCTTGACCACTTTTCTCCCGTATATCTCCACACCTTCGCAGATATGTCTACCTTTCCCCTGTCATTCCATTGAGCAAGTCCCAGTGACAAACCCTTTGCGTCAGATTTATAAGCATTTCTTCCGTCTACATTTTCATAATTTTCAGAAACAATTACCGGTTTATGTTTTAATACTGTTGGTATTTTCATTTTCAGTCTCCCTTCAATGACTTACTAATTTACTAAATAACTAATTTACTAATATTAATATACTACTAAATATGTTGAGTGTCAATATTTATTTATTAATAATGTTGCATACAAAAAAGCGACTAATATGTCACTTTTTGTATGGGATTATTTTTCATAATCGGTATGTTTCACAACACCGATAATATTTACTATTATTTCCTTCCCGTGTAAATGAATATTGCATCACGCAAAAATTCTGCAGCTCCTTTTTGTACCTTTTCATAATTTTCTTTAAATCTTTCGTCATCCACATACATCTGAGCAAGAGCAG
>Ga0255347_1003922_pt1 | contig 18654 bp, 1 predicted proteins | sample wastewater_treat_2_FD_192479 | JGI IMG/M metagenome (GOLD analysis project Ga0255347, IMG submission 192479) | Wastewater microbial communities from Lulu Island WWTP, Vancouver, Canada - plant24 | ecosystem: Engineered > WWTP > Wastewater > Unclassified | place: Canada: Vancouver, British...
ATGATCAACGTGCCGACGAACCGAACGCTGGCGGTTTCCAACAGCATTTTTGGGGCCGGAACGATGCTATTTGGAAATCAAGCGGTGCCGGGCAATTATAATCTGGTTTGGAATATGGGTTCTGTCGGGGCAGGTTGGGCGAAATTTACGGAATTGCAGGCGTCAGGAGAATGGACGAATAGCGTGTATGCTGACCCGTTGTTTGCGAATGCGAGTGGCGGGGATTTTCATGTTAGAAGCGTGGCGGGGCGGTATGCAGGCGGGAGCTGGGTGACCGATGGGGTGCATTCGCCGGCGATTGATTTAGGGAATCCGTGGGCCGCGGTGGGGGCGGAGCCCATGCCGAATGGCGGGCGACTGAACGCGGGGGCATACGGCGGGACAGCGCAGGCGAGCAAGAGCCGCACAAACGCATGGATTCAGTTGGCGAATTATACGGATGGGGCCGTGCTGGATGCGCAGGCCGGGGCATGGATTCGCTGGAATTTGGGGCAGGCGGCGCCGGGGGCGACGGTGACCATTTGGTTGTCGCGCGACAATGGTGGCAGCTGGGAAAAAATCGCCACGAATGTGAACGCGGCGGCACGAGCCTACTTCTGGCAGATTCCGGAGCCGGACAACACGTCATCTCGTGAATCCATGCTACGGGTGGAGCTGGATGGCGTGACTCCGGCGGCGGTGAGTCAATCGCCAACGAATTTCATCTATCGCAACGGAACGTTTTCGTTTTACGTGAACGATACCGAAACGGCTGGGGATGTCTATTGCACGGCCCCGGGAAATGACGCAAATTCGGGCACAAGTCCGGGTGCGCCGATGCGCAATTTGCATGCGCTGTTGGCGAAATGGGGCCAATTGGGGGCGGGGGACAGGGTTTATGTGGATACGGGCATTTATACGGCCACCAATGCGATTGCGTTGACGGCCGCGTTTTCGGGGCCGGCGACGAATCCGGTTGTGATTGCGGGCAGTCCGAACCGTGCGGCCGGAGGGAGCGTCTTCCGTTCGACCGGGAATCCTCGACCGATGGGATTTGACTTTCGGGCGGGGGCTTCCAATTTGATCGTGCGGGATATTGTGCTGAGCAACGTGGTGCGCGGGGTGACGCTGAGTAATGCCGTCAACGTGGTGCTGGATGGCGTGGAGGTGCGTGGCGCGACTTTTCGGGCGTTTGAAATCCTGAATTATGCGAACAATTTGGAGCTGATTCATTGTGTGGCGCATGGGGGCGGGACTGGCGTTTATTTGAACCAAGCGACGAATATCTATGTTCGACACGGAGTCTATTGGAACAACACGGCCAATGCCATTTATGTCGGTGCGGGAGTGGGGGTTCAGGTGGAGAACAGCGTGTTGGCATCAACGGTTTCTGGGGCGGCGCTGTACTCGGTTGGTGTGACAAATGGGTTTGAGTCGGATTATAACAACCTTTTTGTGGGGCCCCGGAGCCAAGTGGGGGCGGTGCGGGCACCCGCGGCGACAGCGGACTCTCTGGTGGCCTGGCAGCGGTTGTTGCGGCGCGATATTCATAGCCTGCCGCAAGACCCTCTGCTGGCGGATCCGGAGCGGTTTGATTATCACCCCAAGACTGTAGAGACGCTGGGGCGAGTATTGCCAAATGGCGAGCGGACATCCGACACGGTGACTTCGCCGTTGATTGACGCGGGGAATCCGGCCTCTGATTTTTCGGCGGAACCTATGCCGAATGGCGGGCGGGTGAATATCGGACGGCATGGCGGGACGGCGGAGGCGAGCCTGACGCCGAGTCTGCCTTGGATTCAGCCTTTGACGTTGGCGGATGGCGGGGGTGTCAGCAATGGGATGTATGAGCTGGTATGGACCGTGGGCGGATTTTCTAATGAAACCGCGCGAGTGGATGTGACTTTAGATGGCGGCAAAACCTGGGGGGTGGTGGTGACGTCTGGTGTGCCGCTGATGAATGGATCGGCGGTGTGGACCGTGACGAATGTGCCGGATACTCCGGCCGCACTCTGGCGACTAACCTGTCTGCAAAATACCAATCACACGGCGCAAACCACGAATTTCTTCGCGATTCGCAATCAGCCGCTGAATATTTATGTGGCGACCGCGGATACGAATGAGGCGATTTACGTTACGGCCCCCGGAATGGCCGACAACTGGAGGGCGACACCGGACGCTCCGTTGGACTCGGTGCGGCGTGTTTTTGAACGGTTTGATTTGGAGCCGGGCGACCGGGTTTGGGTGGATACCGGGGTCTATGCGGAAGACGAGCCGATTGTCATTAGCTTGAAAAATTCAGGGACGTCGAACAATCCGGTGCGAATCATTGGCAATACGAATCGGACGTATCTGGACACGGGAACTGTTTTGAAGCGTGCGATCCGGAGTGGCAACTCGTATGTGTTTCATTTGACGGGGGCTCAAGGGGTGAGTTTGGAATCGCTCATGGTGTCCAATGCCTGGACGGCCATTTATGCCGAGAACAGTCAGGGCATTTCACTGGAACGCGTGCGCGGGGCCTATTGCGTCAGCAACGTGGTCTATGCGGGGGCGAACACTTGGATGGATGTCAACCGGACGATTGTGGAAGGAAGCTTGAACTGGGGCTTGACGGCCTTCACAGGGTCAACGGTCAAGGTGCGCCATTCTTATTTGCACGGCAATCGTGCCAACCTGTTCCGACGCGGGGGAACGGTGGATATTAGAAACAGCATTCTGGAAGCTTCTGGACAATCCGCTTTTGCGTACTATTTGACCGGGGGAACGCTGGTGAGTGACTTCAATAATATTCGCGCGCTGGAGGGGGCCAGCGTGGCCGGTGGTGAGAACCGCCTGCCGGATCGTTTCTTGATTGATTGGCAGACGAGCACAGCGTTTGCCAATGATAATAGCAGTTTTGGCTATGCGCCCGAGTTTGCGGACAAGAGCGGGCTGGATTTCCATTTGAAGAGTGAGGCGGGACGCTTTGACCCACAAACGAAAACCTGGGTTGTGGATGAGCTTTCTTCCAAACTGATTGACTTGGGTGATCCCGCTTCCAGTTATGCGAACGAGCCGGCACCTAATGGCGGGCGGGTCAATGTGGGGCTGTATGGGAATACGACAGAGGCCAGCAAAAGCGAGGGGGGCGGAGCGCTGGTTCCGCTGACCATGTCGGACGGCGGCACCGTTCGTGGAACGGTCAAACTGTATTGGTCCTGGAATGGGCTGGCGCCGAACAGACTGTTGAACGTGCAGTTTTCAGCGGATGGCGGGGTGACGTGGACCAATATTGCCACGGGCGTGTATGCGGACGTGGGCAGTTCGGGTCTGGAATGGGCCACGACCAACTTCCCCAGTACGGGCATGGGCGTTTGGCGAGTCATGACGACTAACGAGCCGCCGCTGATTGGACAGACCGAAAACTTGTTTGCCGTTAAAAATGATCCGCTGACCTATTACGTGAACGATGGGAATACGAATGGCGATGTGTATTGTACGGCAATTGGACGGGCCAGCAATGACGGGGCCACGCCCGATACACCGATTGACTCACTAACCCGCTTGCTGGGGCGCTATAAGATTGAGCCGGGAGATACCATTTATGTGGATACCGGTGTCTACGCACACTCCGGGAGCGTGAATGTGTCCGTTAATATGCCGGGCAATACGAATTGGCTGGTGATTAAGGGGAGCACCAATGAGGCTGCCGGAGGCACCATTTTTACGAACACAGCGGGCGGAACCATCCTTCAATTGGCCAACTCGAGCCGTTTGGATGTGCGCGATGTGAATCTGCATGGTCCGGGCACAGGATTGCGACTGGATCAATCCAGTTTCAATAAGTTGACCCGGGTGCGCGTGGTGGGTAGCCGGGCTAACGCGGCCATTGAATTAAGCATGCGCTCCGACCAAAATGAATTCATTCAGTGCGCGGCACTGGGCGTGCAGCGCACTGGCTTGGTGGTGGTTGCAGCCGTGGGGCCGCAGACTCCACTGACCACGAACTTTTGGACGGGGGGAGTGATTGCCTCCGTGCCGGCAGACTCGAATGGAGTGGCTGTGAGCACCGGGGCGCTGGTTTCCGTTACTTCTGGGCGGCTGTATGTCAGCAATAGCGTGATGGTGGCTGCTGGTCCAACACATTCGATTTATGCTGTAGCCCCCGGTGCGATTCAGGGGGATTACAATTGCTATTACAAGCCGAGTCCCTATGCATGGGCGGAAATTTCTGGCGGCGCGCCGGTGTTTGGAGTTGCGGCACCTGACATCGTTTTACTGCAGGAATGGCAAGAATGGAGTCAGGGCGACGCGAACTCGTTTGTCGCGGAACCGCTGTTTGCGGATTTGGCGGCCGGAGATTTGCATCCCCTGAGCGCGGGAGGACGCTATGTGCCGACGACGGGCGAATGGGTCTGGGATTATGACACATCGCCCTTGATTGATACGGCGGATCCGACGATGCCTTATGGGAATGAACCGGCACCGAATGGCAACCGAGCAAACATTGGAGTCTATGGCAACAGTGCTTTTGCCAGCCGCACGCCATCCAATGGAACTTTCGTCTTATTAACGCTGAATGACGGCGGTGTGGTGCGGGGTAATTACACGCTCAAGTGGGTGGCGCGTGGCGGGGCAACTAACATCGGGCATAACGTAAACGTCCGACTTTCCACGAATAGCGGGGCCAGTTGGATGGTGATTGGTAGCACGGTTGCATCGAATGGTCAATTTGTGTTGGCGTCCACGAATTACCCAACATTGCCGACCGCGCGCTGGAGTTTGCAAAGCCAGCAGCAGCCGACTTGGCAAGCGGCGACGGAGAAGGACTTCACGATTCACAACAGTAGCATTACTTATTATGTGAATGATGGTTCGACCTCGAATGATGTGTACACCACAGCCGTCGGGAAAGAGGGCAATACCGGGCTGACGCCCAGCTCGCCGCTGCCATCGTTGCGCGCGGTGCTGGAGCGGTATAATCTGGAGCCGGGTGATCAGGTTCTGATGGATACGGGGACCTATCCACAAACTTCTTCTATGGCAATCGGCTACCGAGAAAGCGGTACGGTTGGTGACCCCGTGAGTATTATCGGCAGCACCCATGACGCGGGGACAACGTTCACGGGGGCGGGTGTGCAATTCAGCAATGCGCGGGGTATGGCTTTCCGCAACGTGCGCTTTGATTCCCAAGTGGTGAGTAGCAATGTGGTGGCGATATCGCGATCAGAGAATATTTTGCTGTCACAAGTGGATGTGCTGAGCAGCCAGGTCAACGGAATCAGCATTGAACGATGCTCCAATGTATTCTTGAAGAATTTTCTGGTGGCTAACGTGCCGACCAATGGGGTCAGTAGCTTGTCGTCCTATAATACGTGCTTGGAATTTGGCACCATTTGGTCCAACGGCACCGCGCAAATTATTTCACGCAATCAGCCGGTGCAAAACCCCTCGACTAACTTTGATGTTTCTTATATGACCGTTAGCAACTGCGTGATTGGGTCCTTTGGCATTCGGAGGCCCGCATATGAAATACGGGGGAACTTGTATGCCAATTACAATAATATTTACCTGAGTGGCGGGGCGCTGGCCGGGCTGTCATATGAGGCCGGATTTGCTCGCGAATTTGACTCGGTGGGCAGTTGGGCCTGCAGTGAGTATGGCCAGGATCGCATGAGTTTGTCGCATGACCCGCGGTTTGCGGATGTGCAAGCGAGAGACTTCCACCTTCGCAGTTCGGCGGGCCGCTACAATCCGGCGACGGGCGAATGGGTTCATGATCCCGCGGGCGATAATTCGCCGTTGATTGATGCGGGTGATCCCGCCTTGGCTTGTACGGAGCCCATGCCCAATGGCGGACGGGTGAATATCGGACGTTATGGCAACACGTTTGAGGCATCCAAGACGCCCACCAATGGGGCGTTAACCTTGATTAGCTTTAATAATGGCGGTCGGGCGGTGGGGACAGAGGTGCCGATCACTTGGTTAGTCCGAGGAGCGACGACCGGAGCCACGGTTTCTATTTATTTCTCAGCCGATGGCCGGAGCTCATGGACATTGCTGACCAATGGCATTGCCGCCACGGCAGGAGAATGGATTTGGGATTCCACGTTGAGCGAGCAAACGGTTCAGGGGGCACTCAAGATTGTCAGTGACGGTCCAGATGGTGCCGAAGCCCAGAGCAGCACGTTCTTTGCGGTACGCAATCGGCCCTTCTATTTCTATATCAATGACAATTCGACCGTAGGCGACGTGTATTGTACCGCAGTGGGCAATAACCAAAATAGCGGATTGACTAATTCTGCCCCGATGGCGGACCTCAACAGCTTGCTGGCCAAGTATGATCTGGAAGGTGGCGATGTCGTTTATATTGATACCGGCCGCTACACCGGCGTGAATCCGTGGCGGATTACACAGGCGGACTCCGGGGGAAGCTTGGATGCCGAACCCGTGATTATTCAGGGGAGCACAAATTCGCTGGCCAATGGGACCGTATTGGACCGTCAATTGGCGCCTACGGGGATTCAGGTTGATTATGCGGTAGGACTTCTCTTGCGGAATATCACCGTTTCCAATGTGACGGGAAGTGCCGTGGCTTTTAATCAATCGTATAATGTTGGGGCGGAATGGATGGTGGTAGGGAATGGGGATGTCGGGTTCCGTTTGACGGGTGGCGAGGGGTTGCGGGTTGCCCACAGCTTGGTGATGAACTCCAAGCAGGCGCTGATCGTCGAAGGCATATCGCCGTTGGCCACCAATTTCCCGGTGATTGAAAACAACGTCTTCTGGGAAACGGGAGGGAACACGATTCAGGTGAGCGGTGAAAAGCCAGTTTACGTTCATAATAACATCTTGTCGGCTGGTGCGGGGCATTACATTTATGACTTGGGGGACCGTGTCCCGCTCATCGCGGATTACAATGCGATCTGGCTGGGCGCCGGCGCGCGGGTCTTGCGGCGGACTGTGCCATACGATGATAATCCGCTACAGTTCACTTTCCTCGAAACAGTGGGCGCATGGGTGAATGATTCCGGACAGGATGTTCATTCGTATGATGGTGATCCGATGGTTGTGAATCCGGCCGCTAAGGATTTCCATTTGCGGAGTCAGGCGGGCCGTTGGGACCCGGTTGCTTTGGCTTGGACCAATGACTTGTCGTCGTCGCCGCTGATTGATGCCGGGATGCCGACTTCTGCGAGTTGGACCAATGAGCCGATACCTAATGGCGGACGAGTGAATATAGGTCTTTACGGTGGCACGGAATGGGCTTCCAAGACGGCAACGAACTCTGCGCTATATCTGTTGTCATGGAATAATGGCGGCGTGGTGACAGGTCAGGTCATGTTGACGTGGCGAGCGGCTGGCTTGGCGACCAACCACACGGTGCGGCTGGATGTGTCACCGGATAACGGCGATACCTGGGTTCGGGTGGCCGATGGATTGCCAGCGACCTTGGGCGGGGTGGCGTGGAATAGCTTGAGCATGGCGCCGACCCCCGTGGCGTTGTGGCGGGTTCAGGATGAAGTGGAAGAGGATATTGAGGCCATCAGCGCTGTCAACTTTGTGGTGCATAATGGGCCGATTGCCTACTACGTCAATGATGAGAGCACGGATGGAGACATCTATTGTAGCGCGGCTGGGTCAGCAAGCGGGACGGGACGGTCGCCGGATTCGCCCATGTTGTGGATCAGCGATGTGTTGAGTACATATAATGTTGGACCGGGCGATCGTATTTATGTGGACACCGGGCGATATTACAGGGAATCCCCCACGGTATTCCGGGATGTGGATGCCGGCGCTGTCAGTCAGAATCCAGCCGAGCAGGTCAATGTCATTGGCAGCACCAATTCACAGGCGGGCGGCAGTCTCATCATTGTCTCCGATCCAAATGTGGATGTGTTTATGATGACCAACACCACTGGTATTCGCTTGCAACACTTAACTATGACGGGAGCCAGACACGGGCTCGACTTGCGCAACAGTTATTTCATTGCAGCCGACTGGTTGGATATCCGCAATGGGGAAAACGGTCTTTGGGCCCAAATGGCCTCAAATATTGTGGTGAGCCATTCTGTATTCATGGGGCATCAAAATGCAGGAATCTGGCTTGTGGACAACAACAAGGGCACGATGAATGTGGGCTCCAGTGTCCTGTGGTCTAATCGTTATGGAATCTATGTCCAGCAAGGCTATGCCACGGTGAGCAATTCCATTCTGGCGGCGGTTCGACCCGATTCTTTTGGGTTTTATCGGCGCACAGACACAGGCCAGGTGGGTATCCAAAGTGATTATAACAGTCTGTATAGTACGGAACGTGCCGGAGGGGTGGGCGGTTTGCAGTCCGGCAGTGAGAATAGTGCGCGAACCACCGCCTATTTTTCGGTTTCCACCTGGTCCGCTGCTACTGGGCAAGATAAGCACTCGCTGGCTCACGATCCGCATTTGGCGGACCCGGGCCGAGGCGATTTCCATTTAAAGAGCGCCGGCGGAAGATATGTCCCCGCCACGGACAGTTGGGTGTACGATGGAGTGTCTTCGCCTCTGATTGATGCTGGGACGCCGCATCCCTCCGCGTGGGTGCGGGAGCCCGACCCGAATGGGCGGCGGCTGAATATCGGTTTGTATGGGGGGACACCTGAGGCTAGCAAAACGCCCGTCAGTGGGTGGGTGACGGTGCTATCACTGAATGACGGCGGGAGCGTGCAAGGTGACGTGCAATTACAGTGGGCGGCTGGGGGCGCGGCAACCAACTACACCGTGTGTTTGGAGTATTCGCCGGATGCCGGGATAACGTGGACCAATATTGTGTGCGGCTGGCCGGCCAATTTGGGCGAATATCTGTGGGATAGCGTACCGTATGGTCGCTCCGCACAAGGGATGTGGCGTATGTATTGCGAGCAAGATTTGAATATCTATGCTCAAAGTCTGCTTCCCTTCCTCCTGCGCAACGGCGGAACCATCCCATTCTATGTTAACGATACCAATACGGTCGGCGATGTGTATTGTACGGCTCCCGGAAATGATAACAACAACGGATTGACGCCCGCGACACCCAAAGCCACGGTTCAGGCGATCCTGCGGGAATATGAGCTGGCGCCGGAAGATGTGGTGTATGTGGATGCCGGTGCTTACAGTATTTCAGCTCCCATTGTGATTGACCAGTACGATTCCGGCTGGAGCAATCTGTTTGTGACTATTCAGGGGAGCACGAATCCGGCGGCACGCACGGAATTCTGGGGTGCTTCTTTCTCCGTTCCTGCCGTCTTTTCTCTCCAGTATGCAGAAAATGTTCGGCTGAAAGATTTGACCATTCGAAATGGCGGCTGGGGTATCGCGGCCAATGAGTCCCTGGGGTGCGAGTTGGTTGGAGTGCGGGTTGAAAACAATCGAGGTGGCGGGATCAGTCTAAACAGAACATTCGACATGCGTGCCATCAATTCCATCCTTTGGAAAAACTCCAGTCCGACGGGTGGCGCTGGCGTTGCCATATCCCAAGGTTCGATGACAATTCTTAATAGTGTTTTGTGGGACCATCCGGTGGCAGTTTCCATCGGCGCCGGCAGCATGAATGTCACGAATAGCGTCTTGAGCGCCTCAGGCACAGGCGGACGTATCTATCAACTGGCACTTGCGGCTAGCCCTATCACTGGATTGTGCGCAGATTACAATGCCTATCATCGAATCAATGGCGCTTTGATTTGCGAAAAGCGCACCCAGACCGGCGGCAACGATTATTACAATGACTTGCCCAATTGGAGTTTGGTCACCTCAAATGATCTCCACAGCATGACGCTGTCTCCGGAATTCGCTGATGATATCAATGGGGATTTCCACCCCAAGAGTTCTCAAGGCCGCTTTGTGCCTGGTCAGGGCTGGACGAACGATGTCATTCGGTCGCCCTTGATTGATGCGGGAGATCCTGCATATGACAATAGCCGGGAGCCAGACCCCAATGGTGGCCTCATCAATATTGGCGCATATGGCAATACGGCACAGGCCTCAAAAACACCCACTAATGCGCCCTGGCTTCAAGTCGTTGCCCTGAACGAGGGTGGGCTGGTGACGGCTGACGTCCTCCTGACTTGGCTCTATGGCGGTATGCCCAGCAATTCTCTGGTCCGGTTGGAATACTCAACTGACTACGAAATGACCTGGACGGTGATTGCCAGCAATCTCACGGTTGGAGCACGGCAGTATGCTTGGGATATCAGTGGAATGCCGCTGACTCTTGCCTTGAATTGGCGGGTGGTCTTGGAGTCCAATCCGAATATCTTTGATGTTTCCGATCAGCCTGTTGCTATTAAAACCAGGACGTATGAGTACTACATTAATGATGACAGCACGGAAGGCGACGTATGGTGTACGGCCCCGGGGCACGAGTGGGACTACTATACCGCCTATGGGACAAACGCGTCCACGCCGTTGAATAGTTTGAAGGCTTTGTTGGAGCACTATCCGGTGAGTGCCGGCGACACAATCTATGTGGATACCGGTGTGTATCCCGTCAGCAGCTCGAATTGTGTGCAGTTTACGGATATGAACATGGGCTCACCTGACATGCCGCTGGTGATCTATGGCAGCACCAATGACCAAGCGGGCGGTGCTTTGTTGCAAGGGAATGGAACCGCAAGTGGGTTGAGCCTCCAAAACACACGGTATATTGAAATCAATAATTTGCGTGTCACTGGTGCGCATCATGGGTTGCACGTGCAAAATGTGGATAATCTCATTATGCGCGGGATGCGGCTGTACAACAACATGACCAATGGGGTCGCCCTCTCCGGTAGTGCCAATATTAAGATGGCTAACAGTCTGTTGTTCAATAACGGACAATTTGGCTATTCTTCTGCGGGGGGATTAGGCGTGCAAACCCTAGAAAATGTCACCATCTGGGGGAATCGCGCCGGAGCGGCGGAAAATGCACAGGGAACCCTGAATATTTTCAACAGCATTCTGGCCGTTACGAATACGGTTGCCATTAATTGTGAATCAGGTCGAGGACGAATCAGCGGTGACTATAACCTGTTTTACAGCACTGAACCGGGTTATTTTATTGGCACGAATGCTCAGGATAGGGTCGGATATGCCAAATTGCGGCAATGGCAGGCCGGGGGACGGGATTGGCACAGTCAAGTTGCGAAACCGTATTTTGTAGATGCGGCCCGAACGAACTTCCATCTGCAAAGTCGGGTAGGCTATTGGAGCAATGGAACGTGGGCGGTGGCGTCAAATACGTCTTGGGCGATTGATGCGGGCGATCCGGCCTCCACGGCCTATACGAATGAGCCCATGCCCAATGGCAACCGGCTTAATTTGGGTGCCTACGGGGGAACTGCGAGGGCTTCACGCAGCGACACGAATGCGCCGGGTATGCTTCAGGCGGTGTCATTCTCGGATGGCGGAATCGCCCTGTACAACGATCCATTTTATTGGCTTTTCCGGGGCCTAAGCCCGACCAATACGGTGCGGTTGGAATATTCACCGGATGCCGGGCTTACATGGATTGTGATGGATGCCGGGCTTCGCATTGATTCCGCACCATATAATTGGGATAGCCAGCAAGACCCCTCGCCTGAGGCGCAATGGCAGGTCATTTTGGAAGGGAACACGAATATTTATAGCCGTTCCACCAACTTTATGTGGCGTCCACGACCGTTGACATACTATGTCAACGATGACAGCCAGGATGGCGATGTGTATACCACCGCCATTGGCGAGTCCGGTAATCGGGGTTATACCGCGGATAGTCCCTTGCCGACGATTCAAGATGTGCTGGCTCGCTATCAACTCTTGTCGGGCGATGAAATCAAGGTGGATACCGGTGAATATGTGCTGACCAATACCGTATTTATCTCTTCCCAAACGAGTGGGTCGGCCGTGGATCCGGTCAGATTTACAGCCAGCACAAATTATGCGGTTGGTGGGGCACGTTTGTATCCTGACGCGAATATGGGGGATCCGGCGTTCACATTTCATAGCGCCCGCAATGTCACGCTTCAGGGATTCCGTATTGTTGGATTTACCAACGGCGTATCCATGCAGGAATATACGGCGAATTGCCTGTTGACAGAGTTGGACATTCAAGGTTCTTGGGGGGCGGCCGTTTCCATGTCAAAAGCTACGGATATTCAGCTTCAACGGGTTTTAATCCGAGAGGGTGAAGCCGATGGTCTTTCGGTGTCACAAGGAAACGTGGAACTAGACAGTTCCGTTATTTGGACGAACCGAGGTTCCGCCGTTTATCTGGGCCAGGGCGCTCGCTTGGGCATGACCAACTCCGTTTTGGCGGCATCTGGCTTGGGGACATTCTGTTATTTCAGCCCCACGACAACGGTGATTCAAGCGGACTATAACAATCTGTACCTCACCAATCGGGCACAGCTTGCCTCCATTAATGGCGAGCAGTTCCGGCAATTGCCGCAATGGCAAACGGCATTCCGCTTGGATAGAAGTTCTCTGAGTACGGATCCCGTGTTTGCAGATGCTGACAACGGCGACTTCCACCTGCGCAGTGTGACTGGTCGTTATCGGCCGGGAGTCGGCTGGGTGCAGGATGTGCATGATGATAACCTGCCTGACTTTTCTCCCATGATTGACATGGGCTTCACCAATGCCTGGGCCAATGAGCCGGCGCCTAACGGAGGTCGGCGCAATATCGGCCTCTACGGCAACACGGCGGAGGCGAGCAAGAGCAATACGAATCGCTGGTTGCAGGCCGTGACGGCCATGTCCGGCGGACTTCTTTCCGGGAGCTTCAATTTAATTTGGGGCTATGGCGGGGGCCTTGCCTCCAATGAGATGGTGCGTATAGAATATTCGTATGATAACGGCATCTCACAATGGCTTGTTGTTGGTGACACAACTGTTGGCAAGGGGCAATTCTACTGGTATAGCGACCAATTGGAGTTGAATGGTGACGAACGTTATCCCTCCAGCCCGTCTGCTCGCTGGAAGATATATCTGCTTAGCGACACCAATGTCTGGGACATGACGGATTGGCATTTCGGCCTGCGAAACAGCCCGTTCAAGTTTTATGTGAATGACGAATCCACCGTGGGCGACATCTATTGTACAGCGCCGGGGAATGACGCCAACTTGGGGACATATCCGGCCGCGCCCAAACTAACGCTTCAGGGCTTGCTTGGTGCCGAAGAGATTGACTTGGAACCGACGGATCAGGTGTTGGTGGATACCGGCAGGTACTACATGGAAGATACCAATAATCCGATTCGGTGGGACATGCTTCATAGCGGTGTGGTCGGTGAGCCCGTATATCTGTATGGAAGCACCAATCCGGCGGGCTCGGTATTTGTGGCGAGCAATCGCTTCTCCACGGGCGGGTTCTTCTTCATGGAAGCGGATTTCGTGGAGATGCATGATGTGCGCTTCGAAGGGGAAGCCATGCAATTCATTGGCAATGGCTTGGTTGTCAGCAACTTGTCGCTCACGAATGGGAACATGACCATTCTTGGGAACAACTCTACTTTCCGCAAACTCTACTTGGATCGTGGTGCGCTGACGTTCTCCGGGCGAGACAACCTGGTGGACGGATACCGCCAGCGCTGGGGTGAATCCTCGCTCGTGGGCACGAACATTGTCCTACAGCATGCGGCGATATACACAACCGGCAACATGCGCACCGGCCTGTTCGTGCAGGCGGTGGGCGCGGTGGTTTCCAACAGCTCCGTGCTGGCAACTCGCGGCACGGCGCTCGGCAAGCGCGGCTCCGGCCTATTGCGCATGGGGCACAATATTCTTGTGGCTGGAGGGCAGTCCGACGAGAACAAGGTGATTGCGTGGGAGGATGGCGCGCTCATATCCGACTGGAACAACCTGTTGGCGCGCGATTCCGCCTGGGTTGGCACGCGCAAAGGCAAATGGGAAAAACTGGCCTACTGGCAACTCGCGACTGGTCAGGATGCCAATAGTGTTTCCATTGAACCTATTTTCCAAAATGAAGCTACCGGTGACCTGCACTTGAATTCCACGGTGGGTCGCTGGAGTCCGATTTTCAACAATTGGGATGTGGATGGCAACCATTCGCCCGTGATTGACTTGGGAGACCCGTGGATTGGCACTGGCGAGGAAATCTGGCCCAACGGCTATCGGCGCAATTTAGGCGCGTATGGCGGGACGGTGGAGGCCAGCAAGAGCACAACCAACTTCTGGTTGACGGCTCTTTCCTACAACGATGGCGGTGTCCTCAAGGGCTCCAATGTTGTGTTGCGTTGGGCCGCCGGAAATGCGGGTACGCATACGGTAAGGCTCCAGTACTTCGATGGCCAAACGTGGCACAATATTGCTACGGGCATTGATGCGTCCCAAGGCCAGTTCGTCTGGGATACCACCGGGTTCCCGGACAGCTTTAGCGGGCGCTGGCGCGTGCAGGCGGAGGATGGCAGCGTATCCGACGAAACCGACCGCCCGTTTGCGTTGCGGAATGGCAATCACGTGTTCTACGTCAATGATGCAGACCAAACGGGTGATATCTATTGTACGGCACCGGGAGCGGCGACCAATAATGGTCTTACCAAGGCGACGCCCATGCTGAGCTTGCAGGCCCTTTTGGATACATATGACCTCGAAGGTGGCGACGTGGTCCTCATGGATACGGGCTTTTATGCCATTACGAACGATGTTCGCATGATTTGGTCGCGTAGCGGTACCGCCACGAATCCGGTGGTCATCCAAGGCAATACCAATGGACCGCACACGCAGTTGCAGCGCACGGGAGCGACGAACTACCCGGCAGTGATTCTGGACGTCAAGGCGTCTCATGTGGACCTGCAGAGCCTCTACTTGCGCGATGCGGATCGGGGCATTTTGCTTGAATCCAATCGCAACATACGCGTGCGAGATGTGGTTGTTCGCGGGGGCAGCACGGGCATAGCGGTGGAAAATGCCATGGAAACGGAAATCCGCAATTCCGCGTTCTGGCAAAATGCCTATGGCATTGGATTGAACAACACCCGCACCTCCGTGTTGGAAAACCTGACGTTTGCCTTGCCGACATCGGCGGGCATTCGCCTGAACGGCACGGTGAAGGATACGATGCAGAACAATATCTTTATCCCGGAGGAGGGCGCTTATGCCTATGCCATCGGCAGCGCCACGTCTCTGTTGAGCAGCGCTGTTTTGGACTACAACCTCTACGACTTTGGCCGCACCAATTCAGGCTTCTTTGATGGCGCGACCAACGTGTTGCGTCGCTGGCAGCTCGGGATGAAGATTGATTATCGCAGTGCGATTACGGATGCCAATTTGGCGAATCTGGATATGGGCGATTTCCATCCGCTTTCTGCATTTGGCCGCTGGACTCCGGGCGGCTGGGTGACGGATGACGTCACTTCCTGGGCCGTGGATCATGGCAATCCCACGCAGGATGCCAGTCTTGAGCCGGCGCCTAATGGCGAGCGGCTCAACGTGGGCATGTACGGCAATACCCTGCAAGCCAGCAAGGGCAGCCAAGACACCTATTACGAAATTCGCTCTCTCGATGAGCCGGATCTCGTCATCGAACAAAGCGATTTGGTCTGGCCGCTGGTTTGGTCTGCGCACGAGGTGGCTTCCGACGAATGGGTGTTGGTGCAGTTTTCCGCCGATGGCGGCCAACATTGGACCACGCTGACCAATGCGCCTGCTTATCTGGAATACTATATCTGGCAGATCAACATTCAGCATCAGACGACAGCCGGGCGCTGGCGGGTGATTGGCGTGAACGATCCGACGGTGTTGCAGGAAAGCGACAACCTCTTCCGTGTGCGCTTCAAGGAATTTGAGCGCATTCTGAAGGCCTATTCCGTGGATGGCCTGCTCCGCTTCGATTGGGAAGGCGGCATCCCTGGGCGGCGCTACATCATTGAGTATTCCGATGATTTTGGGGAAACTTGGAACACATGGGATCCCAAGTACAACGGCCCGGCCTTTATCAACAAGTCGAACTTCATCATTCCCACGGGTCAATCGCAGTTGAGCTATACGTTTGAGGATCGCACCTCGTATTTGCGCAAGACGCGCTGGTACCGGATGTGGGAAATTGTGGAGTAACCAGATGAGTCTCGGGGGGCGGAGATGGCCCGTCGCTGCCGCCGTGGTGGCTGGCGGGCTATTTGCCTTGTTGTTGCCTCTGCCGGTTGGCGAACAGTCGCGCGTTGCTCATGCGCTGGCCGGTTCGTGTCATGTCATTCTTTTTGCGGTTTTGGCGGGTGTGCTGAGGGCTGTTGCGCCCGCGCGAATTTCTGGCTGGCTGATATGGCTGGGGTTGGCGGTGGGGGCTGGCGCCATTGAGTGCATCCAGCCGTTCATCGGGCGTTCCGCGGAGTGGGCGGACTGGTTTTATGGGGTTGCCGGTGCGGCGTGTTTTTCGTTTCGCCGCCCTTGGCCAGCAGGCGGCTCGTGCGGGCGCTGGGTGATGGTGATGCTGGGGTTGCTCATTCTTTTCCCGCTGGGGTGGGAGTTTTCGATGTGGCGGGGGGAGGACAGAGCATTCCCGGTTTTGGCGCAACCGGGAACATTTTGGGCTGGGCGGGGATGGACGTTGCATGGCGTCAAACTGTCGGTGACGGCAGAGGGCAACTTTCGAGTCACAAGTAAAACAACAAAAAATCAAGAAGGGTTCGCGTATCCGGGGCTGTTCCGGGGGGCCGTTGTTTCAGACTGGAGCGACGGGGGGGCGTTCCAGACGGCGATATATTGGCCGGGGACCGAGTCGGCTGTTTTTGCGGTTCGCATGGATGACTTGCCGGGCAATCCTCCTTATGCCGAGCGTTTCCAGAGAGAGTTTGCGGTGACGCAGGGCTGGAATCATGTGAAAATACCGGCGGCGCAATGGGGCACCGCCTCTGGCGGGCGAGCCATGAATGTGGAGGCGATTCGGCAGTGGGGTTTGTTTCTGGTGTCGGCGACGGAGGGTTTCGATTACTTTTTGTTTGCTCCGGTGCGTTTGGTTGCGCCGGCAAGCGGGGCCGCAGGCGGGGATTGAATTTTTCCACGGTGTGGAAATTATTTTTGCCGCTGCGCTCGCAGAGCCTCGCTCGCTCGTCCGGCTTCGCCGGCCGCTATAGACCTCGCGTTCGCTCTGCGCCTTCGGCTTGAGCTCGGCACTCGGCTATTCCATAGCGTGGAAAAATCCGAAATTAAGTTTCCATAGCGTGGAAAATGTGTATGGCGCAACGGGGCAGCGGTGGGGGGGGCTATTTGGCGGGGGCGGGGGCGGGGGTGGGGTGGCGTTTTTTCATCCAGGCCAACTGGATAATCATCAGGACTTGGTTGATGGACCAGTAGAGGGAGAGGCCGGAGGGGAAGGAGTAGAACATGAAGGTGAAGAGGATGGGCATGAGCATCATCATGCGCTGTTGCTGAGGGTCGGCGGTGGGGGTCATGCGTTGCTGGAGCCACATGGTGACGCCCATGAAAATCGGCAGGATGTTGATGGGGAAGGGGAGGACGTCGCGGAGGAGGTTTTCCGGCGTGGAGAGGTCGCGTATCCACAGGAATGAGGAGAAGCGCAGTTCGATGGCGCCGCGCAGGACGACGAAGAGGGCGAAGAATACGGGGATTTGAATCAGCATGGGGAGACAGCCGCCCATGGGGTTGATTTTGTGCTCTTTGTAGAGGGCCATCATTTCCTGCTGCTGCCGCTGGGGGTTGTCTTTGTATTTTTCGCGGGCGGCGGTGATGAGCGGCTGGATGGCTTGCATCTGGCGGGTGCTGACCATGGATTTGTGGTTGAGGGGCCAGAAGATGGCGCGGATGAGGAAGGTTAGGAGGATGATGGCGAGGCCGTAGTTGTAGGGCCAGACGTGGTCATGGAACCAGACCATGATTTTGAGGATGCCGATGCCGATGGGTCGCCAGAAGCCCAGTTGGAGGACATCTTCCTGGTGCGGGCCGTTGGCTTTCAGCAGGTTGTAGACTTTGGGGCCGATGTAAAAGGTGGTGTTGCGGGTGATGGTTTGGCCGGGGTTGATGTCCACGCCGGGATATGTGAGGCCGGCGGCGACCCGGGCGATGGGGATGGTGGTTTTGGGGAAGAGGCCGAGGAAGGATGAATGCACGGCCGGGCCGTGTTCGGCTGTGGTGGCACATTGTTTGGCGGGGACGTCTGGTGTGAGGATTTGGGTGAAGTATTTGTTTTTCACCGCGACCCAATCCACGGGGTCGGGTTCGGCGTTGGGGCCGGGTATGGTTTGTGAGGCGCGATTGCCGTTCGGCGGGAACCATTTGTCGAGTTTGGCGCCCCAGTAGCGGACGCCGGCGCTGCCGGTTAAGGTGTCCACGCCCAGAGTGGGGCCTTGGCGCAGTTGGGATTCGCCGGGCAGGTTGTGCATGAAGCCGGCCTGAATGCCCTGGCCGTGGGTGGCGAGGGTGGCGTCGCTGGTGTTGGTTAGTTGTTCCGCGATTTTGATTTGGTAGTGCGCGCCCAGCGTGAGGGTGCGTTGCAGTGTGAGGCCGGTGTGGAGGGTTTTGCGGTAGGTGACGGAATTGCTGGTGGCGGCGACTACTTCAAAGGCGGCGGCGGGGGGCAGGCCGCTGTAGCCGGTGGGGGTGGCGGCGGGGCGGTCGCTGAAGTCGTAGGTGACGCATTCGTCCGTGCCTTGGCTGATGGGATAGCCCTTGATGGTGGCGCTTGCGATTCCCGCGCCGTGGGATGTGAGGGACAGGCGCAGGAGTTCATTTTCCAGCACCGTGACG